>Ga0080013_1003108_pt1 | contig 18087 bp, 22 predicted proteins | sample ETNvirenome_6_85_FD_69236 | JGI IMG/M metagenome (GOLD analysis project Ga0080013, IMG submission 69236) | Marine viral communities from the Pacific Ocean - ETNP_6_85 (SPADES assembly) (version 2) | ecosystem: Environmental > Aquatic > Marine > Oceanic | place: Pacific Ocean | collected 2013-06-19 | reverse complement strand
AAAAATTATTGCCTTAACTATTGCAACAGTTTACAGCATTGCAACCTTAAGCGGTGCTGTTTATATACTACTTAACATTGATAAGGTTTCATTTAATTTCTAATAACATGAAGACAATCGACAAACTAACAAAAAAAGCGGTTCACCTACTTTTATATATTGTACCGCTATATTTAGCCCTTCGAATTATATTAACACAATAAAACAAAATAAATGGAATTTAAAATAGGACAAACAATAGTTTTTAAGGCGTTAACAAGGGATAGTTACAGAAAAGCTACCCGAATAATAAACGGTTCACACAGGGGTTCTCCTACGGTTCAGTACAACGGTTGGGATAACTTTGTTGTTCAGCCTCATGAAATAATAGAAATATATTAACATAATAAAACAAAAACAAAATGAAAGCAATTAAAGTACAACAAATGATTAGCTCACGAACAGGTGATGCAGTCGCAAACCAATTTAAGATATTTACGCCAAAGGGCGTATATTTTCAAAGCTACAATAGTATCATCGCATTCAAGCCAAACGACAAGAGGCGCATACAATTAGATAGCTATTATTGGGATTATTCACGAACAACAGGAAAGTATAGAAATATGTTTTTAAATGAAGGTATTGCCGAAACTCGTGCAAAGATTGAAAGCAAAGAATATCTACTCACGAACTTAAATAAATAACATAATGAACAGACATAAAAAATATATAAATAGCGAATTCTCACATTTAGACATTAACAGGGAAAATGATTATTTTAACGCAAAGATTAAAATTGCTGATGGTGTTGGTTCGCATACAAATTATATTGACATAAGCAAAGAGCAATTAAATCAAATCAAGGAAATACTACTAAAATAAATTAAAATGAATAGGAATATATTTGAAAATAATTTGCGAATAATTAAAGAAAGTAAGACAAAACAGAGCAAAGAAATAAACCACCAGAAACAACAAGAGTTTTATAAGTGGCTTATTGATAACAATTTACATAAATATTTAAAATAAAAATAGGATGAAAGTAGCATTTTTTAAGGACTATATATACACAATAGAAACGAACGCAAACGGGTCTATTACATGCAAATCAGACGATATAAAGCAAACGTATTACGGATACTCACAATACGAAGCAAGCAATTTATTTGACTTATATCTAGATGAAGAAAATAGCAAGATATTTGTTAATCAAGAAGGTTAACAGGTTTTTTCATAGTTTAGTTTGTTAATTAAGGCGGTGCAATTTGCATCGCTTTTTTTTATGTCCATAAGTTAAATATAAAAAAATATATCTCTATTTAAGTAATAAAGGTTAAATATAGGGTACTCTACCGAGCGACCACCAATCATACCTTATATCTCCACTCTCTACTCACCTAATCATTTCCAACTGCCACTTATGAATCTAATAGGTATAAATTTAATACCCTTACTTGTGAATCTAATACCCTTTTCGTATATTAGCTATGAATTTAATAGGTATGCCAAAACGTAAGATAAAACCAATTCCATTGCATTTACAAGACACCGAGAAAGCTCGTAAAGCTATCTCTTGGGCGTTTAGAAGCTATTTAAGAGCATATCCCGTTCCAAGTGGAGACTTGTACCATATTGTTATAGATAATGGCGTAAAACGCCTTAAATCGCCTGAAACGTACAAAAAAGAAGAATTGACTGATGCTTTGTGGCGCATCTACATAAAATATTACGACAACCATTTAGAAAAAGTAGGTTATGAATCATAACTGGTTACTCATGTTATTATATAATACATGTTATATTATTTATATAGAGTGCATCATGTTATTACTCTTTATGAAACATAACCTTCTTAAAATGCATATTAAGATACGATACATGTTATTATACATTAAGATATATATTATATATATGTGTCATACAGGCAGGTGCATAATCAATAAGTACATTTAAACAACCAATTATTATTTAGATATGAAAACCATAGAATTAGAAATATCAGTTCCAACTGACTTATCAAGCATAACACTTGGACAGTACCAACGTTATATGAAGGTCATTGAAGAGAACGGAGACGATGCTGATGATTTCTTGGCGCTAAAGACTATTGAGATATTCTGTGATATATCCTTAAAGGATGTGCTTAACATTCCAGCTAAAGATGCTGACAAAGTATTAAGCATAATCAACAAGGCGTTTGAAGAGAAACCTAATCTAATACGCAGGTTTGACTTACTTGGCGTAGATATGGGATTTGAACCGCAGTTAGAGAATATTGCTCTTGGCGCATATATAGACGTTGAAGATAATATATCAGACTGGAGTAGAATGCACAAGGCGATGGCAGCGTTGTATCGACCTGTCAACTTCAAGCAGAAAGATAAATATACGGTAGCGCCCTATGAGCCAAGCGAAGAGGTGTCGAACCTTATGAGGGAAATGCCTCTTGATGTAGTAATGAGTGCTATGGTTTTTTTTTACGATTTAGGGAAGGAGTTGTTGAGAGCTATACCGAGTTATATACAGAAAAATCTGACGGAGGAACAAACTTATCAGCTCAAGCAAACTTTGGCTCAAAATGGGGTTGGTATCAATCAATCTATGCACTCTCTGGAGGAGATATTCTCAAATTCAACGAAGTTACCAACCTTCCGATATTCCAATGCCTCAACTTCCTGACGTTTGAAAAAGAAAAGAATGAACTAGAAGCTGCAATGATAAAGAAAGCATATAAACGATGAAAGAGTTTTACGACCTTATAGATAAATTATACGAAGAGCTAAATTCAAGTGAATTTGTAAGTACCGTTACTTTTGGTAACATTATGGATGTTGACTTGTCCAAGCAGAGTATATTTCCATTATCACACATAAACATTCAAGATGCTGTTTTTGGAGAGCATACAATCACATTCTCGATTCAGGTGATAGCAATGGACTTGGTTGACGAAAGTAAAGAAGATAGATTCGATAGCGATTCTACACCACATCAAGGATTAGATAATAAACACGATGTGCTAAACACGCAGCTTGCAGTAATAAACAGATTGCAGTCTAAATTAAGACGTGGAGACCTAAACGATGATAACTACGTTTTAGATACCGATGCAACTGCCACTATGTTTGAAGATAGATTTGAAAATCTAATGGCTGGTTGGGCGCTTTCCTTATCTATATCAATTCCTAATAACGTTGTAACTGTCTGCTAATGGAGATTAGATTCAAAAATACTGAAACATACGTTAAATCATTCGCAGAGACGAAACTGATTCAGTACTTTCTTGAATCGTATCAAGCATCAAGACAGAGGGTAGGTAAGATAAATGCGCCAGTAAAGTCAAGTGGAGAAGGTGGTGAGTCGTTAAACGTAAGGGTAGAGAACGGTGGTCTTGATATAAACCTATACGGTAACTCATACCTTAAGGGAGTAGATGAAGGCACAGAACCATTTAGTCCTAACGTGAACGCTATAAAGGATTGGATTAGACAGAAACCAGTAACGCTAAAGGATTTTAGTGGAAGGGCGATGCCAAGAACAGAATCCAACATAGCAAAGGTTGCATACAAGATTGGTGAGGCTATATCACTTCGTGGTATTGCGCCAGCAAGATACATTGGTGAAGTTGTAGAAAAAGCATTTGAAAACATAGTAGACGGTATGCTACCTCCACTAAAAGAAGATATAACAGATAAATTAGATGAAATACTAAAAAGTGTCGGCTACACAAAGAAAGGCGATACATACGTTTTTAAAGGGAAATAATGGCAAGAATAATAAACACAAGAAGTCCGTTTTACATAAAGGTTTATCACTCATCACTATTTGAGGCGGAACTTAAACTATACATATATGAGGGCGCAGGAGATTCAACTCCCGACCCTGAAGATTTAAAGTACACCATAGTTAAAGCGGAGTTAGAAGGTAACAATTACGTTGTATTTGAAATATCTGAACTTGTAAGAGACTATATCCAGATAAAGTACGATGGCGAATATGATAGTTATGTAGTTTTAGTAAATCCTATAATTACCGCTTTTGATGAAAACGGTAACACACTTTCTTCACCAACAGTAACGCCAAGTGATTATTATAACCAATTTATAGCAACAGATGGATATGGTTACTTTGAAGAAGGTATCAATCCAGACTTTGATGAAGGACTAATGATGTCTGAAGGTACTATATACAGAGTTAATGACAGAAGTGTGAATATTCCTGTTTACACAGGTAGTACAAATAGCGTAGCGTTTAGATTGAATGGCGAAACTGTATATTCTAAAAATGTTGTTTATACAGACCCTGCAAACCCCACAACATCTGAAGCAATCCAATACATAGCTTCTGATAGCAATTCAACAGCAGACAGCTACAAAGAAAGGGTATTAGAGGCTGGTGGTGTATTTGAATATAACAGATGCCTTGAAGCATTTGAAGATGTTGTTGATATGGGTGCTGTCGATGAGGTTTGGGTTAACTACACAAACGCCACAGAAACAAAAACGAAGATACTAAAAGTAAAAACATTCGATTGTTCAAAGTATGAGCCAATAAGAGTTACCTTTGTGAATAAATTTGGCGCACTACAAGACATTTACTTCACAAGAAGAAGCAATGAATCTTTGAATATAAAAAAGGAGGATTACAAGGCTTCTGTAATGGACTTTGCAAACTTCTCTTATGACACTTCAGAGCATCAAATGAGAACATTGAACTTAATAGGTAATGATAGCATAACACTAAATACAGACTACATAGATGAGTCTTCCAATGAACACATAAAACAGCTTATGTTATCAGAGCAAGTTTGGATGACAAGGCTTACAGACGAAGAGAAAATTGTACCGTTGAAGCTAAAAACACAATCGCTTCAGATGAAAAAAAGAGTAAACGACAAACTCGTTCAATACAGTATGGAGTTTGATGTTGCAGCAGATAAAATAAACAATATTCGATAATGAATAAAGTTGTACTTTATATAAAAGATGCCGATAACGTTTATCAGGCGGTAGACTTGTTTGAAGATGAAACTATCTCTGTAACGTCTAAAATACAGGATATACGAGATATAGCAAAAGTGTTTACTGACTTTTCTCAATCATTTACAATACCCGCCTCAAAGAAGAATAACAAGATATTTAGACATTTTTATAATTACTTTATATCAGAAGGTGCGTTTGATGCGAGAAAAAAGATTGAATCAAGGCTTGAGATAAATTATATCCCGTTTAGAGATGGTAAGGTATTTCTTAATAGTGTGAAGATGAAAAATAACAAGCCATTCGCTTACAACATAACATTCTTTGGTAATACAGTTACATTAAAGGACTTGCTTGGCGATGATGAATTAGAATCACTTACTTGGCTTGACAATTTTGAATACGAATACAACAACACGCAAACAAAGACAAGGTTTACAAGTAATTTAAATTCAACAGTAAATAGCGTTATTAAATATGACCCAATTATCGTACCGCTTATAACGCATACAAAGAGACTTTTCTTTGATTCATCTAACAATAGTCAACATACATTATCTGGAGATGTTCATTATGAATCTGGAGGAGGAACGCACATGAGAGGCGTTAAATATGAAGATGTGAAACCAGCTATAAGACTTATCTATATAATAGAGGCGATAGAAGAAAAATATGGTATAGAATTTACAAGAGACTTCTTTGGTGCAGAGGCGTTTTCTGGTGATGGCACAACCTCAAATAGAGGTCTATATATGTGGTTAAGCAGGGAAAAAGGTGGTATTGGTGCAGGAGAAGCTACTGAATATGTGTTAAAGAATTTCACTCATTCTTCTGGCGATACTCTTGCTGATTTTAATACACTTAATATAACGCCAAGTATAGAAGATTCTGGTGCAGATACGGATTCTGTATTTAAAATAGAAGAATGGGTAGTTGGTACTGGTACAGCAGCGATAGATTATAGAGTTCAATTTGACTTAACAATAACAACAGGTTCAGCACTTCTTTATGATGTAAAAGTTATAAATACTTTAGATAATAATGCAATTATTGCTGAATTTAACGCACAATCTGGAACGCAAACTTTTTCTTTCGGTAGGAACTTCTCTACTTATAGCGGAACTATATCTGGAATGAAAATGATTGTAAATGCCGATTCTGCATTTTCGGCAACCACCTCATTAAGAGTTAGACAAATAAGAGATAGAGCAAAAGGTGCTGACACTACTATTGCCGATGGATATTATACTTCGGACAATGTAGCGACAGTATCTACAATACGACCAACAGAAAGAATACCCAAGTTAAAGATATACGATTTCCTTACAGGCATATTTAAGATGTTTAATCTAACAGCTTATTATATTGATGATAGAGGAGATGCTGATTATGGTAAAATAAAGGTATTGCCTCTTGATGATTACTATGACGATAATCCATCTATATTCGACATAACAAAATATACGGATTCAACGGAGACAGACATAGATGCGACAATTCCATATAGCGAAATTGAATTTAAATATAAAGAACCAAAGACGCTACTAATGCTTCAGCATAAAGAGGCATTTAACGAAACATTTGGTAATTCAGAATATAAGCCATTAGATGTTGATAGGGGTAAGCCGTATAAGATTGAAACGCCTTTTGAACATCTAAAATTCGAGAGACTGTTTGATGATGATGACCCAACAGATATGACTGATATATTGTGGGGATATTCAGCAGGAGACAACTTTAAGCCAGATGCCGATGCAGACCCACCAACAGGAGATTACGATTCTGTTTTAACCGCACCACTACTTTTTTATGGCATTAGAATTACAGGTCTTGTTACTGACAAGCAAATTAGTTGGTTAGATAATGGAACTCACTCTGCGGTAACAACATATTGGAGACCATCAAATACTGTTGAGAACGGAACATCTTCCGTAGCACCTGATTTTACAATAAACTTTGATAATGAAATAGACGAGTGGAATCTTCAGGATTTTAGCGGAGATACAAACTCATTGTTTAAGAAGTTCTATCAAACATATATAGAAGATGTGTTTAATCCAAAGAAAAGGATATTCAAACTAACAGCACATTTGCCAAGTAGTATATTACTTAATTATAGATTAAACGACAGATTTCAGATTGGAGACAAAGTGTTTACTATAAACTCAATAGATACAAACCTGAAAACAGGCGAATCTAAATTAGAATTATTGAACGTATTATGATAAAGCAGATTATAGATTTATTGCAAGTATCTGATTGGTATGGCGTATCTCATAACGTAGACATCGCCAAAGGAATATATAAAGGATGCTCTAGTTGGGATGAAGCAAAGAGACAAGTGAAACGAGTGAAAGAATCTAAAGCATACAAGAATGGCTGAACAAAAGATACTCATATCTATAAACATTAACGACAAGCAAGCTAAAAAGGGTGCTGACGGAGTCGCTAAATCTTTGAGTAAGGTAGAAAAAGCGCAAGAGGCTCTTAACTTTGAATTAAGTGCTGCTGGTAAAGAATATGCAAGATTAAAGGCAGCCACAGATGACCAGAGATTAGCTAATAATCTAGCAGCAAAATCTGCTGTTAATATGGCTAAAGGTCTAAAGCAGGGAAGAACACAATCTGGTCTTAACAACGCAATCTTACTTGAAACAGGTCGTTTAGCTTCTGATGCAAGTTTTGGTTTTACAGCAATAGCAAACAACTTATCACAGGTTGTAACATTATTTAGTTCATTCGTAAAAACACAAGGAAGTGTAGCTGCATCTTTTAGAGAGCTAGGTAAATCTATTATGGGTACTGGAGGAATCCTTATCGGGGTTCAGCTTTTAATTTCATTTGGTCCAAAATTGCTTGATATGTTTATGCGTATGATGGGCGAAACAATGAAGTTATCAGAAGTATTTAAAGATGCTTCAAAGGAAGTTGAGGGAACTGCTGGTAAATTTGAAACATACACTAAAACACTTCAGGACAGTAGTAAATCTCAAGAAGAGCAAAACGATGCTATAAAAGCTCTTAACAAGGAATTTCCAGATTACATAAAACAACTTAAAGATGCAGACCTAACTCTTAAAGACGTTGCTGCTGGAACAAAAGAAGCAAAGGAACAAAACGATATATATAGAGAATCAATCGTTAAACTTGCTATGGCAAGAGCAGCACAGAATAAGATTGATGAAGAAGCCGCTAAACAAGTACAAGCCGAAACAGACCTTCGTATAAAGGCAAGAGAAAAAGGGGTTAGTCCAGAGCAATTACAAGCTATCGAAGAAAAATACGAACTTTTCCTTCAGAAAAAGAGTGAAGCTGGTAAAGGTAGGAGTAGGTTAAGAGAGGAAATGTTTAACGGTGAAGAAAGAAATATTTTATCTCTAATAAAAGCTCGTGATAAAGAAGTTAAGGCTGCTCAAAAAAACATAGATACGCTTATTGAGTTTACCGACATTGAAAACAATGAGCGTAAAAAGGGAGGTAGAGCTAGAGAAAGAGACTTTAAACAACAATTACTTGATTTAAGCAAACTTGAAGAGAGCTATCGTCAGCAGTCATTAGACCAAACCTTGCTTACTGAAGATGAGAAGATAAATCTACAAGAGAAGTTTGCTAAAGCTGAACTTGGTATAAGACTTCAGCAGTTTAAAGACAGACAGAAATTAAGATTGGATGAGTTTAAAGAATCTAAAGCAAGTGCTGATGAAAAGCTACAAGCTGAAAAAGATTATAACGAATCTATTGAGTTAGCCGAGCAGGAACACAATGACGTAATGATTCAGCTTCAAGAGTCATTTGAAACCAAGAGAAGTAAATTAGATAGGAAAAGAGCGGAAAGAAACGCTCAAGAAGTTCAAAAGGCTAGAGATATTCAAAGACAGGTTGAAGAACAGGCTTTGCAAGATTTAAGAACATTTGATGAAGAGGCAAATACGTTGTTCTTTGAGGCTAACGCTAATTTTATACAAAGATTACTTGATAGACAGATTGCTATAATTGATAGCGAGCATTCAACAGCAGACCAAATTGCAACAGCAAGAAAAGAGCAGTTTGATTTATTAGCACAATTAAGACAAAATGATTTAGACCAAGAGATTGCTGTTATTGAAGCTAAAAAAGCTGTTAATTTAGAATATACTGGTTTTGCTCAATCAATAGGAAGCACATTGAGTAATTTGGCTGGTGAGAATGAGGCGTTAGCAAAAGCCGCATTGGTTATTGAAAAGGGTGCTGCAATAGCTAAAGTAATAATAACAGCGCAAACATCGATAGCAGCAAAAACCGCATCAGCAAATGCAATACCAGCATTTCTACCGCCATTCGGTGCTATTAACCCAGCATACATACCCGCTCAAGTAGAAGCTAAAAAGAGTAATTTAAGAACAAAGATTGGCGCTGCTCTTTCTATCGCTAACATACTGTCTACAATGATTGGTAAGAAGGGTGGTGCAAAAGATACCTCTGGTGGAGGTGCAGGAGGCGGAACAACTATTGAAGCACCAGACTTTAATGTAGTAGGCGCATCTCAAGTGTCTCAATTAGCCGAGACCGTTGCAGGACAACAAGCGAAACCAGTAAAAGCATTTGTAGTGGGTAAAGACATTTCAACACAACAAGAATTAGATAGAAATATAACAAACACCGCATCATTCGGTTAATTCAATAGTATGAAAGTAATAGAATTATTTATAGACGAAGAGGGAGAATTGTCAGGCATTGATGCTATATCAATAGTCGAGCAACCTGCAATAGAAGAAAACTTTGTTGCCTTAAAGGATGAACTTAAAATAGAGTTAGCTGATGTTGATAAGGATAAGCGTATTCTTATGGGCGCTGCTCTAATACCTAATAAAAAGATATACAGAAAAAGTAGAGAAGATGAGTATTATATATACTTCTCTGAAGATACTGTGCGTAGAGCATCCGAACTATTCTTAATGAAGGGAAATCAGAATAAATCTACTTTAGAGCATCAGGCGCAACTATCAGGTCTATCTGTTGTAGAATCTTGGATTGTAGAGGATGATACACATGATAAATCTCGTAAGTATGGGCTTAATATGCCTGTCGGTACTTGGATGGTCTCTATGAAGGTTAACAACGAAGAGGTTTGGCAGGACTACGTTAAGACAGGTAAGGTAAAAGGTTTCTCAATAGAGGGCTACTTCACCGATAAGGTAGAAATGTCTATGGTAGAAGAAAATGATGCTGCTGAAGTATTATTAGAGATTGCTGATAGCATTGAAGCTGGAAAGCTAAATCTAAAAACATACGGAGATTACGGAAGTGGTGTTAGAAATAACGCCAAGAGAGGAATTGAGCTAAACAAAAAGGTAAATAACCGTTGCGCCACCTCTGTGGGGAAAATAAGAGCGCAGCAGTTGAGTAGAGGAGAAAAATTGAGTTTATCCACAATTAAGAGGATGTATTCATATCTTTCAAGGGCAGCCGAATACTATGACCCAAGTGATTCAAAGGCTTGTGGCACTATCTCATATTTATTGTGGGGAGGTAAGGCTGGACTTGCTTGGAGTAGAGGTAAACTAAAAGAATTAGGTGAAATTGAATTAGCTGAATATGATGACAAAGGAAGAATTAAACGAAGCAAGAAAGCACCAGATTCCGATACTCCAAATCCTAATCCAAAACGAGGAAGCAAACGCAATCCAAAGGGTGCTGCTGGGAAGTCAAGGGGAGTTACTGTACCCGACAGAGTGTTAAAGTCTCTTCAGAAGAAAGCAGATGACTTTAATGAGAAATACAAAGCTAAAAAAGGATATGGAACTACTGTTGGGCAACTGAAGTCTGTATATCAGCGTGGTGTTGGCGCATTTCAAACATCTCACAGTCCTGCTGTAAAGTCAGCCGAGCAATGGGGTCAAGCTAGAGTGAACGCCTATATATATCTTTTAAAGAACGGTAGACCGCAAAATGCTAAATACACTACCGATTATGATTTACTACCAAAGAAACACCCTAAATCAAGTAAGAAATGAAAAGTAAAGAAACAGTAGGACAGCAAGTACCAACAAACTCAAAGAGAGGTTGCTTGTGTAAAAACGGAAAGACATACTCAAGAAAATGCTGTGATGGCACTTTAAGAGGGCAAGGTATTGGTAAAATACGTGCTTAAAAATCTAACAGTATGTTTAATACTTGTTATTTATCTATAACTATAACTGTTAATTAACATAATATGGAGAGTAAAGCTACAAACATTTTGAATGATATTATGCAAAAACTCTCTGCTATTAGTGAGCCAGAAACGAAAGAGGTTGAGAACATCGAAGTTGCAGCCGAAGAAGTTACTGAAACTCCAGAAGTAGAGGAAGTTGCATTATCTGAAGATTCTGTTGAGGAAGTTGCTACTGAAGAAGTAGAGGCTGCTCTTGATGCTGAATCAACTGAAGAAGTTGAGTTAGCTGAAGAATCCGAAGAAGAAGCTACTGAATTGGAAGAAGAAGTTTCCGAAGAAGTAGAACTAATGGAAGGTTATGTGAAGGAAGAGGATTTCAACTCTAAAATCGCAGAACTCGAAGATATGATTAAGTCTATCAAAGAAGATATGATGGTTGAGTACAGTAAGGTTGAGCAAGAAAAGGCTGAACTTTCATCTCAAGTCGAAAAGCTATCTGCTGAACCAGCAGCCGAGCCAATCGCACACGCACCATCAGAAAAAACTGAACAAAAAGAGGTGGTTAAATTCGGTCAGAATCGCCCTGCTAGTACACTTGACCGAGTATTTTCAAAACTAATATAATATAAAAATGAGTAATCAAAAAGTAAATCTATACGCTGGTAATGGTTCTGTTGATACCATCACCTCTACTTACGCTGGAGAGTTTGCAGGAAAATACATTTCTGCTGCCCTCTTGACAGGTAAAACATTAGCTGAAGGTGCAATCACCATCAAACCTAATGTAAAATATAAAGAAGTCGTAAAGAAAGTTGCTTCAACTAACTTTATCGCTGATGCTTCTTGTGATTTTTCTGCTACTGCTGATGCGCTTACACTTACAGAGCGTATTCTTCAGCCAGAAGAATTCCAAGTTAACCTAGAGCTTTGTAAAAAAGACTTTAGAGCAGACTGGGAAGCTGTACAAATGGGATATTCTGCATTTGACAAACTACCTGCATCTTTCTCTGACTTTATTCTAGGACACGTTTCTGCTAAAGTTGCTGAAAAGACAGAGCAAAACATCTGGGGTGGTGTAAACGCCAACGCTGGTGAATTTGACGGTATTACAGTTCTTGCTGCTGCTGATGGAGACGTAAACGATGCTGCTAATGGCTCTGAAACATCTTTCAGTTCTTCTAACATCGCAACACTTCTTGGAAATGTAGTTGATGCTATTCCTTCTGCTGTTTATGGTAAAGAAGATTTAACTATCTACGTTCCAACTGTTGCATTGCAATCTTACGTTCGTTCATTAGGTGGTTTTGCCACAGGCGGACAAGGTGCTGCTGGTACTAACGCACAAGGAAGTCAATGGTACAATCAAGGGAATGCACTTTCTTTTGAGGGTATTAAAATCCAACATGCGCCAGGAATGCCATCTGACCACATCGTTGCTGGTGAGGCTTCTAACATCTTCTTCGGTACAGGTCTATTAAGCGACCACAACGAAGTAAAAGTAATCGACATGGCTGACATTGATGGAAGCCAGAATGTACGTATCATCATGCGATATACAGCAGGTGTACAATACGGTATCGGTTCTGACTTGACGTTACTGACGTTAGCATAATAATTGTTTAATCGAAAGGGGTGGCTAATCCTACCCCTTTTACTAAAAAAGTAAAACTATGGCTTGTGATTTAACTGGCGGAAGATTAAGACCTTGTAAGGATGCTGTCGGTGGTATTAAGAAACTACACTTTGTAGATTTCGGTGATTTAGGAACTTTAACCTATGGTTCTAGTGATGAGATTACTGATATGACTGGTACTTTCGATTATCATACTTATGATGTTAAAGGTAATTCTTCGCTTGAAACAAACATTACATCTTCTATGGAGAATGGAACAACATTCTTTGAGCAGGTGTTAAGCGTTACATTGTTTAAGCTAACTAAAGAGGACAATAAAGAATTGAAGTTAATGGCGTATGGTAGACCACACGTTGTTGTACAAACATTTGATGACAAGTTCTTGTTGGTTGGCGCTGACAATGGTTCTGACGTAACTGGCGGTACTGCTGTAACTGGTACTGCAATGGGAGACCTAAATGGCTACACACTAACTTTAACTGCTAATGAAATCCGTATGCCATCTTTCGTAGATGGAGGTACTGATGCAGACCCATTTGCAGGTATGACAAGTGCTACTGCTACTGAATCTACTCAAAGAGACCCTTCATAAATTTAATAGGGTTGTGAATCTAAAAGGGGTTGCTTATGCGACCCTTTTTTTGTATCTTTGAAACAAATAACAATTTGATTGTTACTTTGATATGCACATATTACAAGCGATAGACTCGGTACAGACTATAAAGATTAAGCCAAGAAAAACGGTTTTATCTGGTAGCTGTATTGTTGAGATGACTAACAAATCAGAAAGAAGGACATTTGAATATACTGTCTCTCATAGTTACGACTCATCAACAAATATAACCACGTTGAGTTTTGCATTTCCTAATCTTATATCTGAATCATATTACAGTATTGTAGTTAAAGATAATGATGGGGATATTTACAGGGGAATGGCTTATGTAACAGACCAAACTGATTTTGATAAATACGAGGTTGGTAAAGGAGATTACATAGTTGAACAAACATTTGATAATGACTTTATTGTAATAGGAGATGAGAGTGGTGGAGTAACGCCATCACCAAGCGATGTTACATTGTGTTACGATACTTCAGCTATGGATGCGTTAACATCAGCATTTAAGATATGTGATTTATACTGCGTTACAATAGACGAGGTTAGTTACGATGATTGGTATTTACCATCAAAAGAAGAAGCTGAAGAGTTATATAGATATCTAGGGCTTCTTAATCAAGTTGCTGTACAATACGGATATGACCCATATTATGTTCCAGAGGTGGTATCAACGCCATCTGGACCAAGTCAAACAAATTTATATTATTGGACATCAACAGAAAGAGTTGAATCACCAAGCAGAGCTTATGTTTATCAGAGATGGTTTTATAATCCACCAATATCAAATTTAACAAAGGACATTCCAGAGAATTGCTACTTATCTGAAGTAAATTGTGGTGGTGCGTATTACAACACTAAAAAGACAAGGGTTAGACCTGTAAGATTTGAAGCTGGAGTAAGTGGAAGTGTTGGAGATGGTTTAACTACAAAGGGTTATGGAGGTATTGTTGCTGGCGCATATACTCTTAATGGAGTAGAGGGTGCATTGATAATTTCCCCAACAGAACCTAAATCTGAAGATGCTTACACACAATGGAGTGATTTAGGACAAACAACAACGGGAGTTACAAGCGAAACTGACGGACAAGCAAATACAATAGCAGCATTAGCATTAGGAGCATAAGAAATGGCAAAAAAAGCAAGACATTACGCAAAGAAAAGACCTATTATGAATAATAAAGAAGAAGGTAAAATACATATTGTTCAACTCGGTTCTTATTCAAGACCAGAGATTAAAGAATACTATAACGATGATTTCGTTGCTTATGGTGAGGACAATGACTATTTCACCTACCTGATAGACAGGTACAATGGAAGTCCAACAAACAATGCTGCAATCAATGGCATATCTGAAATGATATATGGAAGAGGTCTTGATGCGACAGATAGTAAAGAGAATGAGTCTGGATATAAGGAGATGACAGAACTCCTTAAAAAAGATGTAATTAAGCGAATTACCCACGATTATAAAATGATGGGTCAGGCTGCATTGCAAGTTATATACACCAAAGACCGCTCTAAAATCGCACAGGTAGAGCATATACCAGTAGAGACGTTAAGAGCCGAGAAATGCAACTCTAAAGGCGAAATAGAGGCATACTACTACCATTCTGATTGGAGTACAGCAAGTACAGGAGATAAGCTAACTAGAATACCTGCATTTGGATTCTCTAATGCTGCTATTGAGATACTTTACATAAAGCCTTATCGTGCTGGGTATAAATACTATTCGCCAGTAGATTATCAAGGAGGATTACAGTATGCAGAGTTAGAAGAAGAGATTGCAAACTATCATATCAACAATATTCAGAATGGATTAAGTCCATCTATGCTTATCAACTTTAACAATGGTACGCCAGATGCAGAGCAAAGAGATGCCATAGAGAATAGCATTATCAATAAATTTAGTGGTAGTTCTAACGCAGGTAGATTTATCTTGGCGTTTAACGATAGCAAGGAATTAGCAGCTACTATTGAGCCAGTACAGCTATCAGATGCACACCAGCAGTATCAGTTCTTATCTGACGAAAGCATGCGTAAAGTAATGGTATCACACCGTATCGTATCACCTATGCTTGTTGGTATAAAAGACACATCTGGTTTAGGTAATAATGCGGAGGAATTGCAGACTGCATCTGTACTTATGGATAACACCGTTATCAGACCAATGCAAGTTACTATTCTTGATGAGCTTGAGAAGATACTTGAGTACAACAGAATTGAATTAGACATCTATTTTAAGACCCTACAACCGCTTGAATTTACTGACTTGACTAATGCTATCAGCGAAGCCGAGATAGAGAAGGAAACAGGCGTTAAAAAGGATATAGAGGAAGAAGTCAAAGAAAAGATAGAAGAACAAATTGAAGATGTAGAATAATGGCAACAGCAATATTTATAAAGAGAAGCGACCTTATTAAGAATACTGCGTTAAGCGGTTCGATTGATACTGATAAATTTATTCAGTTCATTAAGATTGCACAAGAGATACACATTCAAAACTATTTAGGAAGCGACTTGTATGATAAGATTAGTGAAGATATAGTTGCTGGGTCTCTTGCAGGAGATTATTTGGCGCTAGTAAACGACTATATACAACCCATGCTTATTCATTATGCTATGGTTGAGTACCTTCCGTTTGCGTCTTATACTATTGCTAATGGAGGTGTATTTAAGCACAGTTCTGAAAACAGTACTATTGTAGACAAGCAAGAGATTGATTCGCTTATAGCAAAGGAGAGGGATTATGCGGAGTATTATACTCAAAGGTTAATTGACTATTTAAGTTTCAATGCGCCAAGTAAATTCCCAGAGTATTACAGTAATTCTAACGAGGAAATATATCCTGATAAAAACGCTTTATTTAACGGATGGATGCTGTAAGTAAGTACAAACCAAAGAAGGACAACGAAATAAAACTAAAATGTTACTTAAATAAAGAGCAAGATGCCAAACGAAATATATCACAAAAGCAATTGGGGAAACGCTAACGCAGAAGGGTTTGGCGATGTGTACTTTGATGCAGCAGCAACAAACAAGCTGTACAATCACTCTGACTATTACGAAAACTCTAATGGCACAGATAAGATATTAAGAGATTTAAGTAACAAAGCAAGTATAGTCTTAACACCTACTGCATATTCAGATGGTAGCTTAAATACTGTTATACCGCCTTATCAAGTCTTGCCACAAGAATTAGTTACTAATGGGGATTTTAGTGATGGTACTAATGATTGGAGTACATCAAATTCTACTTTAAGTTTAGATAATGGTTATCTGAAAATAACATCAACGGGAGGGAACAGACCACAAGCAAATCAAACTGTTTTGGGGTTAATCGCAGGTAAAAAATATAGATTAAGTGCAGAGGCTAAAAGAGGCACTTGTGTTAATGGAGTTGAAATTGAAATATCAGGCATTGGCTCAACAGTAGACACAAATAAAAACAACACAACAGAATTTAAAGATATATTTTACGAATTTACAGCTACATCAACAACACACACCATACAAGCTAAAATTGATGATGGTTCATCGACAGTTGGAGAAACTGCTTTTTTTAAAATTGTAAATTTAAAAGAAATACAAGAAGCCGACTTTGATTTTAGTAGAGGTTCAAGTGCTACAAGAGTAAACGAGCAAGGACTTATAGAAAGTATTGCAAGTGGATTACCAAGAATAGATTACACGTCAGGGTTTGGTAGTTTGTTATTAGAGCCACAAAGGACTAATTTAGTTCCTTATAGTGAGGATTTTAGTCAATGGACTGCAACTACCGCCACAGTTTCAACAAATCAAATAATATCGCCTGATGGCACTCTAAATGCCGATAAAATAACAATAAACTCTGATGCATTGTCAGGTGTAAGATTGTTTACGCAAATAAATGCACAAAAATATAACTTTTCTTGCTACATAAAAAAAGGCACTACTTCAAATGTTAAACTTTATATTATACAGCAAGGTGTTTCTGAATATAAGATTGACGTTGATTTAGACACAGGTACACTTGGCGCAATACCATCAGGAATAACTGACGCTAAAATACATTTAATTGGTAATGGATGGTATAGAGTTTCTTGTTCGAGAAACTTTACTGCATCAGCTTCAAATCACGGTGTAGGTATAATTGCTGAAAACAATAATGGTAATGACTTTTATATATGGGGTGCGCAACTCGAAGCAGGAAGCTACGCAACCTCCTACATACCAACAAGCGGTTCAACAGTAACTCGCTCTGCTGACGTAGCAAACAATAGTGGTAATGCTGACTTAATAAACTCAACAGAGGGTGTTTTGTATTTTGAATTTCAACCTAATAGTACAGATACTTCTTCTTTAAGTTTATCTGATGGTAGTTCAAATAACTTCTTACAAATTTATATACCATATAACACTACTAATTTAAGGTATAGATTAAGTTCAAATGGTATCTCTCAATTTGATAGAAATTTATCTACATCTACTGATTTATCTTTAAACAACAAGTATGCTTTTAAATGGAAATTAAACGACTACTCTTTATGGGTTAATGGTAGTAAACTTGACACGCATCTTACAGGTAGCACACCTATTGGAATGAATTCAATAAATTTTTACTCTGTATTTAGTAATTTACAAAAAGTGAACGGAAAAGTAAAATGCGTTGCAGTATTTAAAGAAGCTCTTACAGACGAAGAATTACAAGAATTAACAAGTTAGTATGTACGATAAAGCAAGTTTAGTGCAAATACCAAGCGGTTATAAGGGT
>Ga0080013_1003107_pt1 | contig 18090 bp, 13 predicted proteins | sample ETNvirenome_6_85_FD_69236 | JGI IMG/M metagenome (GOLD analysis project Ga0080013, IMG submission 69236) | Marine viral communities from the Pacific Ocean - ETNP_6_85 (SPADES assembly) (version 2) | ecosystem: Environmental > Aquatic > Marine > Oceanic | place: Pacific Ocean | collected 2013-06-19 | reverse complement strand
ACTGTCCAACCCAGAAATCAGTATTACTAAGCTGAACGAAAGTCCGATTTTGGATGCTCGAGTTCAACTTACAGGAACTGGTAGTGTCGGGGGATTTACTTCCTCGGGAGTATCTATTGATAGCCAAGGAACTATCAGTTATGTATGGGACACTAATAGTCTTTCTCCGTTCTACGCTGACGAGAGGCTAGGGGGTGATATGGGGGTTTACGAAGTTACTGTACGGTACGATGTAGCCGGAGAAACTATCGTCAGCCCTAGATTTAAGTTAATAGCGAGGTAGCATCTAATTCCCAATCTGCTTTAAAGATGTTGGCGTAAATATAGGTTTCGAAATCCGTTCTTTTTGAAGCTACCCAGAAATCATTCCAATCTTTGAATTCCTTTGGCGGTGTTAGGGAGTATATGTCTTTGTTTCTTTGTGCTAACATTCTTTTACGAGCCTCATAGAAGCCCTCTCTTCCACTTTCGTCATTATCATAGGCGAGGATTACCCTCTTACCTTTAAGCTCCTTAGCTTGGATTGTAGACATCTTACAGCCTTGTGTACAAGTAGCATTGAATCCTGCTGAACGGAGTGACATGGCATCTAAAGGACCTTCGGTAACCATAACATACTCTTTAGTTTTATCGTATGGGTACAAAATCTCGGATGTCTTAATACCATAGAGACCCTTACTTGGATTTAAATACTTAGGGTCACGATTTACTAGCGTCCGCGCTTGAAAATAAAAAGGTTTTCCTTTCTCCGTAAAATACGGGATAATAATACGTTGAAAATATCTCCCGGTGCGCCCTACGTAAAATTGGAAAGAGGATAACTTACGCTCCATAGCGAACTTAGACGCAAGACGTTTGAGATTACTCGGCGAATTGATATCGGATTTAGGATTAACCTTCAACCATTCCTTACTATCACCTTCAATTGTACGAGTAACCTCAATCGCTTGGTTATCTACATTTAATGTAGATACATCAAACAGGTCTGCACCGGCATCAAATGCCTTTCTTTTCATAAAGTTGCGGGCAGAGACATAAGGGACATTCTCAATATGGGATACGAGGTGAATCAGATTCCCTTTTTCTCCTGATTTGAAACACGTCCACAGTCCAGTCTCCGTATTAACATACAGCTTCTGTTTAGTATCGTCCGTGAATATAGAATTTACACGAAATTCCTGTCCTGCTTCCTGAAACTCGGGAAAGTGCTCAGAAAGATAAGTTTTGATTATGGAGGCGGGGACGAACATCGGTATATAATAGCAACCACAACCCCCAAAAAAACGCGCTATTACCGAGAAAAAAACGCTATAATAACTAATAAGGACTAAAATTATGTTTATAAATAAAGTATCCCCAAGTAAGATAAAGGTTTACGACGAATGCAAGCTGAAGTATAAATTCAAGTACGTCGATTACCTGCCTGAGAAGTCTACCAATACCGACGCCTTGCAATTTGGTTCTTATATCCATAAGATTTTCGAGGATGGTGTAGCAAGCACCACGACGGATGAGCTAAATGAGATTGCCGATTCCTTAAGGGCTAACTATACTTTCGACAAAGAGCGTGAAATGAAGATTGAAAAGTGTATAAACAACTTCTTTGCATTCAATAACTCTCTTTCTTCTTGTGAACAAATCTCAACAGAGCAATTTTTTGCTGTTGAACTTAAGCAAGGATACGCAGTTAATGGAATTATTGACCGTATCGTAAAAAGCCCAGACGGAAGCTACCTTGTAATTGATTACAAGACGAGTAAAAGAGCCTCTACTAAAAGGGAATTATTTAATGACCCTCAAATGCTTCTATACGCTTACGCCGTATCCGTACTCTATACAGTACCAATCTCGTCAGTAACCTTATCTCACTATTACCCTCACATGGATAAATTGGTTCATGTTAAGTTTTCTGAGCCTCATGTTTTAATGTACATGAAGAAGCTGACACAGAAAATTTGGGAGATTAGGAAGAAAAAAAAGGATGAGTTTTTCCCTCAAATGAACCAGTATTGTGACTGGTGTGGTTACAAGGATATGTGTCCTAAACTCAACCCTACGTCACACTTATCTGAGTATACTAAGGCACTTAAAAATAAGAAGCCTAGACAAGCTAAAAAGTAGATTCAGCTTTCATTACGAAATACTTAGGGTCTTCATATATAAGAGGATAATAATCCTCTATACTGACCAACTCAAAGAAGTTTCTTACTTCTTTAATACTGTATTTATGTTTTTTTGTATACGCTGATACAAGGGTAGATAACTTAAGCGGTCTTTGTGTTTCTAAAGACTTTAAAACTTTTTCTTGAAATATTTCAATGAAGTGTGTAGAAAACCTGTATCTCCATGTTTCTTTAAACTTTAAAGATAAACAGTAATTTATTTGTTCCATGAATTCGCTAAGACGTATTGAATCATCCATAATTTATATTTTATATATAATATAGAGAAACCTTAATCGGTTCTGACGCATAAAATGGTAAAAATTTTAAAAACCTCGTATTTGGGTACAACCAAGAAGCTTCCTAAGAAGGAAGATGTAAAAAAACAGCCGAAAATAGCTGCTAAAGGTTGTTTATTTACCTTTTACTATAGGTCCAAGACAGCTACGGACCTTAACCCTTTAATTATTATGATTTCTCCAAAATGGGTCGCTAAAAAAGGAGGCACTTATTTCACTGGAGTCAATCTAAATGATTTCTCGGCTAAGGTAAAACGTCAGATTATTAAAGAGTTCGGGAAACTTCCTGTCGGTTCTGTTTCGTACAGTGATATCAAGAACTTTTCGAAGAACGACCCCGACTGCTGTGTCAGGACGTATAACGCAAGTAAGGTACGAGCCCTACATAAGGTAGAGGTTTAACATGGCTGAAGAAAACATCGACCCAGGACAACAGAAAATCATAGACTTGCTAGGACAAATAGCTGGTGAGAGAGGTGATGCTAAGAAGGAAGAGGAATCCAATGATAGGAAAACAGAGGCTAAGAGAACCTTAAAAGCTCTTAAAGATAACGGTCTAGCTTTAGTGGGGCTGACCGCTGGTATGTTCAGTCTGAAATCCATGATAGGAAATCAGCTCAAGATGAATCAAGATTTAGCTACTGCTTTAGGGCAGACTGGGGACGCTGCAAGAGGTATGACCGCTGCTACTGACCGTTTTATCCGCGGTCAACAAGGTGCAGAACAAATGGTCAAGGTGTTTAAAGACGCCGTAGACATGGGAATGACCCGGTTTTCCGACCAGACTCTACAGTTTGGTGCACAATTAAAAGTTTTGGGAATTCAAAACAAAACTTCTTTTCAATTAATGAGAGCTAATACCCAAGCACTGGGTTTAGCTGAAGAAGCCTCCTTAAGCCTTGCTCAGGACTTGATTTCAACTGCTGCAGAGAACAAGGACTCTATATCCGGTCTCATCGACGCCATCAATAGTATGAGGGATGCGATGATAGACACTACTGTGGAGCTAGGTCCGAAAGCAGCTATGAATGCTCAAAAAATAGCCGCCATGATGTCACAGGGCAACTCTGAACTACAGGAGTCCTCCGCTAAGTTCGTTAAATCGTTTCTCGCGGGCAGTGACGGGTACATGAAGGCTGCTAAACTAGGCGTTCAGTTTACTGGCAAAGAAAGTACGGCTGAAATGGCTCGCAAATTCGAAACCATTTTAAGTAAGGTACAAGGTTTACAAGCAGGTAAACAAGGAGCAGGCTCTCAGTTCTTCTTCGATGCTATGGAGAAATCTTTTGGGTTAAGTAGAGAGGATTTCAACCTCCAAACTCAAATAGGAACAAGTATTCATGCTCTAAAGGAAGGTAATATTCAACAATTAGCTCAGGAGAGCGCTAACATAAACCTACAACAGACTATCTGGAACAAAACGGAGCCCTTCCAAGAATACTTAATGGAGCAAACCGGACTATTCACCCAAACAATTAACCAAATATTCGATACAATTAAGGATTTCAGTCCAACACTGGAAAAATTCCTTCTCCCTATTGCAGGCGGGGTTACATCCCTGTTGGGTTTTCTAGGATTCGGAGGAATCCTAGGTTCTCTCTCGATGGGGGGTAGTCTAGTAAAGGGGATTGCGAGTGGATTCATGAGTGTTACTAGGTGGGGCATCGAAAAAACGGGTGGTTTCTTTAAAAATTTGGGCTCGGTTTTCAAGGGAGTAGGTGACGACTTTGGTATGGAAATTCTAACTAACCCTAAAGGTAAGAAGGCGGGTGTTAAAGCAGCGTCAAAAGGTCTTCTCAAGAAAGTCCCTGGACTGCTAAAAGGTCTGGCAGGGAAACTAGCCTTACCTGTTATGGCGGGACTGGCGATGAAGGATATGTACGATGGGTTTACTGCTGACCCAAATGCCGGATTCTTGGAATCCCTCGGAAACGCCGGTAGCTCGGCATTGGACGGGCTTACTTTTGGGTTATTGGGAACAGATTCGGATGAAATTGCACAGAACGCGGCGCAAGGGGTTATGGAACCTTCAATCCTCCCGACACCTGGCACTCTTGACCAAGAAGGAGGTTCTATAGTAGGCGTTTTAAGAGAAACTGCCAATACCCTGAAAGAAATTCTAGAATCTACAAGAGAAGGTAATTCTTTATCAGAGGACCAACTTGATGTCCTATCTCAGGACGTAGCATTGTCGCCAATTAGAGCTGGGAGAATGAATTAATGAGTATGAACCAAACTGATTTTGTAAACGCCATGGCGCAAAGTGATAGCGATTTCTCTAAATCGTTTAATCCAACTAATAAAGATACCGGCGCCATAAATTCTCAACTTGGCGCCATTGATAGATTTCAACTTAATCAAGCTATTGAGAGACGGGCTGGACTTCGTTTTAATTATGCTCCTGTTCATGGGGACCAGCACCCTGCGTCAACTGATTATAATTACCGGCAAACAAGAAGAGTGTGGATTCCATTCTTTGAAAACCCTCAAATATCTGAGTCTAGAAAGGCGAATTATGCAAGTAAGAAAGTACTTTTGAGAAATGAGCCTGTTAGACTTTACACAGGAAGCGAAGCAAGAAAAATTAAAATAGATATTCATTACAGTCTTATTCACATGGCGTCTATGATTGGTCAACAAGACTTAACCGATATGTTTTCCGTCCACACGGGAAGAATGGATGTCTACCATGATACTATAGCCATTACTAAGTATTTGGAAGACACTGTAGGAAGGGATACTGGGGGTACTGGCGATGCCATTCCCGATGATACTTTAATACAAGAAGCATACGACCGGTCAAATTCTCTAGATGGTCCTTGGGGTCCGAATAGATGGTGGAAAAATCCATCTCAATCCGCGCAAGGCTCTAATTACTGGAATTTTGCGTTACTATGGGTAATGCGGAACACTCCACAATGGGTTAATCATCACAAAGTGATGCAAAAAATAATAAACAACGTTAGAAGCGCCGTTATCGGTACCCAACAACTGCCTGTAAAAGGTCCTCCGATTGTAGAACTAAAATGGGGTACAATGTATAACTTTACCCCTTGCATCGTAACAGATTATAAGATACAACCAATTGAGAATGCAGGGTATGACACAAAGTCATTGACCGCGCAACGCCTAAAGATATCACTCAGTCTTGAAGAGATGAGAAATATCAATGGAAACCTATGGGGAAATCCTGAAGTAGGGGGAGACCTTCCTGGATGGGACTCTATAGCCAAACTTGGTAATATTGACCCTGTTCCTACAGACCTTCCTGGAAGTCCTATCACCCCTCAAGGAGGAAATTAATAATGGCATTTAATGGTGATAGACAAAATATTTTTCAAGGAACAGTTATTTCTCATAGAGGAAAGACTATAACAGATATAGGACAATCAAAACAGTATAGAAGTTTTGTAAATTCAATACAAGAACCTGGACAATCTAAAGTTGCAGTGGTTCCTAATACTATGGAAGGGCGTCCTGATTTACTGGCTTATGCGGCATACGGTAATGAGCTTTTGTGGTGGGTTATCGTAGAGGCAAATAACGTATACGATTACGAAGAAGACCTGAAAGCAGGGACCCAAATAATTATTCCACAGCTCTAATATGACAAAGACAGCCGCGTATAATGCTAACGAGGTTGCGGCAGTGTATATGTCGCTTAACCGAGATGACTTGCTGTCTAATGATGAAGGGGGTAGTAAGTTAAGTTCGGACACCACGTTAAGAAATGGATTTTATGGTTTATCAGACCCTCTCAACCTGCGTGGTTTATTAGAGTCCTTTGAGGCGGACTTCTACCAGGGCTCAGGGAAACAATCTTATCGTATTCGAATCCTAAATCCGACCGCTGAACTAGAAACACTTTTAATAGGTTTTTACTCGGAAGTATTTCCTTCTACCACGTCCACGTTTACCCAATTTAAAACAGCCGCCGAGGACCAAAGGAGGATGCTTTCAGTGGAGGGTAAGGTAGGTGAACAAGACACAGCCTATTTAGCTAATGATGAGCCTCCCACCCTTCCTTCTCTATATTTAAGGTTTGGGTACGGCACCAACGCTGATTCGGGGTTATCAAGAATTCATAAAGCTAAAGTTTTTGATATTAAATACTATGTCTCTCATAATGAAGACAGGGTAGTTGAGCTTCATGCAGTTGACCTATTTTCTTACTCCAAACAAAACCCTGATTTTAATAAACGCCACTACCTGGCTAGAGTACAAGTCTCAGATGAAGCAGATGGTAAATTATCTCTTAGGAAACCCTCCGATATTTTGGCAGAGGTGTTTGCTAACTACACCGCAACTTACCCTGAATGTTTTCCTATCGTAGATTTAGGGTCTTACACTAATAGCATTGATGGACTGGTATATTCAGTTGCTAAAGCTTTAGGGAAGAGTGATGCTATTAGTGCAACTAATAAACGACTTAAAGAAGAGGGCTTGACTGATTTCACGCGCTCCGAAGAAGTAACGACTCAAGAATTAACTGACGAAGACGTAAAAGCGTTTGATAAGCTATTAGACCGCCCTCTTATTACCGCTAAGAATATAGACCGAGGAGTTGATGGAACCGTGACTCCTCAAATTCTGTACCAAGCCTATAAAATGGTTTTTGAGTCAATTGGTTTAAAATGGGAGATGAATCCAGTCGGTAGCCCCGAACCTCTAACAGGACCCTTAAGCCCTAACCAAACAACTGGCTCCAACGCTGACCCCGAAAAAGCTCTTGAAGATGAAAAAAATCGGGCTGCCAATATTAATAATATGAAGGTCAATATCCAAGGGGAGTGGGTACAACCTGGTTTCGAAGCGAGCTATACGCAAGTTCAATCCCAGAACTCGACATATAATGGACAAAAAAGATTAAGTTTTTGGCCGATGGCGCACGACGTCAGGTTAGATTCTAGCGGAGTTTTTGTGGAGAGCGTTATAAGACCTCTAACTACACAGGAAAAAAAGGCTAACCCCAATTTTCGTGTTTGGTTAAACGCGGGAATGGTGAACGTACCCAATTATCAGGTAGGCAAACCTAAAAATGATGACCCTTCTTTTAAATTCTCTTTCAAGTTTGAAAAATTAGCAACTTACTTCGACGCCTCCGACGCTAGTGGGGCTCGCTTAGCAGTTGAAACTGGTCAAGGGAATAGTTCCCTTACGCCCATCCCAGTTTGCTTTCCCGTCGTAACCGGAGGTAATAATAATGCTTTCTTTAGGACTTACCCGGAGCTTAAACCTCTCAGGGGTGCGCAGAATAATGTTGCGCCCCTAGAGTACTACACCGGCAACATGCCTTTGGTAGATATTACCTCAGGGGAATTCATGAGAACTGGCGACATTGACGACACTCTTAGAGGTGGGGGAGGGGCGTTTAGATTATACGCAGATTACACCCGCTTCGAGGATTACGGCACCATCGACTGGGATAAACATCAGAACCCCCCCTTACTAAACCTAGAACCTACTGCTGAGACTGCACTTTGGTTACTTAAAAATATACAAAATTATGACGAGAACAAACGAAAACAACAAGAAGAGTTTAACAAAACATTTGAGAACGTCAAAGAAGCAGCAGCACAAACATTTTCCGGAATCACTAAATTTATACCGAAGCCTAGTCAAGCGACGAGATTCCGTAAGTTTATTGATAGGTATTCAAATGCGTATGTAAGTATGGCGGATGATGGTGAGAACCCTCACATTAGCGCTTTTTTACAAGCCACTCTCAACAATCTTAATCGATTGCTAATAGGAAAGAGTTCTAAGATGAGAATAGAGCAAGTACAGGTTAATGCACTTACTCCTTCTGACAGAAAGACCCTTCAAGAAAACTCTGCTATTTTTACGGAGATAGATTGGGAAGAAGTGTGGGCACAAAACAATAACTGCCTTCTTCTTGTAATGACTGGAGATAATATGACTTCCGAATACTCGGACCAAATTATACGACCTATTTTGTCATTTCCACAAACCAATAGAGGTACGGGACCGAACTATTGTTGGTTGGATTATGGAACGCCCGACTCTATTGTAGCGAAAGCCGAATTTACAGGCGATACTCGTGTCCTTGTTAATCTATCTCAAAGTAACTACAGTGTGAGGCAGTGGAACGACTTTATGCAACTCTTTGACGGCAGCGAAACTCTTTCTAACCAATTAATTTCCAATGTTATTTCCAATATCTTAGCAGATAAAATCGCGAATATTGATAGTACGCAAGACGTCAAGGTTCAAAGACAACAAAAACAAGAGTTGGAGCGTTTAAAGAGGTTAGCCGATGATGAGTCTAATATGGAAATCGAGGTTGAACTCCTTGAGCTACTGCCAGAACTGCTGAGCTCTTATCAGGTCGATGCTAAAACGGGAGAGGATGACTTATCCGAACTGGAAGTGGTTACCCCAAACAGCGCTATAGAGTTAAGAAAGCTCGCCAGCATCATTTCCAATCCAAAACATTTACGCATGCTTTATCCTGACGTTTATGGAGAGGATGGAAAAAATAACCAGATTGTCTCTCCTTCTCTTGTAGTAACATCAAATGGTATAAGTAGAGTGGATAAACCAACAAGACTGTTACGTAGACGAATAGACTTAGATTCTATTAGAAGTCGGATATCTAAAGAAGAACAGTCACAAAAACTTACTGACGTGGCGTATAACTACTCTGTAGCCATGCAAGAGGAAGCCTTTACCATTAAACTAACCACCTTGGGAATCCCTGAAATTGATGACCCTGCCTCAGAGTACTTGAGTAGGCGGATTATTTTTAGATATTTTGACCCTCGCTTGGGCAACGGACAACTTCATTGGCTTAGTGGTGTATACCAGTTAACTGGTTTTAAACACCGAATCAACCCATCACAAGGTTTTCTTACAGAACTGGAGATGATTAGACTTCCAAAGGAAAGCCTATCTAACCTTAGGGGGAATAGTTAATGCCGATTAAGAAAACTGATATAGAAGCTGCAGGAGGTTTAGCAGATTACGCACGAAACATGCTGGTTAGTATGCTTCCGTTTGGTGACGAGACCCCCATACAAGCTGAAGTTACTTCAATAACCTCCCAAAGACACGGCTTCTTTGCTTTAGGGACAGTAGTACAAACCCTGGACGAACAAAGAGCAGGAAGAATCCGAGTGGTATCCCCTGCATTCCCGGAGGGCGCTCAGACATGTGATTATGTATCTCCAATTGCTGGAGCTGGTTATGGTTTTTTTGCTGTACCAGGAATAGGCGCAACGGTTCTGGTAGCTCGAGTAGCAGCCGACGACCCTCCTTCTCAAAATATTTGGATGGGATGTTTGTATGCTCCGGGTCAGGCTGACCTACCCGACACTAAAACTCAACCTTATATTTTAGGAGAAGCTTCTCAACTTCCGAAAAACGAAGTAATGGATAATGGTGAGGCTCCCCCCAATGACCCTACTGTCTCTTATGGTGTTCCGAATGAATCGGACGTTTATCGAGATAATGACTTGCCTGATTCCTTCGTACTAAAACACCCTAAAGGACATAGCATATCTTTAACGGACAAGAACACGTCTGAACGTCAGATAAATGAAGTAAAGTTAAAAACTGGCGGAAATAAGAGATTGATTATGAGTGACGCGCCCGCGCCCGCGGGAGGAGAGAGTATCACCCTCATAGACGAGAATAGTAACCAGATAAAAATCACGAGTGAAGGTCATGGCAATATACCTGACGACTCCATTATAACCCAAGCTGGAGGCGATATAATGTCAACAACGAAGAAAGGTGCGGTAGACCACATCATTTCGAAGGAGAGCGATAAAGATTTCTCTATTGACAATTTGGGTAAAGGTAATATAGATATTACTTCTCACAATGGAACGATGACGCTAGAAGCGGCTAAACAAATTACGCTGAAGTGTGGCAGCTGTAGTATCACTATGACCCCTAATTCTATTAATATTATTGGTCCTACCGGAGATGTGGTTATCGAACAAACTTCACTCAACAAACATACTCACCCAACAATGGTGGGTCCATCAGCTGGAGTCACATCTCCGCCACTCCCATAATCATGATTACAGTCGTAGAAAAAGAAATATATGGAAGCTCTCTTTGTTTTTGGGGGAACACCAGGGATACCCCAGACCGGTATGCCGTACAAACTGGGACCGGCAAAACCTTAAGCGAGTTTTTCGGGCAGACGTATGCCTTAGATACGGTTTCCGGTAGCCAAACTGTGTATAAAAACCGTGACCCTCAAAGCAATGGCTCCTTTCCTCCTAGTCCTAAAATTGTTACTAAGATAAGCATTGAGCCTATGTGGACCCAGAGTAATCTAAGTCCTGAGTATCCTAGCGGTAAATCAGCGTTTTTTGCTGATGTAAGAATTCAACCTTATATTGCCACACCCCCTCTTAATAATTTAACTCAAAATTTCTTTGCTTTCTCTGCAACAAATGATGTTGAGTGGGAACTTAACCAATGGAGTCCTAGCGCGGGATTAGAAGAAGTTAACGATATTCATTTTGACCATAAGTTCGTACTGCAACCATGGGAAGATTTAAGAGTAAGATTATTAAATGCTGACCTGTCAGGCACCTTACAACCATTCGCGCAAGGAAATGCCACTGCCGACAATGCTAGATGGCTTGAATGGAAGAATGGTTGGGAGAACTCCACCCAACCCGCTGCCAAGATTCGTGTTGAGATGGAAGAGTTCGTCCCTTCCTCTCAGTATTATCATCGTGCAAGTCTTAATGATGTAAATGTTAAAGGTACGACGCTCTTTAGTGATACACCCCAGGAGTGGCAAGAGGTAACTCTTTTAGATTTTCACAGCAGTTCGCTAACGCTTAACGAGCCTCCATTTAATACCTCATCGTTCACGTCCTTCCAGTTAGATAACTTAGATTTCCGCGGCGGTTATCCATGGGGAGGAACGAACACCTCTAGGTTTATGTATTCAATTATGTTGCATACTGAAGGAAACCCTCCTGCCACCAGATACATTAGAAAATATGTGAGGTTTGCTGGTGGAGCAGTATCCGACTTAGAAATCAATGGACTTTTACAGGATATAGGTCCTATACAAATAGAGAAGGGACAGTGGTTGACAGCGAGATTGTATGATATCGCATCGGCTATATCACCAACTACCGAAGCTCACTCAGCTAGACAAATGCCAGCATTTTGGCTAAATGGAACAATAACCTAAATACAATAGACAATGACATTATTCACAGAAAAATCTCTCAACTTAATGCCTTCACAGGCTTTAACGGGGTTGAGTAATTCCTTGCTTGTAGACAAAGAAGCTAAGCAAGTGGCTTTTGCAACGGCTAATAATAAAATATCTAAGTTATCTGGAATATCAACTTTGCGTTCCCCGGTCGCAGGCAGAATTCAAGTTGCGAATGGGGGAGGTGCTGCAGCCGCTACAACCCAAGAATCGATGAGCTCTCCGGCTAAAGCGGTATCCAACGGAGCTTCTTTATTAAATAATCCTGAGATGAATCCGACAGGAGCACCTGTCTATGTCCCAGGAACTGTTCCTCCAGAAACCTCCTCCCAAGACGTAGCGGATATGTCTGCGGAGGTAAACTCTTATTTTGCTACTAATGAAGCGCCCGTAAGCGATATTACTACAGCAAAAATCTCGACATTAGAAATAACTGCGTCGGAACTTCAAGTGGAGATTAAGCAAATAGACGATACTTTAAAGACTATTGCCTTTATCCTCGAACAAAGAGCTAAGGGGGAATTACCAAATCCATCTCTTAATTTCTCTGCCTTGAATATAGAAGATTTACCTGCAGCTGCACAAGAAAAAATTACAACTGCTCTTGATAAAAATGAAAAGTTTATTCAAAATCAAATTATTGCCCCTTTTATAGCTAATCAAAAAGTATTAAACTCGTTAAGAGCTCAGGCTTCGGGAACATTAGGAGACCTCCAGCCGGTATTTGATTTAGATTTTGGTCCCCCTATATCAACTGACGAGAGGTTCGTTCTCTCGCGGGATGGTCTTTATTACAATTCTAGAACGAGTAAGGTACCTTCCATAATTCCTTACCCTGTTTCCGCAGATATGTGGGACCTTCAATACCCTTCAAATCGTGGGGGACGAGGATTATCTTTTACAGAAGAAGATGGGGAGAGTACGGTAGGTACGATTTTTGATTTAAATACAGCGTATCAAGGAGAAAATCCTCGAGTTAAAGAGTTTTGGGAATACGATGATGTGCTTCAACAGTTTGAAGACGATAAACAGGCTCATATGACCGAGGTATCCGGATATATTAGTGAGATTCTAGCAAATGGATATGGGGCTACCGATGCTATCGTCCAATCCTACACAGCCCAACTAGGCGCTGTAGCCTCGGTATATGACACAAAAATAAAGAAACGAAAGAGACAATTAACTGTAGCAGCAATATACGGAAGAGATACTTTTTTGGTTACTAACAGAACACACCCTCTGGGACAAGGCATGTTTTTTGAATACGAACCGCCTACTGGAAAAGCTTTTGAGTATATGCTTCAGTACGAGGATTTGCCAAGTTATCTAAAAAGTATAAGTTTCTTTGAGCTAACAGGAGGGGAGATAGTCCAATATAATACTCAATCAAAACAAGTAGTATACACACATACACCTGACAATGTTTTAGCGAAGGTAGGAAGATGGAAAGAGATTCCACGGATTCCTATTAACGATTTTTCCTATCTTAAGCAATCGGATATTCCTTTAGCTACTCAGAAAAATATAACTTTATTTTCCGAAGACCTAGACTCAGTAATAGCTCCATATCAAGCACGATATGTAGTAGCTCCGACCGACCAACCTGTAGGAGCTGTAGAATCCTTAGCAGTAGACCCAATTGGGCTTGGGGATTGGACCCACCGTCAGACCTCAGGCACCTTAAGTGCAACACTCCCTTTATATAAATCTCTAACTGATGATATTGTATCTGATGATTTATTGATTTGTTATAATTTCTTAGACCCTGATGCAATAACTCAACCCTCTGGAACTTTATACGATTTAAATAATGCGGCGGAAGGGTCTACACGCCTTGACGCTAAATTAGTAGGATGGGATAAATCGTTAGTATTCCCTTCGGGAGTGGGACAAGCCTTCTTCGCGGGAACTATCTTTGATGAACAACAATCCCAAAACGCACTGTGGGCTAATGTTTCTGGTTCTTATGCACGACTACCCAACTCAACCAAAGATTACAGTCTACTAGAACCCAATATTCCTAATAAAGGTGTAAGACCTTTAGATAACTTATTTTATAGCCAACAGGGAGTTACTTTAGATTTCTGGGCTTATGTACCTAATGTTCATAAGGACATGACTGACAACCACAGATATAGATTAGCTTTTGCTAATGAAAATAGTGGTCCTGTAGCCTCCAATTATGTAGCCGCAAGCACCCAATCCAAAACTTCCCAATCTAACGGATTGACGGCAGGAGGGACAAATTTTGATAGAACTATAGGGATGATAATGGGTTGGCGCGACCAAGGTTCCCCGAAAGGACAAACTTATGGTTCTTATGATTTTTATTCAAGTGGGTTAGAGTTTTGTATCGCACCTACTGTGGGACAAAACCAGTCATACCCAACCACCACCCAAACCTCCTGGGGTCACAGTATATGTCTAGCTGAAAAATGGGCAGCTTCGGCAGGTATAATCCCTCCGGTAGGGGAAACTACTCAAGTAGGAATGTTTGTTCCTAGTGGTAATCCTGCGACAGGCTATATGGTCACCACTAGCGGGTATGGCATCCAGGATGTTAGTTCGGGATACCATCATATTAATGTATCATTTGATTATGGTAAGAATACAGTAGATTTCCATTTCGACGGCGAACTCCTTACCACATCTTCATTAATTGATGTGTTTGGAGGTTCTCCTAATGATACCGTCCTTCCAACCGCTGTGAAGATGAACCTAGCTAACGAAAGGGATATCATTAACTTTAATGACCCTACCACTGAAAGCTTTTTAGGAACTACGATTTACGATGAGAGATGTACCCCAGAACGGGTAGCGTTCCCCGTCTTTACCCCCTGGATTATTGGGGGAGGTTACTCAGACAACATTCCTAAAATACCTGGTACCACTTACCGACCCCAAGGATTCCTGGGAAGTAATACTAACAACTATCACCAGCACACCCAACAAGGGGATTCTGTTAGTGCCATTACTTTAGCAGCTTTTGGGGATTACCCGGTGGGTCAACATCAACCTCCCCTCTCGGGAGGAACGGGAGGAACTAATTCCTCAAGAAGGACTATTCCTCGGAGTGGTTTAGATGGCTTTATTGGGAGTTTTAAGATTTACTCTCGACCTCTAAATACTTCTGAAGCTAAAGTAAACTACGACAGTCAAAAAGGATTCTTTCATAACATCCTTCTACCAAGCCCTTAATTATGTCCAACTTCGATTTAACTTATGTAAAAACTAACGCTAAGAAGAATATCTTAGGCGTAGCTTTCCCGATGATGAGCCAAGGAATTGGAGGGTATCTCGCACAGAATGAAAATTTACGGTCTCTCCGAGATTGCGTCGTTCAGCTAATTATGACAGGAAGAGGGGCTCGGGTAATGAGACCTGATTATGGTACTGACCTAAGAGCTTCTGTATTTGAACCTTTTACCCAAGAGATGATTGATGGCTTACGCGCCCAAATTTTAGAGGCAATCGACAAATATGAACCGCGGGTTATTGTTAAGCGCGTGTCTTTAACCCCTGATTATGAAAATCATACTTTAAAAGTAGAACTTTATATCACATCGAAAGATGATTTACTAAATGGAGAACTGGTGGAGGTTCTCGTATAATTATGCCCACTAACACTAATTATTCCCGTTATTTCGAAGGTCTGTATAATATTTCAGGCTTTGACGGAACCATTGAGTCCGACTTTTTAAAATTAGGACAGGTTCCCGACGACAGAAAGTCCGACCTTATTGATTATAATATCAATGGGTTTGACCAGTACCGTACAGCTTTACAGAACTATTTAAAATCCGTATACCCCCTGGATTATAATAACTTCGCAGCCTCCGACTTAGGTCAGATGTTATTGGAGATGTTTGCTTATATGTCCTCCGTCCTTGCTTTACGTGCTGATATGACAGCTAATGAAATGTATATCGACACTGTAAAAAATGAAGATAATTTAAAAAGACTTTTAGAACTTATTGGGGTAAGTATGAAAGGTCCAACTGCATCTAAAGCAACAGGGCTGTTAACCTTTCCGGATGACACTAGTCCAGCTTTTCCTGTTGTGATTAATAAAAGTAATAGAAGCGTGGCAGTTATTAACCAGCGAAGTAACACTCCTTTAACTTACACCATAACAAAACAATTATCCAATGGAACATTAGACTTGTTTTCGGAAGATTTATCTTTAATAGCTGGTGATTTTAATGGACAGGTTGCTAGCAGTTTATTTTTAGTGGAAGGTGAGTTTCAAACTGCACAAGGAACCTTTAGAGGGGGTGTAAAAACGCGACAAACCTTTGAAATTACGGATGGTCCTGTAATTGAGGGAAGTATTGGTGTATCTTCCACGGAAGGAGGTGCCGGGGGTACCGGAGGCACTTTGTACAATGAAATTAGCAACCTGTTTCTGGCATCAGGAGGAAGTACCCCCGTTTTCCAGAAAACATATACGGGGGGTTTTGGATGTGTACTTACTTTCGGGGACGGAGTCAGAGGACGTTTACCAAGTCCCGGAGCTTCTTTTGTTGTTACTTATCGGACCGGAGGAGGAGGTAATGGAAATATCTCCCAAGGAACACTGGATACAACACTAAAATGTCTTAACAGCGGTACCGACCCTGTAGACGCTACTATAACAAACACGACAAAAGGGTCGGGAGGAAACCCCCCTGAGTCGGTAGCCCACGCTAAGAGGTACGCGCCCTACTTCTTCCGAACTCAGTATCGAGCAGTTACAGGAGAAGATTATAATGTTCTAGCCAATTCCTTTGTAGGAACAGGAGGTACTACGGCTAAAGCCATGGCTTCTCTACGAACCAATGGAGCTGCGGCAAACATTATTGATTTGTTTGTACTCTCGAAAGCTTCACAGACTCAGTTAGAGCGGGCATCGGTGGCGATGAAAAAAGAATTGTTAGATTATTTCCAGAATTACAAAATGTTAACAGATGACATTGTAATTTCTGATGGCGTAGTCCGAACTTTAGATTTAGTAGCCACTATCTACATTGATAAATCCAACAAGAGATTTATAGACTCCATTCAACAAAAAGCAGCTGATAAACTTCTTGAGTATTTTAATGTAGATAATTTAGCCTTTGGGCAAAAGGTAAGTATGGCGGATGTTAATAATTTCCTATTAACGGTCCCAGAGATAAGATTCTTTCAGGTAAATAATCTTCCAGAGGAAATTTTTGTGAACTTTAATGAAATTGTTCAGCTAAACAACTTTGAGTTTAGTACGGAGCTTGTGTAACCATGACGATGTCGGATAAAGGTGCTGGACAAGAACACTTTAAGTCTAATTACATTGAAGTAATCAGACGTATTGTCCCTGAATACTACGAAACCACTGAGTATAATCTATTTGGTTCCGAAGAGGATTTGCAGTACAGGGTTTTAGGTTCTATTCTTTATCTTGCTAATAACGTTTCCAGTTTGATTGGAGCGCCGACAAGTTATAATCTCCAAGTATCCTCCTTTAGCGGAAATGAATCGTATATCCCTTACTTTGTCCCTTTCAATAATTTGACGAATGTAAGCCCGACCACTTATGAAAATTATGTTTTAAGACCATTAGGAAAAACGTTTGGGAGTTTTGCAAACAAAGAAGAATTTTCTAATTTTCTTTTAACATCCGGACTCCCTTGTACACAGTTCAATTATATAACTAATACATTTGCTCAGTCATTTAGCAGTACTGTCGACCCTACTATTACAACAGCGTCGGCTGTAGCTAACACTTTGATTGATAAGTTAGGGTGGGTATACTTCCAAAATACGTCAGGAACTGTCGTTGATTCGAATTCAGTAGGAGTAAGCTCCTTTATTTACAGTTCCATAATGGATAATCTTTATTATGGAAAGAGAATCCAGACCTCCGATGGAGTACGAAACTTATTTAAGTGGATGTACACTAATGGCAAAGGCGGAACCGCACCATGGGCGTCCATACGAGAAAAGTTTATTCCGGTCCCCTTTAGCAACCCATCGTCCACGTATGCGCCAACCCCGGGACAGAAAGGTAATTTCTACGCGTCCGGGGGACAGCTTGTAAGCGCGTTAGACACACTTGTGAACGTGTGGGTAAACGAAGACGACCCTAACTCGTTATACTTCAGAGACATCGTTAACGCGTCTCTCCTGGGGCTTGACGTAAGTAGGATGGAGAACGCTGGTCCTATGGGTAAGATGCTTAAGGCACTTGCGTACGGATTCTATGATGTGCAAACTTCTATTAGAGATATACAATATTTATTGGATATTGAACAGTGCCCTGAAGAATTTCTGCAATACCTGGGAAGATACTTAGGGTGGACATTTTTCTCTGATGACCCTGACAAGTGGCGCGACCAACTAAAACAAGCTATCTATCTTTATAAAGCTAAAGGCACTAGACAGGCGCTGGCAAACGCGACCA
>Ga0080013_1003106_pt1 | contig 18092 bp, 29 predicted proteins | sample ETNvirenome_6_85_FD_69236 | JGI IMG/M metagenome (GOLD analysis project Ga0080013, IMG submission 69236) | Marine viral communities from the Pacific Ocean - ETNP_6_85 (SPADES assembly) (version 2) | ecosystem: Environmental > Aquatic > Marine > Oceanic | place: Pacific Ocean | collected 2013-06-19 | reverse complement strand
TCTTTTTGAAAAATTCTCTCCAATATGGTTCTGTTCTATATTCGCCCATATGTGATTCTAGGTATTCGGCAGGAAAATCCATACGCTGACCCTTGGGAACATATTCTTCCTCCAAATACCCTCGCCAATTTTCAAGTAGTTGTTTCATTTGTTCTCTAGTTTCTTTACGCGCTTGTTAAGCTGCTGTATTTGCTTTTTAAGAGACTTTAGCTCTCCTGACGAGGAATTCTGCCCTACGGACGCTTCCAGGCGATCTAGGCGCATCTGAGTGGTGTAATAGAAGCCAGCAAGTGTAACGATGATTGCTGACACTCCTAAAAGGGTTTTGATATCTAATTTAAATTCCATAATTCATAGTACCCTACTAAGTAGTCTAGGCCGCTTGTTATTCCAGTGGATAGAACATCGCTAGATAGAGGCAGATGACAGCCCATAAAATCCAATAAATTATTTCCTCAGTAGACATTCCCGGGACCCCCTCTTTGTAATTAGGCGCTAGCGCTTATAACCTCTAGCATCCAATGGGGCTTGTCCAGATACTCTACTTTGCCATTCCACAATACCGGTGTGGAACGAGTCCAATGGTTGTGACTATCTAAATGTATTTTTGTTTCTCCCACCACTAATCCTATGCCCATCTTAATCGGTTCTTTATTGTTGGGGTCTATAATATAAACTAGGTCACCTGATTTTGGATTATGTCTGTTCATTGTGGATCTCTTGAAAGTGCATATACCAAAACAACATGGTAAAACACAACTAATGTAAATAATATAAAGTCACTCATTTGGCACCCTCTATTGGATTCGAACCAATGACCTACAGATTAGAAGTCTGTTGCTCTATCCTACTGAGCTAAGAGGGCATATAATATTATACCCTGTCTAAGCCTAGCTGTCAAGTCTTTTTTGCTTTTAAACCAGTCAGATCAGCTGAAGATCGGATCTTTTCTCCTAAATTATCAACAACTTGTATGCCCAACTCTTCACAGATTTTTACTTCAGGTGCTTCGTCATTTGTTCTATCTCCACCGTTTGCAAAAATATCTGGATTTATATGTCTTAGGCTTTCGCAAACAGTATTATCATGATCTATTGAAAGCAATACTTCGTCGACGACTCGGAGAGCCTGTATTATCTTAACTCTGTCCGCCTCTTTCATGAAAGATCGACCCTTTTTTAATTCTGCCTGTTTATCGTTATTGACGATGACGACTAATTTGTCACCTAGCTTTGCTGCTAACTCTAGATATTCTAGATGACCCACATGAAGAGGGTCAAAATACCCACTAACTGTCACAATGCTCATTTACGCCTCTTATTCTTCCCATTTATTCCATTCTAGTCCATTCATGGCAAGAATTGTTATTAATCCTGGTAAGTTATCTCTCACATAGACACCTGAGAACAAGGTTTTTGTTCGGCCGCCGACATAAGCTGTGACTGCATCGATATGCTTGCTGACCTCTGGATCATTTGCCATTTCTGGCGTTATAACAAAAAGAACTGAACCTGTTTCGGGTTTACCCTGAGGCTTTGGGCATGGAGATTGTTTCAGACAATTCTGATATACGGTTGCGCCCAAATTTGGGATCTTCGTATCTTTGATTATTGTACTTCCAACGAACATCCTTCCTTTTGCGTTTAAACATGTTGTCAAGTCTTTCGAATCAAAAGTTTGAATTGCTGAACTTTCAGAAGCCAGTTTCAAAACTTGAGAAAACAACTTTGCAAAGGTACTGTTTGTGGCTGGAAATAAATTAAGCATGCCAACTTTTCCGCGGAGAAGCTGAGTTTGTTTTTCATTGCTGAGGGCCAAATGAGAATATTCACTGACGTCATTAAGGAGAGTATTACCATTAAATTTAATTGTATCATTTAGAGATTCCTGAGCCGTTGGTACCGTGACAATATAAACGATATCTCCTGTACCATTCACTGATTTAAGATATCTTTCTAAAACCGGGTGTAGGACTGTAGCAGAGCTACCAGTGCCCCCACCACCGCCGGCCAGGACAAAAAGCCAATCGACTTTCCCCAGTTTTGTACGCAGAGCATCTTCTACAACTGTGCTGTTATCAGACAACACCTTTTTACCAAATTTTACATTTTTACCAACACCATCTGAGTCTGGGATGATAACTAGGTGCTTTGGATCGAGCCCCTCGGGTTGATCTTTCTCTGTTGTGTTAACCAGCAGTGTTTTATTAAAACCTAAATCAAGGAAAGCTTTAGCTAGTTTGCCTCCGCCGCCGCCTACGCCTATGAACCCGCAATTAATTGCAGCAACAGCTGTGTTTTCTGGTAATAGTTCCTCGTTAACAACCTCTTCTGTAGTACCATATTGTTCTACAAAGTCAAAATCTCCAAAATCGTTTTCGTTACTCATTTTATTAAATCTCCATTAAAAGCGTTGAAAGTCCAACCACCTTCCAACTTATAACCACCCGTAGGATACCAATTCGATAATGTATATATTACTTAAGTCGCTCATTTTCCTCAAAAAAATAACTTTCTATATTATATTTCTTTACCAAAGAAGAGAACTGGGAGATATTTAACCCCAATAGTCTAGCTGCTTCCATTTTGGTCCTGGTAGTTGACAAAGAAAATTTAAGTATAGCATCTTTAATTATTACTGGCAAAGAGTACCAAATTGGCATGCCATATAATTTTCCATCTACCATATTAGAAGCTAATTCTAGTTTCAGACCTATAACCTCTTCTAGACTCAAAGAATTAAACATAACTTCAAATTCATCAGTTATTTTGTTTTCTCTTTTTAGTTTTTTACTTAAAGAGTAATATCTATTTTTTCCTAGGACTCTTTTCTTTTTCTGCCATGGCATTGAAACAACCTACTAGTAGCTTAGTTAGAGATTTTAGCATATTTTTTTAAATTTGTTAAGCTAAATCTCTATAGTCTCTTCCTCAGGCGCGGATTCCTCGCCTGGCATGTCGCTAGCTTCTTTTTCTTGCTCATATTCTGGTGTTGTAGGCTCAGGTAACCCAGATGGTTGTAATTCGCTTTCGAAGTTATCAAAATGCATTTTAATATTTGTAATCAAATAGTCATAAAACTCAGTTTTGTCTTTTTCGTCACCAAGTTCATTATATGTATCGACAATAATAGATTCAACCTCTTTCATAATTTTAAATGCCGCATTTCGCCCTGTGAGATCTAGGCCTTCAATCCCAAAATCTTCAACAGTGTCTTCTGCTGGCTCTTCTCCCCCAACAGTGTCAACGTCGATAAACGGATCAGCACCGGAGACGTCATCATCTTCAATCTCAATGTCAATTTCTTGAAGAGGCTCAGGTTCAATATCGGGCTCTCCATCGGCAGCCGCTTGATCAAGTACCTTTTCAGGAGCCAGCATATCTTGTATTTTCTTAACAACATGTGCTCTGAAAGACTCTCTCTGTTCTTTGCTGGTTGTCAGTCTTTTGTAAGCCTTTTCCAACTTTGGAAGAATCTTGGTTAAAAGTTCTTTCAAAAAATTAATTCCAGTAGAATGCTCGGGTACTTCATCTCCAACCTCTGCTTCGTTAATGAGGCGACGAATGATATTACGAAGCTCGTCCTCCTCTTGTAGAGCCACATGTGCTGCAGCCTTCTTTCTTTCTTTTACGATTTGAATCGCTTTACGAATTTGCTTGCGAAGCTTAAGCTCTTCAGCTAGCTGCTGCCTATTAATCATGTTTACGCTCCCTTCTTTGCCCCGGCACCAGCTTTGACCAGTACTCGATTCAGTGCTTGAGCCAACGACTTGTTCTTTTCTCCGAAAGCTTGCTCCATTGCAGCTAGCCGGTTTTGAGCCGTAATTTGCGGAGACATAAGCAGATCCTTCAACATACCAGCATACTTTTCAGCTGATAATGTCCCACCTTTTGTTGCTGCGGTTCGGACAGCCTTTTGCTGAGTGGATAAAGGCGCTTCGGGTTCTTCCTGCCCGGGCGGGGCCGCGGCCTCCAATTCTTTCAAAATATTCTTAGTAATCTTATTGACATCAATACCCATTTAAACTATACTCCTGATTTATTTAGTAAGTAGTTCAAAACTTCCTCAATAAACTCGTCATCTTCAATCAGACGACGGCCATGTGGAATTTTTGAATTTTTCTTTTGTTTCTTGTTCTCTTCCTCAGTGTCTAGACCATGCCATGGGCCACTGGTCTTTCCGTTTTTCCGACCGGTCGCCGACCCCTCGACGTTTCCACTGCCTCCGCCCGGGCCTCCGCCTGATGTAGAGGTCTCTTCCAATTCTTCTTCATCATTAGACACAAAAGCGGAAGGCAAAGTCTCAATTCCAAATTTTTTGAAAAGCTTATTTAAACCAAGGTTGACCGCGGTTCCGCCAGGTACCAAAACTTCAATGCTCCCAACAGCGCTAAACTTAAAAACGTCTTTTAACTGATTTTTAATAAAAACTTCTTCATCTGTTGTAAGATTGCTAAAAGGTTTTTGTTCTACAGGAATATTTACGCCTTTGTATATTAATTGTAAGGCCCGTTTAGTCTCTTCCCATTCTTGTCTTGTTCCTTCCTTGGCCTTTTTTAGTTTTTTAACAATTTTATTAAGAAAGGCCGGGACATTCTGAGTTACCTTGGTATGTCCCGCCGCCGCAGACGCCATACCTGGAATGTCCAGCATAACCTCGGAGACTTCAGCCTCATCACCATGTAACATTGCGATATCATAGAACTTTTTGCCAAAATACTTTTTGGACCTTTCATCAACATCTTCCTCTTTAATTCTATAGACCATGTAATCTGGTCTTTTGTTTGGATATGCAGACCCGGGATCTTGTGGTCCTTTCCCGTGCATCTCCTTCCATCTTTTTAAATGCTGCGTAATTCTATAACTCTTTTGATAGTCGGCCTCATCCAATAAAGATTCCACCATACGGAGGATATCTTCGCTCACTTTTTTTTTACCACCTAACATGGCAAAAATTTCCTCGGCTCTATGTGCTGTGGCATTTGGAATATAGTCTAAAAACTCTTCATAATTCCCGTTTTCTATAAACCCTCTCATAAAACGTGCGGAGAGTTGTTCACCGGTTTTAGATTTTGTAGTTGGAGTTTCAACAATTCGAAGCTCAACTCCTTCTGGTTTGTATTTCTCTAATGCATCATCAAACCTACCAGCATCCTTTTCACTGGCCAGCATATAAAATGTCTGCTCTGGTTGGGATAGCTGTTCTAATATTTCGTAAGCCTTTCTTATGGGAGTTTCTCCGTCGGGTACTTTAATAAAATCATAGTTTGTTATTCCTGCATCTTCTAGATACATTGTCCATATGGCTGCTGCTGCATTGTAGCCAACAGTTGTTCCGCCAATCTTTCTGGGACTTTTGCCACCGCCACCCATAATGATCAAAATTCTATCAGCCATTGACACGGCCTTAATCATATCAAGGTGCCCACGATGGGGAGGCTTAAAGCCTCCTGGCACTAGCGCTACAGATTTATAACCGGTTATGTCGGTGTCATAATCGTTAACATCACGATCATCCATAAAAGAGGTATCGATATCCTCATCTTCCTCTGTAAGCTCTAAACTTTTGCCCCCGCGACCATACCGGAATAAGCCCAAGATCTGATTCATTGGCGCGAAATTGCCGGTAAATTTATAAGAAAACCCTTCATAATCAAAAACAAAACCTTCCACGGCTGTGGAAACGTTCTCAATTGTTTTAAGCTTTCTCATTTGTTGGTGAAGAATTTTGATAGCTATTTCATCACCAGAAGATTCAATTGCAGCTATAGCTTTTCTTAGCTCGCTTCTTAATCTCATCACTTCTTTTGGGTTGTCCAAAACAAATGCGCTATGAAGACCCTTAAGCATTTCAACTGAAAAATCATGCACAACATCCTCAATAGGAATAATTGCATTTTTCATTAATTCTTTCTGTGCCTTAACTATTTCTCTAACTTTTTCTTTTGTATCTCTATCCAGACCCTTCACCACTTTATTGAAGGTAACCCCTTTAACACCAAAAAGCCTTTTTAATAAAAGCTTCATGTTGACATCCGGTAGCTCAACTTGTTTTTTCAAGAAAGGAGTTATTTTTGCAACTATGTAATCAGCAATCGTTTGGTTATCACTGATTCCTTCTCTACGAGTTATGTTTTCAAGTCTTTCAACAGCAGTACTTAACGCCGAATCATTATCCAGGGCCCGCAGTTTTATAATTGCATTTTTTTGCAGATTGAAATTTTCATCAGCAATTGCCTTCTGCATAATCTCTAAGGCTTTATCTAAAGCGCGAACATTCTTTGAGATATCAACATCTCGTACAGTCCCTGTCTCCTTATCGAACTCGGCATGGCCAACCTGGTGTATATTTAAGGTCCTGGTGTCGTAGTTTATTATATTTGCGCTGCCGGGATCTTGTATCTCAGCATTGTAGTATACGTTTGCATCTGGGCCGAATATCGCCATTTGTATTTCTGGATCCAGAGATTGCACCGCTTTCTCAAATGTACGAAAAGATTCAACGAAAGCTTTCTCAAGCCCGCCTCTTCCTGCGAACTTTTGAGCTAACTCTTCAGCGGTCATTCCGCCCGTCTTGATGTTACCCTTGTTTCTAGCGGCCTTAGCGCGTCCTGTTTGGACGGAATAAGAAATAAAGAGGTTTTGCCCATCTGTTTTCTCCGTGCCCTCTAACTCGCCGTTAGAGGCCTTGGCGAACACGTCTTTAATCTCCTTGAACGTAAGCTCAGGGTTTTCATAAAGATGTGACATATGGCCAGCTACGCCACCCATTTATTTTTCCTTCTTCTCTTCTAATACAGTAACCTGTTCTTCCAAAATAGAAATCTTTTCTTCAAGTCTCCGAGCATATCTCCTTACTTCACGAATGTGTTGTTTGGCAATTTTAATTTTGTTTTGCTCTTTGACTGTCTTTGGCTTAAGACTTCCGATTATCTCTTCGAGAGATTGAATATAGGTTTTTATTGTGGGAGGGTCAAAAGACTCGCCCACTATAAATCTTCTAGTAACTCTAGCTAAGTAATCGGTATCACTCATTTTTTAGTTGCAGTTGTCGTCTTTTTAGCCACTGCTTTCTTTTTTGTAGTTGCCTTGGTTGTGGCCTTCTTAGTGGTTGTTGTTTTGGTTGTAGCTTTCACAGTTGTCTTGACTTCTGCAGCATCGGTCAAAATTGTATCCATTTTAGTGGCGATCTCATCAGTTTTGAGTTCCACATTGGTTACCGATTCGCGCATTTTCTTTTCAAGATATCTTTGTAAACGTGCTCTTTTTCTTTTAATACCCATTTTATTTCTCCTTTGTCCATTCTTTAAGAAGTTTACCGTAAATAGAACCTTCGTACCATTCTTTGAGTGGTCGGTCTTCCTCTTCATCTTCGCGAAGCTTTTCATGAGTATTTGGGTCCAGACGACTTCGGCCTTGTTCACGACCATTTACGTTTGTACGCTTGTACTCTTCAATCTCCTCTTCTTCGTCGTCATGATTCATTGAACTAGTGTCGAAGACTTCTAAATTTAAAAATTCTTCTTCATTTACGTTAACGCGACGTCCACGATCAGGTGCAGCAACATGCTTGTCCTTATTCTCGGGGCGATCTGCAGCGCCGCCCTCCTCAAGCTCTTCCTCTTCCTCGTTGATATCCTCAACTTCGGTATCGGTAGCTTCCTCTAAGTCTTCGAAATTCTCAACGCCTCTAGCCTCCAAAATTTGTTGAAGAGCGCCTTGAATAACAGTTTTAAGTTCTTTACTTGTGAATGATTTTTCCATTTTTGTTTTTATCTCCTTTAAGTTGTATTGATTTTCCCAATCACGGAAACATAAGTTGCCCCTTTTATAAGCATCCTCTTCCATTTCTCGTAGATGAGGATCCTTTTGGGCATAGCCCTCTTCAGTTGGGCCTGAATTGTTAAATTGTCCTTGGCAGTTCTGAGCATGGTGCACCAATTCGTGAGAAAAAGATCTCATAATATCTTTTGGGTGCCTTCCGTCCACATATATAGTAATCTCGGAACTTCCCGGATCATAAAACGCGGTCTTACCTAACGGGTCTTTAGCATTACTGGTATCAGACTCAAAATAAAGCTTTGGCGATCTGTCAAAGCCCATAACCTTTTGAGCATAAGGGTAATACTTTTCAGCCAATTTTTTAACGATTGACATGTCCCGGGAGGTATTATTTATAACAACCAAACTCATAACTTTAATTAAATAGTTTTGAAATCCTAATAATCCTCTTATTCTACATTGTTAGTGGAAAAATGTAAACGTATTTTTATTCACTTGAAGTAGAACAAGCGGTATCTTCCAAAACTTCCATCAAGTTATTGAACATTACATTAATATTGTCCGACAAAAGATACCACGCGCCCACGTCACCAGCCATTGTGATAGGCTCCCACCCGGTCGGGAACGATACCCAGGCCCCGTTGGAAACCTTATTTCCGGTTGAATTCTTGCTGCTCTCTGGTGAAAATACAAAAACCTTGAGGTCCTCAACGCCATTGATTGCATTAACCAAGATCTCTTGAGTTATTGCATCACCCTTTGTGTTGGATTCACCGGGAGGGGTTAAAAAAGACTGCCCGTGCTCATCCGTAAATACAACAACTACTCTTGTGGCATCCTCTCGCCAATTAATATTGAAAGAAGGAATCGCCGGATCCGATATATTGGTGAATTTCCATATAAGATCAGATTTTTGATATTCCAAATTTGAAGGATCACATATATTGTCTATAGACAGGTATATGGCGTCATAAAGGGGCTCATAACCGCCGTTAAGACTCATTGAGCCAATTGACTGTACGGATGCCAAAAAGGCGCTAAAAGGCCCTAAATTGGTCTTTAAAGACAGCTTTTCTTTATATATTCCGGATCCAATATCATTATAAGGTCCAATGATTAAGGACCAATTGATATTAGGTTCATCTTGATAAGATAAGGAGAACGCTACAAGGGCGCCAATGACAGCATCGATTTCTTGATTCATGGACCCGGACAGATCGACTATAAATACAATGTCTGTCTCTGTTAGCTCTTCTTCAATCACACCATCACAGTCGTCATCTTTTCCATTACAAATTTCTTCTTGAGGAAGAACTTCTCCTTCGCAGTGGTCTTCAACAAAAACTTCTCCGAAGACGTTGACAGGAACCATGCTCCCCCATTGGCCAGCAACACATGTTAGTATACCCGGTAAACATTCACCAACGTTCAAAGTTTCCGGAGGTCCTGAATAGCAGCCTTTTGTAAGACCTTCATCAATTATAAAGTTACAGTTATCGTCCCAATTGTTACAAATTTCAGCGATAATTGTCCCCTTTTGTGGATCACAGGGTTGAGTATTGAAGATCATGCAAGCTGGTTTGCATGGGGTCATTTGAAACTCCGTACACTCCGGAGTCTTGCATTCACAACTTTTATATCCCTGCCCACAGATAAGAGGATCTTCAAAACAAGGCACAAGAATGCCAACGTCTTGGATATTACATTCACAATCAATCCCATCGTCTACAAGTCCGTTACAGTCGTCATCCTCTCCATTGCAAATCTCTGGCCATGGCTGCTGTGCCGTACATAAAGACCATTGACCAAAAATACAAGTTTCATAACCGGTTTCACAGACCGTCTCACACTGTTGAATAAGATCTTCGTCGATATCTCCGTCACAGTCGTTATCAATACCGTCACACCACTCTTCAGGAACAGGCCCACAATCATCACAGGCATTCCTTTGTCCTTCGTCGATCTCACCATCACAGTCATTGTCTAAAAAGTCACAAACCTCTTCTCCTGGTCCCTCTGCCTCACATATGAGTTCCCCGTCAACACAATACGCCGGCCCTATACCACATACGGTCTCGCATGTGAAGTTACCCTCATCAATTTCACCGTCACAGTCATTATCTTTACCGTCGCAGATCTCTTCCGTACAAGGAGAACACTCAGTTAATTGTACTTTTCCTTTATCGCAATACACATCTTGAATACCTGGGCCGCCGTCTTCTGTTTGACAAGGTTGATTGGATTCAAGTAGGGGGTCTAGTGGGTCACAATCGTGTTGCCACCTACAATTTGAGATATCAACAATGCTATGCCCGTCACAAACATCCATCCAAGCTTCTGCAATCCAGTACTCTGTATAAGGTGGACAGCGAAGGAAGATTTTTTTGAGACAATCATCCTTATACTCATCGGTGAAATCGGCCAAAGGGTCGTGAATCGGGATATCAATTAGTGTAAAAACGTCAGGAATGGGTGGAGGGCTATCTTCCGGCCTGGATCCCTCTTCTAACGGTTGTTTTGTTGGAGAGGGCATGAGATCGGTGAAGCCACATGAACTAAACATGGCTAAAATAATTAAATATTTTAAGATCTTGTACATTCCCTTATAGTAACTATAATATATTATGCAAAAAGTACAACATTAGACAAAAATATGTTATAAAACAAAGAATTATGCCTAAAACTGCATACTTGCTATCTCTCCTTTTCCAAAGCCAAAAACAGGCCAATGAGACCAAAAATACCTTAAAGAATATAAAAAAAGACGCATTAAACTCAATAAAGACTTTCATTATCGGATTTTTTTCTTCAATCAAGCCTACTTTGTATAAAGAGGCCGTAAAAACAGCATCGATGAGGTTAAAGATTGCGATAAATACCAAAAAGAGTCTTATAGATGCGTCATTCAACATAAACCTGGTATGTACCTCTTAAATTTGATGCCGATGGCGGTGGCTGGGCTATTTTTACAAATTTCAAGCTGAAATTTTTTGAATTTGAGTGAAATCGTAGGTGAAAATCCGTTTGATTTAAAGAACTTAGCCTGCCAACACGATATCTGTTATGGTAGTATCTATTTTGACCGCTAGCGATCTGATTTAGGCGAGATCGAAGTTGGTGAGGACTCGCATCGATGTAAAATACTGAATTTTCTCTATTATTCTCGGCTCCATGTTGGTGGTGACTCACTTGCAGCCCCTGACCAAGTAATATTGTCAAAAATTTAAGCTGCTTCATTGGATCGTTCATTTCAAAGAACACTATATCTTCGTTTTCGCTTGGCTGGAGGTGTTCATAATACGGTTTTGGGTTCCTAGGTCGAGATGGATGCTGTTTATGAGGTTCCATGCCCTTAAAAGCCCAGTTTAATACGGTCCTACCAAAATTTCTGTTATATGCATATACGAATCTTCTGGCTGAATTGAGCACCCGGGTGGTTCTTTTCTCGTTTTCTCGATAACAAGTGCCATTTTCTTCAAAAAACCCACAAATTGCTTCGAAGTAATCGTTTGTTCGCCTTATAAGATCACTAAAATGAAAGATTGATAGCGTTGTAGGGCTACAGGACGTACGTGGGGTGTTCTCCACCTCTGCACAACCATACATTTTGGCTAATTTTCGAATATGTCTCTTGTTTTTTGTCTTTCTTGTAGCGAAACCGGTGGCTTCATATACTAGAGCAGTGGTCATAAAGGGATCGATACCAATGCCTTTAGCCATCTTGGCTGTGTGTATACATGCTTCATACGAAGTATTGTAATCATCATACAATTTTAGATGTAGAGCGCGCCCGTGAGGATCTTCACCGGTGCTTTTTGGCGCCAATAGCGCAGCGCAGAGCGTTAAAGCCTTGATAATCATAGTATTACCAGTTTATCACTTTTCTTTCGCTTTGTATAGAAAAAAATGTTACTTGAAAACCCTGTCTCTAGCGGTTCTCTGCAAAATATCTCCGGTAAATTCTCTTCTTAATCTTAAAAGTCTTTTAAATTTAACCTTTTGTCTAGAGTCCATATAAAGCGCTGTGGGTTGTTTAACCTCTCCGTCGATTAGTTGATCGGAGAAATCATAAAATTTTGATCTTGTCTCCGGAGCAGTATGTCCTAGTCTAGCTATGAGACTAAGCACTAGTGCTAGCACGAGTGATAAGATGATTAGTCTAAGTTTCTGTCGGTTCGTCAATATTTCCTTTTGCCTCCCTCATTATTTCTTGCAAATGCCTAATTGTCTCAGCGGCCGAAACATGCTTAATTGCAATTCCGCCCTTTTCGGCCCATGGGCCAAGATATTTGTCCATATCATCAATCAAGATATTTGGGCCACCGGTTTCCTTGTTCATAGCATATTGATGTTTATCACCTGTTAGGTGCACCATAGCTTGTGATGGAACCGGATCTAAATTGCCTGCTAAATTACTAACCCAAATTCTTTTGCCTTTAGCTGAGTCATCATCCCATGGGTGCGATAAAATATGCGCATCAAAAGCAGATATAAACTCCCATAAAATATGTGCGTCAGGCATAGGTGGCAGGTTAGCCCAAAAATCAGCATCGTCACCAATTGTACGATGAATTCTTTTTAAAAGCTCTTTTCCTTCTTCCGAAGTTTTGAGATCTTTCCAGCTTTCACCAGCGGTAAGAATCTTCATAAAAGACTCGTACTGATCTTTTGGTATCTGCTTATTGACTTCTCTGCCAATCCCTTCAATAAGATCGACTAGGACGCCATCCATGTCGCAGTAAATTGTAAACGGATATGTGCTAGGTCCGCCTTGTTCGTTAATAAAGTTATTCCAATTTTTATAGTATTTTTCCATAACCACATTATACACCTTTTAAAACAATAAGTCAAGCATTTGGATTATATTTTCTTGGTACACCAGGAAGAGGCTCTTGCGGAAGTGCCTCTGAGTCACCGTATTCATATGTTTTTAACTTGTCTAGAACATAGTCTAAATCATCCAAAAGTTCAGGCATCGTGCCGATCAAAACTGGTCTGACTGCTTCAAGTGCATCAATTGCCTCGACAGTAGTCATCTCCTCTTCGGGCATCTCTTCATGCTCATGACCAGGCATTTCTTCTGGTGGGGGACCACACATTTCTTTTTGTAATTCTTCACGAATGATTTGAGTAAGTTTTTGTTTAGTAATTTTCATTTGGGAATGCCTCTATTATTTTCCTTGCTAAGTCAACTGCTTGTTCTTTGTTTAATACACTTCTAGCGTCACCACTACCAGGCAGGCGCAATACTAAAAGGTCTTCAGATCTTCTTTCTACCTCCACCTCTTCCTTAAGTTTCATTAGGCCTAGCTCGGGAGCAGCTGCTTCTTTTTTGTCAATCGGGATTTCTAACCCGAAGGCCTCTAAGAGTTCTTCTTTGATGAGACCTTTAAGTTCTGATTTGGTAATCTTCATGATTATCTCCGCAAATATACTACAATAAGTAGTGTTTAGCCAGTTCTTTGGCAACTGGAGATGATTTCTAAATTCTCCACCTGTGTGACCCCAGAATGAGGTTTAAAGGTATCGTCCTTGTCGGCCTCGTCTGAGAACCAAAAAACTTCCGCGAAAAGACCGAAACCATCAGATATATCTTTCTTAATTACGATTCCTCTGATTCTTTCTTTATTGGGTCTTGTGTTAACCTCTCTAACTATGTCACCAACGTTAACCATCTGCAAACTCACTTTTTATAAAAGTTTCTCCTTCAGCGGTTGTTTTTGTTTTGTTCGAGAAAAAATTAGTTTCCTGTATCGTTGTCTCGCTCATGGCTGAAGAAAAGACAACCTTTCCTGATTTAGTTATTTGGATCGAAGATCCGTTTTGTTTTATCTTATACTCGCCATCCGGTACTATGATTGTCACAGATCCGTTTTTGGATAGGTCATTCAATTGTATTTCCATTATTATCTCCTGTTAATGAATTAGCACTGGAAACGACAAAAAGCTCACTTTTCCTATAAATCGGTACTTCATTTGGATCAGCATGCCAACTAGGATTCCAGTCACTAAACCATTTTACCCTAAAAGTCATAATATTTTTAGGCCCTAATTTTTCTTCTATGACGATTCCGTATGTTCTATCACAATTATTCAGGCTATAATTCTTTTTGAAGCAGACAAGATCACCAACACCCATCTTATATTTTCTTTGTTCGGAGATCTCTTCTTCTAGTCTTTTTAATTCTTCAAGTAAATTCTTCTTTAAGTCACCCTTCATTAAGCCGCGTGCGCACTAGCAAGTAACTCGATTTCGTCATTGCTAGCAATATATCGCACCTTCCCCATTGCCCAGATCTTATGGCAAAAGTCTTTTTCTGGATCCTTCGAGGCGCCGTAATGGGTGAATTCTGTTAAACCCAAGTATATGCCGGAGACAGGAACCTCTGTCCATGGGAAGGCAGCAGTGCCTTCGCCGATGTAGATTATTCGAACTAGATCGCCAACGTTGTATTGATCTTGTGAACTATCCATAATAATATATAGGTCTCAAAAATGGGAACGGCCGTTCCTAAGGAGGGTTTAAAATTCGAAAAAATTTTTCCACACTACCCTAAGGCCGGAGCCTCATTGATACTATAATAACCTATAGCCGAGAGGATGTTAAATTTAATTTAGCAAAAGATTGAATCTTTTTGAATCGTATTGGCATATTGCCATTTCGTCGATTTGTTTAATCATCTCGTGCGCGCAGTGTGATATATAATAGGTATCGATTTCCTTGGGCACGTATTGTACAATCTCAGCGGCTACAACGGCCAGCCGTAAAATTTTGCTTGTTGGGTCGTCAAACATAGCGAGGCCTCGAAAAATAAATTTCGCACGAAGTGCGATTACCGAAAAATTTTCTAGTCCTACTCACTGCTACCCCGCAAACCAAGCCCATTGCAAACCAAATTTTGATGTTATCTGTCTAAGCTTATCTACCATTACTAGCAAATATACCACACCTTTAAAGATAAGTTTAGTTGTTTCCCATTGCAAGCTTGGATTACTAAGGGCCTTAATCAAAAGATCGAGGAGAGCATAGATGATTTTGTGCACTCTCTACTCGCTTTGGAGATCACGGCAAAAACTAGTGTCCGGATAAAGGCCTCTATTGCGCCAGGGATCGCAACAATCGATATAAGTGCATCTGCCTATGGCGCTTCCCCTTTTGGCGCAGAGAAAGGCTTCTGCGCAGCTAGAATCATCTATACAGACTGGGCGTTCCTCCCATGCAATTGCGCAATTGGGGTGGTCCCGGTCTGGAAGCCTGAAAATCGTACCAGCGCATCCTGTACATGTGGATATAAACATTATCAGCATAAAGCCAAAGATAGCCCACATAGCTAGGGTGCCTATCTTAGCTTCTGTTATTGCACTGCGGGACGCTTCGCGCACGCCTGGATCCCTTTCATCCGCTTGTGTCATTTTGAACCGTCGCCTAAATCGTAGTTCAGGTTTGTATCCGATACAGAGATTTGGCTTTTCATGGATTTCCTTAGCGTGCTAACGCGCTTCTTTAATTCTTCTATACTTTTCTTAGTTAAACCTGATATAACTTCAATGTCTCCCGATTCGAAGTCTTTGTTTGTTGCATGCATCTTCTTCTCCATCTCAAAAAGGTATATGTCGTATACGTTTTGTGACATTGTAGTCTGGCTAGCGTCCAATATGTTCTGCGTTGGGCTATGTTTAAGCTTTTCTTTCCCTAGCAGTCTGGTTTTGTTGTCCGTTACTAGGCCTAACTGGTCAATATACCATCCATGTGCGGATCCTATGATGTGGCAAAACACCAAGTCGCCCTTTTCTGGTGTCCGAACTGGCTTTTCTGGGGCCTCTGGAATCTCCGGGGTGAACTCTGTGCTCTTAACTTCTTTTACTTTTTTTGTTTTCCGCGTTTTTTTAGTCTTGGAGGTCGAAGTTGGCATACTATAAGTATACGGTTATTTTGGAAATTTCTTAAGCTGTGTTTTTTTATTTCGGATTTTTCTTAGAGAGTACACGCATGTCCTTAGCCTAGGTCCTAACCCCCCGTAATCATTGGGACTTACATTCCGGGTAGCAGGAGGGGGGGAGGGGGGCCTCCCCTTACTGTACTAGTGCTACGCTTTTGCTAAGGCGGCTTTTAGAAAGCCATGCCTCTTGCTTTGCGGTTTGCTTGGCTTATCCGCATTGCCTATCTGCTTTCTTTATATACCCTCAAGTAGCAAAGAGGGTCTGGTGTTTGTGTATCAAGCAAGAGGCATGGTTTAGTCTCTCTCCTTCTACTATATGTTTATATCTTTATTTTTTATGTTCTCGCCAAAAAACCTTAGCGTCCACAAGTTCGCTTAGTGTGGCCGACTGTCCCGCAGCTTCCACACGTTGGCTTCTGTCCCGGTTTACGCCCTCGCCTTTTGCTAGGTCGTGTTGGGGTGGATGGAACCACCGGCTGGATTGGACGGATCACTGCTTCCTCTGGGGCTGCGGTGCTAATACCAACAGCAGCAAAGTCAAGGCTATCCACAACGTCGTCAAAGACACCGTAGCCGTCATCAAGGTTATCGCAAAAGGAGTTCACGTCAAAACCACTATTCATTCTTACTCTCTCTCAATAAGTTATATCTTATTATCCCATAGTTTAAAACCAAAGTCAAGTCTTTTTTTACTTTTCTCGCACTTTTTTTTGCTGGCCTTAGCCCATAGCGCGGCGCGTGTTCTTTCAACACGGCAAGGGCGACATCTACACTTTCTTCTAGGAGATCGCCTGTCATTATTCCGACACGTCATATCCCCGACACCTAGCAGAGTTGGCACGCATTTTGATGTATTGACACGCGCATGCATATATGTTAAGTATTATCATCATTTCCTACATCCTAGCTTATCTTTAGTTACCATCCTTTTAATACCCCTTTACAAAACCTTCAACTAAGCAGTACCTAAAGCCACTGCTTCTTCGCCAAAGGCTAATAGGGCATCAGCCAGAAAACGGAGGTTGTCTAGCTCTTTGGCCTTCTCTTTAGTATGATCAACTTCATCAACGCTCCGTAGGGTTTTTAAGTTAATCTTGTCTCGATTCTGAATACGAGTTGCCAGTCCCTTAACACCTGTTAAGCTATAGCCCTTGTTTCCAGAACCATAGCTAGACCCGGTACAACCAGCGGCATTTAAAGTTTCTTGAACGTCCTCTAAAGTCTCGGCTAGTTGCCATACAATGATGAAGGACTTTTTGGTTGGCCGCACTGTATTCACGACACGCTTGGAAGGGATGTATTTTACAGCGGGATCATTAGAACGCTCAATATAACGCTCATAGGTTTCTTTGTCATAATAGCCAGCCCACACACGAGTGCCATCGGCCAACTCAAACTGTCGGTCGGTCCAAGTATAGGTTTTAGTTGTTTCTACATTTACTGGAAGTACAGCCATTTTCTTTCTCTCTCAAAAAGGTTTTGGTTTGTGCCCGTCCAGGGCTTGATTGTTACTTTATTAGTATAGCAAATATATCAGGTGCTGTCAAGCAAAAAATGAAAAAAAAACAAAAAAAGCAAAAAAAAGAGCAGTTTCTACACTTGCTCAGGTGATTCGTTAAGGGAGGTAATAAACAACAAGTATTCTAAAAGCAGTTTTGTGTCTTGCTCAGGACTGAGAGAGAGAACGAAGTTCTAGCTTTCAAAGCCCTTTGCGTTGTTCGCCTTGATAGCTGGGCTATCTGCAATGTCGGGGCGTGTTGCCTGACAAAAGCGTACGGGCTTAAAGTTTGGATTGTCTTGTTTAAGGACTACTGCAAAGTTCATTGCTAGGGTTGAACGAACATCACTGGACATCTCGGTGTTCTTAAGAACGTCTGCAATAAGTTGATAGTCTTTCCTAGTCATTATCTTTACTCCCATCCTTCAATGATTGCGCTCTGATTATCTAAACGAGCGGCTTCGATGCGTTGTGCATTCTCTAACATATTGGCTCGTTTTGCAAGCTGAAGCGCGGTGGCTTTATTAGCGCAGCGTTCCATGTCTCCATTGGAGTGCTTAACGAACCATTGATTTTTTACTGTGTCGAAAACTGTAACTGCCATTTTTGAATCCTTGGCTGAAGGGTTTTTGATTATTTATACTCTTATTATCTCACAAATAAAAGCAGAAGTCAAGAACTATTTTTTATTTTTCTTCTTTCGCGATTTTTCTCTAAACCTTGCGGAGCCATTCTTTATGATAATGATAGGTCGGTTTCTCTTGGCCGGGTACGGCTACGAGATAGCAGTCTTTTGCGCCCAGACCTAACTCATGACCACTTGGCCCTTTGTCTTCAGGACGTGACTTACGAATAACAAGACCGATTGATGAA
>Ga0080013_1003104_pt1 | contig 18096 bp, 18 predicted proteins | sample ETNvirenome_6_85_FD_69236 | JGI IMG/M metagenome (GOLD analysis project Ga0080013, IMG submission 69236) | Marine viral communities from the Pacific Ocean - ETNP_6_85 (SPADES assembly) (version 2) | ecosystem: Environmental > Aquatic > Marine > Oceanic | place: Pacific Ocean | collected 2013-06-19 | reverse complement strand
ACACATTGGGAAATATTAAGAGGCTCATGACTTTATATGAATAAAGTTTATTCTATAACTGGGCCGTCAGGGGTCGGTAAAAGCACTATTTCAAAGATATTAGCAATATGCTTGGGGTATGATAAATCTATAATAGTATCTTGTGATGATTCTCATCTGTGGGGAAGGAACAATGAAAATTGGAAGTTTAAAACACATCTTGATCCAGCAGCAAACAACCTATCGCAAGAATTGAAGCACTTAAGTGCGCTAAAAAAAAATAAATCAATTAAAAGGGCGTTGTATGATCATTCAACGGGAAATTTCACCAAACCAGTGCAAATAGTTCCAAAGTCAAATATTATTTATGAGGGTTTACATACAATGTACAATTCCTTATCAAATTTATCTGATGTGTCCTTTTATATTGAGGTCGAAGACGCTGTAAAAAGAGAATGGAAAATATTAAGGGACTCTAGAAAAAGAGGGTATTCGATTGAGCAAGTCGTAGAAGTTATGGACCGTAGAAGAGAGGATGAAAAGAAATACATTGATCCACAAAAGAAAAAGTGTGATGTTATACTAAAATTTAGTAAAACACTTAATAATGAAATTGCATTAGAATTTGAGTATGCTGACCCTTCGTTGGCGAACTTAATTAATGATATCAAAAAATTATATGAACTCTTACAAAATTTTATCAAAGTTAGCAAAATAATATCACAAAATGCATTTTTGTCACAAAATAAAGGTGGCAACTTATCTTTTAGATTTAAAGATGTAATTGTCGCTACTGAATCCGGCTCTTCTTTTAGCAAAATAAGTTATTTCGATGGATTTGGCTTCTACGAGCTAAACGGAAAAAGTATTTTTCAAGACCAAAAAAGACCATCCATGGAAATTGGGTGTCACCTTAAGTTAGGTCCCTGCTGTTTGCACACACATCCTCTACATCTTATGGCGATCATATGTTCAGATGAGTGTGATAAAATCATAGAGGAGATCCTCGACAATGTCAGAGTGATTGATTACATATCACCCGGAAATGAAACACGAGATGCCATAACAAATCATAAGAACATTATTGTAAAGAATCATGGAATATTTGTGTCTAGAGACAATCTGATGGATTGTTTACAGGATAGTCTAGCCATCGATCAGTTGTGCAAAGAATACTTGAAAAAAAGAAGTATTCAATCTTCGTTTTTGTTTCCTGACGCCTATGTTCTTGAACAAGAGAATTTACTGTATCATTATTATGTTAAAGGCTTGATTTACGAGGCCAATCTAAAAGAAAAGCCTATTTCACATGAAAATTTAAGAAAGCTTGAAGAAATGGAAGAAGAAAAATATAGGAAATTAATATCATGAAAATACTAATTCCGATGGCAGGAATAGGCAACAGGTTTGTTCAGGCTGGGTATACTGATCCAAAGCCACTAATTAGAGTAAATGGAAGGCGAATAATTGAATATATACTTGACCTGTTTGAGCCTGATGACGAAATACATTTTATATGCAATGAGACACATTTAGCCGAAACAAATATGCGACAAGTCTTAAGCGAATTAAGATCCGACGCACAAATCCTAGAAATAAAAAATCACAAGAAAGGTCCAATTTATACGATTATGCCTTTCATAGAGAGAGTCAAAAATGACGAACCAGTTTTGGTGTGTTATTGCGATAATCCATTTTTATGGGATAAGAAGCATTTTGTAAAATATGTAAAAGAAAATAATTTAGATGGGTGTATTTTAACACACAGTGGGATGCACCCTCACACATTAAATTCTACCAAAATGGCTTTTTTAAAAACAGAAAAAAATGTTATGCTTGAAATTAAAGAAAAAGAGTGTTACACTAATAATCCTATGAACGAGCATGCCTCTACTGGAGCTTACTACTTTAGAACTGGCGCGCTTATGAAACAGTGTTTTGAAGATGTAATAAACAAAAATATTAATTATAATGGAGAATATTACGTCACCTTGGCATACAATTCACTCGTGAATGAAGGTGCTCGTATCGGATATTACGATACAGAGTTTGTTACGGTGTTCGGGACACCGCAAGAAGTTGAAAGCTTTGAAGCTTGGGTTACAATTTTGAATTCCGGACAAGTAAAGAGCGAACAAGACTTGATAGAGTGCTATAGATATTGGAGGAAGTATCATGATAAAACATCAAAGATATAACTCAGGACCAAAAAAAGTTTTTGTTGATATCGATGAAACAATTTGTTTTTATGATGGAGATAGAATATATGAAAATGCAATTCCAAGTATTGAAAATATATCCAAAGTTAATAAGCTGTATGATGATGGGTGTGAAATTACATACTGGACCGCCCGCGGTTCAGTTTCGGGTTTAGATTATTTTAAATTGACAGAAAGACAAATAAATGAGTGGGGATGTAAGTATCACTATCTACGAGTTGGAGATAAGCCGCCATATGATTTGTTAATTTGTGATAAAACCATGAGGATCGAAGAAATATGATATTAATTTCTCACAGAGGCAATGTGGACGGAATTACGCAAGATCGCGAAAATACTTTGAGCTATATTGAAGAAGCGATCCAGCTAGGGTATGATGTGGAAATTGATTTGAGAGTCAAAGACGGAAAAACATTCTTGGGTCATGACACGCCAGACCATCCCGTGAGTTTGGAATGGCTGGAGGAAAGAAAGCACAAACTCTGGATTCACACCAAGGATGTTCAAGCATTAGTTTTTTGTAAAGAAAATAATTTAAAATACTTTTTTCACGAAAAAGAAGAACAGACATTAATAAGTAACGGACTAATTTGGACACACGATTTGGATAATGTGACGCGCTACAGCGTCATTCCCCTCATAAGTGACAAATTGAATCTAAAAGACTTTTCAAAATTTAAAAATTGTTACGCTATTTGTAGCGACTTTGTAAAGCATTACGAAAATATATTATGAAGTTAGTCGTAACAGGGGGCTCGGGAATGGTTGGTTCTGTATTCCGCCGCATGTACCCAGATGCAGTATTTCCTACTACGAAACAATTCCATAGTGAATCCTATGATGTAAAGGGGAAACACATTGTCCATCTGGCTGCTAAAGTGGGGGGAGTAAAGGCTAACACGGATGAGATTGGCGACTTCTTTAGAATTAATTCTATTATTAACCAAAAGCTTCTTCACAGGGCCCACCACGATAATGCAAAAAAAGTAGTCTCCTTATTATCAACATGTGTCTACCCGGACGCACACCATGTTAGGTACCCCCTAACAGAGGACCAGCTGCACCTCGGTCCTCCACACCCGTCTAACTTCGGCTACGCCTATGCTAAAAGAATGGTTGATGTTATGTCACGGGCATATAGGCAACAATATGGATGCAATTTTATCACAGCTATCCCAAACAATCTTTACGGCGAGAATGACAATTTCGATTTACAAAACAGTCATGTTATTCCAGCGATCATAAGAAAGGTTTGGGAAGCAAAGATAAACAAGAAGCCTTCTATTATCTGTTGGGGTGATGGGTCGCCTCTTCGTGAGTTTACCTACTCAAAGGATATAGCTCGTATTCTTTTGTTTCTAATGGAAAACTACGATGAACCAGAGCCAATAAACATTGGTAATACAGAAGAATATGCTATTAAAGAGGTAGTAGAGATAATCTGCGATATTTTGGGTTATACGGGAGCTGTCGTGTGGAACACGGATATGCCACTCGGTCAGCACCGCAAGCCCTCCTCCAATCAGAAATTGTTAGACTTGGGCTGGAAGAACCAAAGGTACACGCCCCTAGAAGAAGGCTTAAAAAAAGTGTGTAAATGGTTTAAAATAAACTATCCAAGAGTAAGAGGTATAAGTTGAAGACTGCAATGATTACTGGCGCCACCGGCCAGGATGGCTCATACCTATCCGAGTTGTTGCTATCCAAGGGCTATAGGGTAGTGGGGCTAAAAAGAAGGACATCGTTGATAAACACAGGTAGAATTGATTCGTTTTATAATGATCCAAACTTTATTCTTGAGTATTGGGATCTAAACGATGTTGGGTCTTTATACCGCCTACTAAGCGAATATAAGCCAGACGAGGTTTACAACCTTGCAGCACAGTCACATGTTAGAGTGTCGTTCGATATTCCAGAACATACAGTAGACGGGGTAGCGTTGGGAACATTAAGAATTCTTGAGGCAATAAGAAATTTAGATAGCAGCATAAGATATTATCAAGCCTCGTCATCTGAAATGTATGGAGATGCTCCGTGCCCTAAAACTGGATATACAGAAAAAAGCAAGATGACACCAGCCTCCCCTTATGCTTGTGCAAAGTTATTTGCTCATAATTTAGTAAGAAATTATCGAGAGTCTTACGGTTTGCACACTTCAAGTGGCATTCTTTTTAATCATGAGTCACCGCGAAGAGGGGAAACATTTGTGACGAGAAAGATAACTCGCGCAGCTGCTAGGATTAAGCTCGGATTGCAAGACAGGTTGTATCTCGGCAATTTAGATGCCAAGAGAGACTGGGGCTTCGCGGGCGACTATGTTGAGGCAATGTGGCTGATGCTTCAAAAAGAGAGCCCCGATGATTATGTTATCGCTACCGGCAATACGAACACTGTGCGTGAGTTTCTAGACTATGTGTTTCAACATGCCGGATTGGGTGATTATCGTGAGTATACAGAGGTTGAACCCAGATACCTGCGACCCCATGAGGTGCCTTATCTTCTCGGCAATGCCAGTAAGGCAAAAGAACAATTAAACTGGTCACCACGCGTATCGTTTGAGAAGCTAGCACAGATGATGTATGAGGCAGATTTCAAGGAGGCCCAGAATAATGTCTAGATGTTTGGTCACCGGCCATCTTGGCTATATTGGTTCTAAAGTGTACGCTCGCCTTCAAGAGGAGGGTCACGAGGTGCTGGGAATAGATTATAGAGACGATCCTCGACAGGATGTGTCAAGGGTTCTTAAAGAAGATTCAGGCGGCGGCTTCCATCCTTTGTATATGGGTTTTAAGCCAGAGTACATATTTCACCTAGCGTGCATTCCACGCGTTGAATATTCCATTGAAGAACCAGTAGCAACGATGATAAATAATGTAATACAGACATCTCATTTGTTAAATTTTGCGAGAAAAGTTGGTGCGATCCGAGTCATTTATTCTGGTTCTTCATCCGTTGCTGGAAACGGCGCAGGGCCTGAAAGCCCCTATGGGCTGCAAAAACTAGTATCAGAGATGGAGTGTGAACTTTATGCTAAACTTTATGGGGTTGACACTGTGACGTTAAGATATTTTAATGTATATTCTCGATGCCAAAAGGCCGATGATGCATACGCTACCGCCATTGCTAACTGGATGCATTTTATTAGAGAAGGCCGTGTGCCCTTTATTACAGGCGACGGCGAACAACGTCGTGACATGGCTCATCTTACGGACGTGGTTGCTGCCAATATCTTTGCGATGGAATATGAAGGCCATTTCGGGGGTCGGTATTATGACGTAGGAACTGGCGACAACATATCATTAAACGAAGTAAAAGAGATAGTTTTGGAATATCATCCGGGGCTTGAATTTGAGTCTCGTCCCCCACGACCCGGCGATGTTGAGGTCACGCGGGCCAATATCACCCCGCTACAAGAATTGGGCTGGAATCCCAATGTCCCGATTAAGATCGGAATAGAAGAGTGTTTTAATTTTAAAAAGGAGAAAAAATGAGATTATCTAACCAAGCACTGGGGGCCCTAATGATGGCCTTACAAAAATCATTATTTGAACAAAGCGATATTGTTCCTATGTTGGAAGGAATGAACTTTCAATTGGACCCGAGCGACAAAAGTCACTCAACATTGGTGGTGACAAATCCGCCTGTGGTATCGCTTGAAGGTATAACACCGGCGTTCACTATAGAGGAAGTCGAAGAAGAGGAGGAAAATTAATATGTTTGCGAAGAATAAAAAATATGCAGGCGACCGCGCCCTAGGCGAAGGACAAGTTAGGGAGATTGTTGATGAGATGCTTCGAACAGCATTTGCAGAGCAATCCCGCGATTTAGAAAAGCATTTTACAGACATCCACAAGCGTCTTATTGAATTAGAAAAGAAGTCCCGGTGAAATGCCGCGCTATGAGTATCTTTGCTTAACATGTAAAGATACGGTAATTGTAGCACACCTTTCTGACGAAACACTTGATGGGTGTCCAATTTGTGGGGCAACTAGCGGCTTGAAGAAGTTGCTGTCTAATTTTACCACAAATAAAAAAAAGAAAAAGAAAGCTATCACTGGTGATATAACGAAGAGTTTTATCAAAGATGCGAAAAAGGATCTAAGAAAGCAAAAGAAAGAAATGGAAGATAAAAGATAATGGGAATTTATTTATTACTTGCCGGGTCTTTGGTTTTGAATGGACTTTTGATCTGGTATGTCGTTAAGATATTGAGAAAATTTATGTTTGTATCTGAAAATATAGCTGACCTATTCTTAACCACAAAGGCCTTCCGAGTTTTTGTGAGCAACTTGTATGGAATGGACAACTATCATGGCGAACCGATGATACAAGAACTGATGCTTAGGATCAGAGAAGTTAATAATGAAATTGAAAATTTTAGAGAGATCTTTGAGTATACGCTAGATGAAGAATTAGATGAAGAACTTGAGGAAGAACTTAATGGCCCCAAAGAAGAAACGCAAGAAATCAACTAAAAATTACTATTTTACAAAAGTGCATGAAGATGCCATTGTAAAATACTCAAACACTAATGACCGTGATCTACGATCTCAGTTATACATAGCATATATTCAACCAGCATTTGATCAAATGGTTGATAAAATCATATATACTTATCGTTTTACGTCATTGCCAAATATAGATTACTTAAAAGCCGACTGCAAAGTTTGGCTCACAACCATACTAAACAAATATGATCCTAACAAGGGGTCGAAGGCCTTTTCGTATTTTTCCGTCGTAACAAAGAACTGGTTCATTCATAAAGTAAAGGCCACTCAAAAGAGAAACAGAACAGAAGTCTTTATGGAAGATATCCTCAACGAGTTAGAGGAGGATCTGGTTTCTGTCGAGCCAACCTATCTTCAAAAAAGACAAGAAGTGGAATTTTGGAAGTCCCTTAATGGCGAGATAGACACATGGGATTCCTTTATGTTAAAAGAAAATGAGAAGAAAGTTTTGATGGCTGTGCGAATTTTATTAGACTCTGCGGATACAATTGAAATTTTCAATAAAAAAGCTATTTACTTATACTTGAGGGAGATAACAGGACTTAACACAAAACAGGTTGTTAACAATTTGAATAAATTAAGAAAACGTTATAAGGTATTTAAAACTAAATGGCAAAACGGCGAAATTTAAACTTAGAAGATTATATCGTAGAGACGACGACGAACATACGAGAGGATCGTGCTATGGCAAAATCTCTCCTAATGGACGCACTCACCGATATGAAGGTGTCAGACTCCGCCCGCCGAGAACTCGGCTCTATTGCCGCCAAATACGTAGAAAACCTTCAGCGTTCGAATGAGCAAATGGTAAAGTTGGCTGCACTGCTGCAGCGACAAAGCTCAAACCAAGTTGGCTTAAGTGCCGACGATAAAGAACAGCTGTTTGATTTGTTGAATGAGGGCCAGGAAGAAAATGGCGGGTAAAAAAGATAACGAAAAGCTTACTCTAGCAGAGGTTGCGGACGTATATGGTTCTATGAATGATATACAAGTTGGTGACGCTCCGGTTGCTGATCGTAGGTCTCTTAATACCACGAGGGCTATTTCGGAAGTAATTGAGCAGCACTATACCCCAGATGTTTTAAAAGATAAGGATACGTTCCTTGGGATTGTTTTATCTAGTATCCCCTCCACCGTTGCTCGTATGGGTTCGAAATCTCAACAGTTTGAGACAACCGGAAAGAGACTCTATAGCACGAGCACGCCGACCTTTTATGTTTATAAGGTTTTAATCCCCGAGCTTGAGAGCCGTTGTCTGAATCTTAGTAAGAAAGAAAACAAGAAGGATAAGGATAATCCGTTGGTCCTTGCTGAAGCGGCAAGAATTAGCACGATGCAGGATGTTACATTGGACGTCACCATGTACGATCAGAACGCTGCTGTTAGGGCGATTCAGCCCGGTACCTTAGTGAAGGTCACTTATGAAGATTTGAGCCGCTTCCAGGGCCCCAAGATCGTCGCGATCTACAAGAAGATTTTTAATTTTACAGCTACGAAGACAGCGCTAGCTCTTCCCGACATATTTGCAGACCACGCCCAGGGCACCCTCGAATCGCCTCCCGAATCCAAGGAGGACCCCGGGAAGCCTGATCACGAGTTTATATACACCGGTCTTTCCGGCGTGCTCCTTAAAGATGCCTATTCAACATTGGCAACACTTCTGGGCCTCGATGCAGGCCCTCCTATTGCTCTTCCTAACTATAAATTACCCTCGCGCGGTTTTGGAATGAGGCTGCACCCAATACACAAAACAACGAAGTTACATCACGGACAAGATCTCGCCGTCGACCATGGTACGCCGATCATTGCTCCTGCCGACGGCATCGTCACATTTATAAAATCAGGCATTAGTGTCAGCGCCGGATGGTATATAGAAATTTATCATGGCGAGTGGATAAACCCACACGACTCAAATTTTCGCTGGAGCCCAGACAAAGAGGAGCTTAAAAAACATACCGGTGCCTTTCCTACGCTCACCGAGGATTCTTATGGGATATATACCCGATATCTGCACACAAGGTCAAAGGGCAACACCACGGCGACAGAAGACAATGCAGACACTCCGAAGCTCGCTCCGCCGGGTACCAACTTCGTGCATAAGAAAACCGTTAACGAGGGCCCTGGACGAGACCTGACTAACAAAACACTCAAGACGAGCAAAGGGGGCAGCATATATATGTTCGCAAAGAACCCTGATGCCGAACACGACCTCCAGGTAAAGGTTGGCCAGGAAGTTACAAAAGGACAATTGATTGGGTATGTGGGAAACACTGGTGGCTCTACTGGCACACATCTTCATTATACTATGGCATTGGCACTAAAATTACGGGGAGAGACGAAGGCGAGGCGCCGCCACTTGACTTTAAGTCCGGCACACGAAAAATTCTCAAACTATGCTATTCCAATTCCTCCGTTTGCTAAGAAAGCACCCGCTAAGAAAGCGCCCACCAAGAAAGATAAGGCGCCAGAGAAGGACTTACGCGATAAGGATATTGATTGGGGTGACAAGTCCAACAAGGAAGCTTACATCCAGTTACTGATCCAAGGGGGCATGTCGCCATGGCGCGCCCGTCGCGAGGCCAGACGACACCCGGAAGAGTGGAAGTCGTCAGGAGGACCACCATGAGAAAAAAGCAACAGAAAAACGAGAAACGAGACATAGGAGACGATAATGGCAGTTAATGGATCCGGTGGCATAGAGGTGACCCCACAACAAGGTTATGCCGCCATTAATAACGACCGACTTTCTCCCGCAGACAAAGTCGAAGCCGAACGCTCGACCCCTGAAGGCCAAGCTTCGATTCATGGGATTGGGGGGGGCGACACCACGGGCTGGGATGCGCCTAGGCTCATACTGGCAAGAAATGAAGAGGCCTTCGGAAAAGGTAATGCATGGATTAGGTTTGGTAAAGACAGGCCTAGCCATGTACTTTCTGGAAACGGGGGCGCCGGTGTTAGTCATTGTGCCGCGGTCGATATCGTTGCCGGATATTCAGCATGGCTAGCTACGAAGAAGAATCCCAAAACTGGAAAAAATGTATACGTAGATCCAAACTTTGAGATAGATGCTGCTCGGGTTTATCTTAGTCAAATGTCAAATCCGGATAAATATTTTGGCTTGGTGAAAGGTAATGTTGGTAATACATCCAAGAACAGGCCCGTCTCGACGGTCGCTCTGAAAGCAGATACAATACGTATTATGGCTCGCGAGAATATCAAACTCGTGACCCGTATGGACGCAATGAGCGCCCAGGGCGCCAAGATGGGAAACACGTTTACTGGTAAATATGGCATTGATCTGATCGCCTGTAATGATGACCGTCCCGGTATGGTACAGCCCCTCGTGAAAGGGGATAATCTGGTTGAGTGTCTGGATAAAATAATACAGCTGACCGAGACTCTAGTAACGATTTTAGAAAACTTTTTTGAGTATGATAAAAAGTTTAAGGATGCCGTGCAGAAGCATACCCATATCTCGCCTTTTTACGGGACAGAAACAGCTCCGGATTTTAAGGCACTTATCACCGAGGGTATCAATCATGCTATTTGTACTACCCTAAATGTCGATCTTCCCATCGCACTTAATTTCCCGCTCGACTTAGCAGAAGTGAGAAGCGACTATCTAGAAACGAAAGGAGTGCCGGGACCGAAATGTATCCTAAGTCGGTATAATTCCACCAACTAAAGAAGCATGTTATGAGTATATCCAATCTCCCTCCGGGGTTTAAAAAGATAAATTTTGAAAATCAGATCAATAAGGCTTATAAAAACATTCCTTTTGCTCCTGAAGAAAGCTCATATTGTGTAATACTTCGGTCAGATTTTGCGCCCCCTCTTGATGACTCGCCAATTTGGAATGCCCTCAGAGAAGCGTGGCCGGAAGAAGAGCCCAAGCAAAGGAGGCGAGCTAGACGAAGGTTTATTGAACATTACTTTCCGGAGTATTATCCTTTTTTGTTAGACGATACTGATCTGACTAGCGATGAACAGAAAGTTATTGCTTGGCACAAACAAGATTATTTAGATCTTAAGCAGCAAATCGAAGATTCCTTATCTATTAGAAGGAAAATATATGTATTACCTCCTCTGAAGCATAAAATAATATGGGAAACAACCTTGGACCTCCCTCGACTGAGACAGGAGATGCTGGCCAATATTGATGCCCGCGAGCAGGAAGCTGCAGACCCGGATACGTCAGGACTAGACTTCTCTTTCGTCTTGGAAATTTTAAACCGAAAGCTCGAGAGAGGGACAGAGGATTCTACTACTACAATTAAGTTTCAAAATGTACCACAAGTAAATAAAGATCTTTCCACTCTTTTCCCCGGGCTCGCGACCCTAACGCAGGGTACCGCAGTAACGAAAGCTACCAACACGAATAATCTGCAGATAGGTATCACTAGGATTATCAACAAAATTACAGAGTCAATACATGATACAATTGATTTTGCTGCACTTTCGTCTCCGGATCTACTATCCGAGGAAACCGACGAGGCGCCTCCCACATCTTCTGCAGGTCCTCCTTCCGCATATAGTACGGATTATTTTACAATATATTTCGATGATAAGACTCGAATTGTAAAAATAGACTATCTTGTCTTCGAGGAAACCTTTGGATCGTCAGAGCCGTCAATAATTGGATATATTACAAACATAAAATATAGACCCCTGTATAAAGATCCGGCCACTCTTCTTCTGCTTAAAATCCATCAAGATCTTTTAGACTTTTCTCAAGAGAATCAGCTCCTCGGGCAACAGCCTCCATGGAGCCAGTTCTTCGCCCAATCGGGCATTTCTGGAGATTCTCTTGGCTTCGGGCTCTCCCCCGGCGCCCCGTTCACGGCTGATGGCCCTAGCCAATATTCTCCTCGTAATTCGGATACGTACGTTGACATTTCCGACTATGAAAGCTTAGAGAGAGCCTTCAAAGACGCCGAAGGCCGGATTGGGATGGACGACGACGAATTGGCTAGACTTCAGGAGATGGAGAGTGATCCAATATTCCAAGCAAAAATGCTGCAGCTACAAAAAGCAAGACATGTTAATACGGATCTCAGTATCCTTGATGATATCACGACGGTTTTAAATGCGGATTATTTTAATATAATGAATAAAACACCAGCCGGCCGAAAAGTGAATCGTGTTCTTGGCGCCTTTGGGGTCCAGGCTTTGGCAAAGGAGGCCGTTATTTGTCTTACCTTTGGTGTGACGGTCTCCGCCGGAAGAATGACCACAGCCATGCGTAATGCACTTTTACAAGAGAGCATATCTCTTGGATCCCCGCTTCCCCCCGAACATATGACTCGTCCTAATTTAGGAATTGTCTTTGAAAACTTGAAGCCAAAGAATTACTTCTCTGTTACGGGCTCCCCTCCCGTCTCTAGAAAAATACAAGATGTATTTCTGAATGCTTTGGCTCAAGGGGGCCTTGAAATAATAAAAGGGCTCGCAGAAATGTTCAAGATTGGGTGCAGTGACATGCTCGATAATATTTTTGGGGCGGTGGATGTCGGCTCCGAGTTGAAAAGGCGAAATTTGGAAGCGAATGTAACGTTTCCAGATTTAACCCTAAGCTTGGAGAACACTGCAGAAGCGCTCAACCTGTCTCTAGACGAAGTATATGAATACTACTCGCAGGTTTCTGCCATACTTACGCCAATTGAGGTTTGCCGACTCCTGAATTCACAGGGGGAAGTAACAGATACCACAGTAGAAAAAATACTGGAGTTTAATGAAAACTACTTACTTGAAGCAGTCGCCCTCGGGCTAAATTCAAGAACTGCCATATTAGCTCATTTCGGACAAATGACAGGCTATATAGACACTGTTTCCTTTTGTAATGATATAATTAACGAGAATATTGTAAGAGTGGTTTCCGACTGTAAAATTTGCCCAGTTGATGAGCTGCCCCCCGACGACCCAATGGTACCCGTCATTGAGGAGCTTGTTAATATAGCAGAAAATGGCATTCAACCGCCAATGCCGCCAATGCCCGACCTTCTCTGCCCTGAAAGCGTTAATTATATAGAAAGTCCCGTAGCAGCCCGGCTTATTCCAAACCTTATGAACAGTATTGTCGACACCGCAAAGATTTATATGGCCGGTTCTCTTGAATCTGCTCGGACTAAACTTCTCGACCCGGTAGTAGATCCAGAAGTAGATCCCGAATTCGAGGCCGCCGCCACGGCCGCCAACGTTACACTGCCCGAGGCTTCGGTCGACCCAGCCGCCTTACAGTTTATAACGAGCTTTCTTAATGTTCTTCAAGATTTAGGAGCTGACTTTTTTCCTGAGACCGCGCAAAATTGCCCGGATATACAAAGTAGTGCATGGAAACGCGTTATAGAAAATAAGGACCTGGCCCTCAGCGCCTGGTCGGCCGCCGGCGATGAAATCCCCGGAATTATTGAGGAGACCGCAGCAAAGGTCGATTCGCTTACTGCGCGCCTTTTGGCAGGCGATGAAAATGTCGCTCAAGTCCCGGTTACTCGATATGTTTTTCCTTCATTGTTTAAGGAAGATTTTGAAAATGCAATAAAGCCCACCATTATGATACATAATGATGTCGCCTCGTATGAAGTGTTTGTTGGCCACCCCGAGCCGAAGAGTATTAATACTACTTATGCTAGTTTTCACCTGGACACGGGACTCTATCAAGGTTCCTCGATTGGGTTTAATTTTGATAATCAGAATTCTATTAATATTTCTTATGCTCCATATGCTCCGAATTCTGCCACGCCGTTCGTCCAGCTCGACTGGGACCTGCCGAGCTTGGACAACGTTGGCACCACAGCCAGCAGTTCAAGTTTGGATCAAGACTTGTTATTGGTTCAAGCAAGCAGCAGCGTGACAGGCGCCACCAATTTTGGTGTAGATCTGGAGCTAATCGATGATCAAACTTATCAAATGAGCGCTTTGAATCCTTATATTCATAGATATACTCACAATATCTCGGGATATCCGGTGCCCCCCTCAATTCTTGCGAGTAGAGTGGGCATTGATTATCCGGCAGCATATGGTTATCTCACATGGGCGATATATGACTATATCTCTCGAAACGGCGCCTTTCAAGCCGACGGCCCTCGCGGAATCAATAATCTTCGATTATTTAAAAACAATAAAACTTGTACTCCTGAAAATATCGGAGATCTATTCGATGCTGATGGAATTATAGACCAAATGAAGAAAGAATTTGTTTCTGCTTCGTGTTATGACAGATCCCCGGCTCAACCAGCGCTCCGCGGTGTTCTCTATTTTGGATTGCTTAATATGCTAATACAAACCATTATTGATGAATTTATTGTCAGCAATATAATAGTTTTTTCTGCTCTTAATATAGGAGACATTTTAGATCCTCGACGCCCCTTCCGAAATATTGTGATTAATTATGTTGTTTCATCTTTCGAGCGTATGCTAGCAAAGGGAGACACAACAATACAAAGAGAACTTTATAATTACTTCGACCTTCTTTCTGATCGTGCAGCAGGCACTCCCCAGCGCGGCATCACCCACAGTTATGCTCCTGACGAAGTGGTGCCTGGTTTTGAAGCTCCATACTCCCCATTAAATAATGCAGAAATGATAAAATTTATGGTTGAGGAAAGACTTGGGTACACTTGGGACCAAGATGGTACTTCGAGATCAACCATTAAAGCAATTCAAAACATAATTGATCCTGAGAATACAAACAAACTATTTGAAGATATTTTCTTGGAGGACGTGATAGGAGTATATGACGATCTCACCGCGGGTCTGACTGAGGTAGCAGCTCGCACAGCAAGACAAGGCGGCGCCGCTAGCGCCCTCGGGGTTACACTAATAATTACTACTTCGCCCGACCCCGTTATAAAGATCTGGGAGATTGATAATCTGGCGACCCAATGGCGCGTATTGGCAGAATTTGCCTATGATCCTCAAAGCTTAGCCGATCGCCAGGCAAAATTAGATTTTATTAAAGAACAGCCGGAATATAAACTTCTATTTTCGCAGGCCTTGGATATGAACACTTGTTTAATGGTACCTATATTTCATAATCTTTTCTTGACAAATAAATATTTTGCTGACGTTGGTTCCTCTTTTGAGACCACAAAGCGCGCCATTATTGAGATGTTTAATATGATCGATCAGACTTCATATCCGCCACAACCTAGCCCACGAAATGAAGAATTTTCGAATGCTTTGGCCAATAATGGCGGCCAAGATTTGGGCTCGATGGCGCGGGATGTATTTTTGAAGTTCTTGGCAGAAACTCCTGCGCAGATTTTAAAAGGCCTAGCCGAATTAATAGATCCTCACGTTTCTTTATCTAAAATAATTAGAGATCTAACCGGAGCGTCTTTTAATGCAATAACAGCAGCGATTCAGAAGCAGATAGATAATGCCCCCACATCGTCGCAACTCGGTCAGCTAAAGGCCGCGGGAGTTACGGCTCATGATATTTTTTCTGTTGTTGTTTGCATCTATAACACCAGTACTTCCATTCCCGTCGCGATGGGAGAGATGGAGGGCTCCGGCTTACCTTTGTTCTTACCGCGAGTTTCGGCAACGAAAGGTATTGATTTTGCCGGATCAATAAGCGGGATGCTCATGATGCCTCCGAAGGAATTTGGCATCGTATATATTCTCATTGAGCTATTAAAATCTTTAATTGAGTCGGCCCTTGAGGGCGCTCCACCGGAGGATTCTTCTCTCCCGTCGCCAAACGACAATTCAGCGGAGGAGGACTGCCCAGAAGGAACGATAAGTCTAGATACAGCCTATACACCAACAGAATAACAATCTAGAAGTCAAAAAATAACAGACAATTCTAATTACTAAGAGGTATAATAAATGTCTTCAGGTATAGCAGCAAAATTGCCCCTTACACTTAGTAACACGTTCGGGCCCTACGAGCTAATAACAGACTTTTCTTCTCTTGCGAAACAAAATTTAAAAATGCTTGTTCTAACTTCCCCCGGTGAGAGGATGATGGATGCAAATTTTGGGGTGGGCTTAAAAAAGTATTTATTCGAACAAAATGATTCGTCAATATATTCAGAGATAGATGAAAACATTAGGAAGCAAGTTGCACGATATTTGCCTTATATACGTCTTGACAGAATTATGTTCGAGGAGCCACCCGACTATGTTCGGGATGCGTTTCCGCACACACTCAATGTGGCGATATGGTTTACAATCATATCACTACAGATCAACACGGTGTTAAATATTGAGGTTGACATTAATTCAAACTAATTAAACTTAGGAAATTTCCCCATATGTCTAATAAAAAAATACCAATAAAATATACGAGTCGCGACTTTGAATCGATTCGTCGCGATCTAGAGAATTTTGCAAAAAGATATTATGCGGACACGTATAGAGATTTTAACAGAGCCTCGTTCGGATCATTAATGTTGGACACCGTCTCGTATGTTGGAGATATACTATCATTTTATTTAGATTATCAGGTAAATGAAAGTTTTCTTGATAGCGCCGTCGAATATGGTAACGTCGTGCGCCTTGCTCGTCAGCTTGGGTATCGGCTTCAAACGAGCCCTGCATCGTATGGAATGCTTACCTTCTATATTGAGATCCCAGCGGCCGCCTCTGGCTTGGGGCCAAATAACTTATTGGTGCCCACTCTGCGCGCCGGGTCGACCTTTTCCTCTCTGGGTGGCGGCTTCTATACGCTACTTGATGACGTTGATTTTTCGAAGGAAGGAAATCAAATTGTGGTTGGAACAGCAGACTCTACAACAGGCAACCCGCTAACATATGTCATTCGAGCCACAGCCCGCGCCGTATCCGGCCGCGAGACGACGCAAACATTTGCAGTGGGGGATTTTGCGAGATTTCGAAGGGTTCGGCTTAGGGTACCAAACATTAGCAACATACTTCGGGTAATTGATTCGGCCGGAAATGAGTATTATGAGGTTGATAATCTTTCACAAGACACTATCTATAAGCCAATTCAAAACACTACAGCCACCAGATCTACAGTGCCGAATATTCTTAAACCCGTCCCGGTACCGCGTCGCTTCGTTGTTGAAACAACCAATGGGGGGACGTCCATACAATTTGGATATGGCTCGGATACGAATACTCTGACCAATCCTGTCGTCGACCCGGCAGAGACAATTTTGGATCTCACTGGTCGTGATTATATCACAGAGATTGATATTGATCCTACAAAGCTCATAAGTACCGATAAGTTTGGGATTGGGCCGGCCAACACAACCCTGCGGGTTGATTATAGATTTAATACAACCAGCGATGTTAATGCGGCCGCCGATACTATTACGAAAAAAGAAAGTCTAGACTTTAAATTTAATTCGCAAGGATCTTTGGTTCCCGCTGATCGCGAAGGCGTTATTGCCTCTTTGGAAGTTACAAACGAAGAACCCTTCGTTGGTAGTGTCTCTCTTCCGTCATCAGACGAGGTTAAACAAAGGGCTTTTAGTTATTTTGCCACACAAAATCGAGCCGTAACAGCACAAGACTATCAAGCACTCTGTTACGCAATGCCGGCAAAGTTTGGAATGATCAAAAGAGTGGCGGTTGCCAGAGATACTGACGAGTTCAAACAAAATATTAATATTTATGTTATGTCCGAAAATAGTATCGGAAAGCTAATACAAGCAAACAATAGTATGAAAATCAACTTAAAGAATTGGCTTTCTCAATATAAGATGATAACAGATACGGTTGATATTTTAGATGCACATATTGTTAATTTTGCTGTGAAATATGAAGTGGCCATAGGAATTAGTGCAAATAAATACGATGTAATAAATGCATGCGACGCTGCCCTGAAGGAACACTTCTCTCAGAAGCAAGATATTGGAGAGCCAATTAAACTATCGGGTATTTATTTAGCTTTATCTAAAGTTAATGGGGTTATTGACACCACGGCCGTTGAGGTGGTTCTTAGGTCTGGTGGAGTCTATTCTAGCACTAGTTACGATCTCGAGGCCTCCCTTTCTACAGACGGAACAAGTATTTTGGCAGAGAAAAACGTAGTTTTTGAACTTAAGTACCCAAGCCTAGACATTAAGGGGTCGACCAAATAATGACAATACTTAGGTACACGGCCAGTGCCGATACTACAATTACAAACGCATTTAATGCCAGTCTTATAGCAGCGCAGCGTGGCACCGGCTCGAATATGGGGTACGCCGATAGCTTGGCGGTATTTTCAATTTATGGACAAACGTCAAGCTCAGCTGACGGACAATCTCAAGAATTGTCTCGGATATTGATCAATTTTCCCGTAAGTACGATCTCGGCCGCGCGCACTGCTGGCACAATTCCAGTATCTGGGAATGTGTCGTTTTATCTTAAGATGTACAATGCCGAGACCCCGTTCACTTTACCGCAGGGATTTAATCTCGTCGTGGCTCCTGTTTCGA
>Ga0080013_1003103_pt1 | contig 18097 bp, 20 predicted proteins | sample ETNvirenome_6_85_FD_69236 | JGI IMG/M metagenome (GOLD analysis project Ga0080013, IMG submission 69236) | Marine viral communities from the Pacific Ocean - ETNP_6_85 (SPADES assembly) (version 2) | ecosystem: Environmental > Aquatic > Marine > Oceanic | place: Pacific Ocean | collected 2013-06-19 | reverse complement strand
CGATGACATTAAACAATATTATGGAACTGATGATGATACATATATCCAGTTTAGAGACTCAACTGGCAACTACTTGGAGATTTCTGGTTCTAAATGCGGAATAGCTTTATCAGGCTCAAAAGTAGCAACGACTGGTAAACTTGGAATTGGCGTATCAATACATGGGGACAATATCACTCACGGAATTACTCTACCAAACGACTCTGGCGTCTCTGGCAAAGTAAAAGCTAATTCATATACAACATACTCCTCTGCGCGTTATAAGGACAATATTCAACCTATAGAAAACGCCTTAGATACTCTTTCTAGCATAGAAGGCGTTACTTATCGTTGGAAAAACAACAACTTAGAAGATGTTGGGTTTGTTGCGGAGGACGTTGGAAAGGTTTTACCTCAAATTGTAGAATGGGAAGCCGATGGAGTCAATGCTCAGTCGATGGATTACACTCGAATAACTCCGGTTTTGGTGGAAGCTGTGAAAGAACAGCAGGTTCAAATAAAAAAACAAAAAAAATTAATAGAGCAACTTTTTGAAAAGATTGAAGAACTTAAAAAAGGCTCTTAAACGCTCTCTTTTGCCGTGAAAAAATGACGATTATTTTACTATTTACTTGGAGTCGGGGGACACTCAGTCTATTCCAAGAATAACACGTTTATTTCGGATTAGATTGGTGTGCCTCCGCGCATAATTAGACAAAAAGGAGAAATTAATTATGGCAACAGGGGATCCTACCGTATATTCATCTTACGGTAATTACATTAACCTACAAGACCTCTCATCTTCCGCTCAAGCAATTGGTGCTGGAACTGGTGAGTTAGGTGTTATTTTCTTATCTGCAAGCGTATTGCACTTAGGCCAAACTGGTTCCGCCGCAGGCGTAACCGTTGCAGCCCGCAATTTATCACTTCCAGATCACAACGGCTCAGCCGTTGGACTTTCACTTGGTGGCACACTCGTTACGGCGACTGCTGCTGAGTTGAATAAACTTGATGACTGCACAGCTACTACAGCAGAACTCAACTACGTTGACGTTACTGCCGGTACAGCAGCAGCTAGCAAGGCTCTCGTTCTTGACGCAAGCAAGAACATTGCAACAATTGGTACAGTTGGTTGTGGTGCTATCACTTCCACTGGTAACTCGGCTTTCGCACAGGTTACCACTTCTGGCCGCGTTATCGTTGATGATGCAACAGAAGCTACCTCTACAACAGACGGTTCACTTCAAACTGATGGTGGTTTGAGTGTTGCTAAAGATTGTGTCTTTGGCGACGACGTAAAACTTCTTTCTGATGGCTCAGTTCTTTCATTGGGTGCAGGTAACGATGCTACTCTTACTCACGACGGAGCAACTGGTGTTACACTCGCTGCGAATCCAATTACTTTGGACTCTGCTGGTGATATCACGCTTGACGCCGATGGCGCAGACATTATCCTTAAGGATGGAGGCACCGAATTCGGTCGCTTCACTAACGCATCTAGCGATTTTGTTGTTCACTCGGCAATTTCCGACCAAGACATGCTCTTCAAGGGTAATGACGGTGGTTCTACAATCACTGCATTGACTCTCGACATGTCCGCTGCTGGTAATGCAACTTTCAATGGTAGCATTACTTGCGCAACCAGCTTGACCATCGGTTCGGCTGCAATGTCCGAGGCTGACTTAGAGAAGCTTGACGGCATTACTGACGGTACAGTAGCAGCTAACAAGGCTGTTGTTGTAGACAGCAACTTGGATGCGGCATCTTTCCGCAACCTTACCGCTACTGGCGCAGTTACTGCTGGTAGTTTCGTAATTGGTTCCGCTGACATCAGCGAAGCTGAGCTTGAGACTATTGACGGTGTTACTGCTGGTACAGTTGCTGCTTCTAAAGCAGTCGTTGTTGACGCTAACAAGGACATTGCTTCTTTCCGCCACCTCACCGCTGCAGGTGCTGTGACTGCTGGTACTTCGTTCATCATCGGTTCTGCCGATCTTAACGAGACCGACTTGGAGAAGCTCGACGGTATCACTGACGGTACTGGTGCTGCTAGCAAGGCTCTCGTTCTTGACGCTAGCCGTAACATTGGTAACATCAATATGCTTACCGCTTCTTACGCTCGCATTGGTGAGCTTGACGTTGACTTGATCAATACAATTAACAAGACCGAGACTACTCTCGAAATCCTTGACAAACTTATTATTGTTGCTTCCGGTTCCAACGCTGCTAACTCTGATGCTGCTGGACTTCAGTTCGGTTCCATTTCTGGAACAGACAATGTTGCTTCGTTACTTTATGACAACGGCAACTCCGCTATCGACTTTAACATCGGTGGCACAACAGAGGTTCGTCTTGCTGACGGTGTATTCCGTCCTGAGACAGACAACGATGTTGACCTTGGTGCTTCTGGTGCTGAGTTCAAAGATCTTTACATTGACGGTGTTGCTTACGTTGATACTCTCAACGCAGACGCTCTTGGTGCAAACCTTGACCACGCTAACTACAACTCGACAAATGTTGATATCGACTCCGGTGCAATTGACGGCACTATTATCGGTGCTGCTTCCGCTGCTGCCGCTACGGTCACTACTTTATCTTTGACAGAAATGGGTGCTAACTGGACTAACGCCAGCCGCACTGTTGCTGACATGGGTGTAGTAACAACAGTGGACCTCAATGGTGGTACTATCGACGGCACTACAATTGGTGCGTCTTCCGCAACAACAGGTGTTTTCACAACACTTACCGCCAACACATCCGTGCTTCCAGACTCTTCTGGTGGTGCTGACCTTGGTTCTACATCTGCTGAATGGGGCGACCTCTTCATTGCTGATGACAAGAAAATCCAACTTGGTTCTGGTCAAGACTTCACAATGGAGTATGACGAGGATGGTGACGACGTAGCTCAGTTCGCTGGTGCTAACATGCGTCTTGGTCACGGTGCAGCCACAGAACTTCAGTTCCGTGACTCTGCTCTCAAGGTTTACTCTTCGGCTGACGGTCAACTTGACCTTGAAGCTGATACTGAGCTTGAGATCACTGCTCCAACATTGGACGTTGACGCCTCTACTGCTGTTGCAATTACTTCGCCTAGCGTTGTAGTCGACAGCGGCACAAGCGATAAGCCAGTTCTTGAAATCAAGAACACTAACGCCGATGCTAACCCGGGAACTTTGAAGTTCAACAAGGACAGCGCATCTCCAGCAGATAACGATGAACTTGGTGAGATCGAATTCTACGGTGATGACGATGGTGGTACTGCCACTATGTTCGCTAAGATGGTAGTCTCTTCCACTGACGTTTCTAACGGCTCAGAGGACGGCGAGGTTGCTTTCAAGATTCGTTGCGCTGGCGCAATCAAAGAGATTTCCATGGGTGGAGGCGCAGGTCTCACACTTCCAAACGACAGCACTTACGGTGTTGTTAAGGCTCACTCTTTGGTAACATATTCTGACGAAACCCTTAAAACTAATATCCAACCTCTTGGCTCTGCTCTTGAGATGGTTAACAAGTTGCAAGGTGTATCCTACGACTGGAAGTCTGATGGCTCCTCAGACGTTGGTTTCATCGCTCAGGAAGTTCAAAAGGTTGTCCCTCAGATTGTCTACGGCAATCAAGATGGCGACTTCGCTCTTGACTACTCTAAGATGACTTCGATTCTTGTCGAAGCTGTTAAAGAGCAACAAGCACAGATCAATGATCTTAAGGCTAAATTAGACAAGTAAGATTGTTTTAAAATGGTCGTTTAGTTTCGACTAACCGATAAAGGATGCCCCGTTCAGGTTTCGACTTGGGCGGGGCATCTTGCTTTTAACAAAATCGTAACTATACTATATAATAATATACGATGAAGAAACACGACGATCCAAACTACATTGCAAAGGTTGAAAAAGCCATCGCACAGAAATACGGCCAAGAAACTATCCAACATCCGCGTTCTGATTGGTCAGACAAAAAAGAGAAGGATTATTTAGAACAGCTTAAAAGATTGGCCGAGAAAGAAACTAAGAGTGCAGACAAAACTGAAAAGGTTGAAAAGTCCGGGTTTTTAATCAGTAAAAAACTACTTAATAAAAGAAGTGAAAGGGGTTGTCCCGTTTGTGGAATATACTCTTTTGATACAAAAGACGATCTTTATATGAACAAGTACGAATGTTGTTGGGAATGCTACATTCAATATGTTGATGGTAGAGAGGAAAGATGGAAAACTGGCTGGAGACCAAATAATGAAAATCACAAAAGCGAGACTTAAGGAACTTATCACAGAGGAAGTTAGATCAATTCAGGGACAAAACCTCTCTAATGAAGCTGCATATGCTGATATTTTAAATCATATCGCACCAATCATCCGTCAGGCCCTAGGCCCAAATGCTAATCTTTATAAGGTTTTGACTGGTATGGCCGAAATGTACGCTCAAGAGAAATGGCGTGAAGTCGATTCCGGCCACGAGACAGTCACGGAAGAAAAACAAGAGAAGAAATAAACTTAGTGTTTACGAAAGCACAAAACTATTTATTAGGCAACATTTCTAGGAGAATTTAAATGGCAACAGTAATGGACATTATCCAAGGCATTCAACAGGCTGCAGCAAACGCTTACGACGGCGCTCATGATGAGAGAGCAGCAGCAGACGGTGAAGCACGCACAGCGGGCCTTAAAAGAGAACAAGGTGACATGAATCTTGAAGCAAGAGTTATGGACGGCTTTAATGTAAGGTTCCACGGCAATCGTCTTTCGGTTCATTATCACGGCGGCTGCAAATTAAAGGAAACTCACAATAGAAATGAGTTCGAAAATGGAATCAACCAGCACATTGCCGAAGTCGTTAAATACCTTAAGAAAGAATACAAAAAGATTACAGGCGATACGCTAACTCTTACAAAAGAGGGTGACTCCGATATCTTAGTGCAATACATTAGCCGCATCCGTTGTGACGTTCAGGCTTCTTGTATGTATAAGATTGGCGGAATGGATGGCGTTGAGGAATCAAAAGATTCTTCTGAAGATCGTCTTGATGATGCAATTAAAAATTGGTTGAAACTCGGCAAGGGTGGGTAAGAAGGTGAATGGGACACCAACTCACAAAGAAAGAGATCACAAGAGAAATTCTCAAGTGTGGTAAAGACCCCGTTTATTTCATCAACAACTATGCAAAGATTTCCCACCCGATGCACGGGTTGGTACCTTTTAAGCTTTATGATTATCAAGCTGATTTAGTCGAGGACTTTAACGACTATCGTTTTAATATTATTCTTAAAGCTCGACAACTTGGTATCTCGACAGTGACTGCTGCATACATTGCCTGGATGATGATCTTTCACCGAGATAAGAACATTCTTGTTATGGCAACAAAGTTTGGAACAGCAGGAAACTTAGTTAAGAAAGTAAAAGCTATTGTTAAGCATCTACCACCATGGATTCGAATATCAGATGTTTCTATTGATAACAGAACTTCTTTCGAACTTTCTAATGGATCCCAGATTAAAGCATCTTCAACTTCTGGTGACGCAGGTCGTTCGGAAGCCCTGTCGCTTCTTGTAATTGACGAGGCTGCACATGTTGACGGTTTGGATGAGTTATGGACAGGTCTTTATCCTACATTGTCCACAGGTGGTCGCTGTATTGCCCTTTCGACACCAAACGGCGTCGGAAACTGGTTCCACAAAAGCTACACAGATTCAGCGATTCAACAAAATGACTTTCATCCAACAGAATTGATGTGGGATGTTCACCCGGATCGCGATCAAGAATGGTTTGAGCACGAAACAAGAAATATGTCCCGACGACAGATCGCACAGGAGCTTGAATGTAATTTCAATACTTCTGGTGAGACAGTTGTTCACCCGGACGATATCGCATATATGCTAGAGCAAACTTGCGAACCAAAATATAGAACTGGATTCGACAGAAATTTTTGGATTTGGGAAAGCTATCTTCCCGAATGCACTTATTTGATCTCGGCAGACGTCGCAAGGGGCGACGGCAAAGACTATTCTGTCTTTCACGTTTTCAATTTAGATACAATGGAGATTATCGCAGAGTATCAAGGAAAGGTCACTCCAGATGTTTTCTCTCAGATCCTTGCAGACGCTGGAAAAGAGTATGGTGATTGTCTGGTTGTGGTAGAAAACAACACCGTTGGCTTTGCGGTATTAGATAAATTAAAAGAGAAAGGGTATCCAAATGTTTACCATTCTATTAAGTCAAGTCACGAGCAGATTGATCAAGTTCAAGCAGAATTTAACAACTCTGCCGTTGCAGGATTTACCACGTCTTTAAAGACACGACCAATGATTGTTGCGAAAATGGAAGAGTTTGTAAGAAATAAACTAGTTAAGGTGTATTCATCCAGACTTTTAAATGAATTTAAGACTTTCATTTGGAACAACGGTCGCCCACAAGCTATGCGCAGTTATCATGATGATTTAATTATGGCTTTTGCAATTGGATGTTGGGTAAAGGATACAGCATTTGCTGAGGCCCAACGAGACGTGCAATATCAAAAAGCCATCTTAAATTCTATGAAGAAAAGTGATAGTATTATGAATACAACCATATCCGGAATGCAAGGGTATAAGCCCTCCAACATTTCGGAGAAAGCAAGAAAAGAAGCTGAAAAGAACAAAGACTTTATGTGGCTCTTTAAAGGATAAAACAAATGGCAGGTAGATACGGAAAAACTAACAACCCTCGGAACACAGATTCTAGATTATTTAAACAATTGACCAGATTGTTTTCTGGACCTATTGTAAACTACAGAAGACAGATTCCAAGAAAGAACAAAAGACGTCACTTAGACAAACATCAGTTTAAGTCAGCGTCCGGAAAGCAATTTAAAAAGGTCGCCTACGATCCGTTTGAGAATTTATCTTCAATGCTCCTTCAGAATCAGGGCCGCGTTGAGAGATACGGCGACTTTGATCAAATGGAATATGAACCAATCATCGCATCAGCTTTAGATATTTATGCAGACGAGATGACAACTTCTTCTGATTTGCAGCCTTTGCTTTCGATTAAGTGCCCGAATGAAGAGATTAAGGCGATCTTGAGTACATTATATCATCAAGTTTTGAATCTTGAGTTCAATCTTTTTGGATGGTGTCGTTCGATGTGTAAGTATGGAGACTTATTTCTTTATTTAGATATCGATGAATCAATGGGGATCCAAAATGTAATCGGTTTACCTTCTCATGAGGTTGAAAGATTAGAGGGCGAAGACAAAACAAATCCAAATTATGTACAATATCAGTGGAACACTGGTGGTTTAACTTTTGAAAACTGGCAGGTTGGCCATTTTCGTATTCTTGGAAACGACAAATATGCCCCTTACGGAACCTCTGTCTTAGAAGCTTCCCGTCGTATCTTCAGGCAGCTTACTTTGTTAGAAGACGCTGTTATGGCCTATCGTATTGTTCGCTCACCAGAACGCCGCGTGTTTTATATTGACGTCGGCGGTGTTGCGCCAGAAGATGTAGAGCAATATATGCAAAAAGTTATGACGCAAATGAAGCGAAATCAAATTGTTGACTCAACAACAGGCCGAGTCGACCTTCGTTACAACCCTTTAAGCATTGAGGAAGACTACTTTGTTCCAACAAGAGGGAATACTTCTTCTAGAATTGAGAATCTCCCCGGTGGAGCATACTCCGGAGATATTGACGATGTTAAATATTTAAAGGACAAGCTTTTTGCAGCACTCAAAGTACCTCAGGCTTATTTGTTTAGAGGCGAAGGCGCAGAAGAGGACAAAGCAACTCTTGCACAGAAAGATATTCGTTTTGCAAGAACAATTCAGAGGTTGCAAAGAGCGATTGTTGCAGAATTAGAAAAAATTGGTATTATTCACCTTTATACTTTAGGTTATAGGCACGAGGATCTTGTTTCATTCAAGCTATTCCTGAACAACCCATCTAAAATTGCGGAACTTCAAGAGCTTGAACACTGGAGAACAAAATTCGACACTGCTGGCGCAGCAACTGAGGGCTATTTCTCAAAACGCTGGGTGGCTGAGCACATCTTCAGTCTTTCTGAAGAAGAGTTTGTTCGTAATCAAAGAGAAATGTTCTATGATCGTAAGTTCGAGGCGATGCTTGAGGCTGAGTCGGAAGCAGGTCTTGAAGCTGCAGCAGGGGATCTGGGCGACCTCGGAGATGATGACCTTGGAGGTGAAGATCTCGGAGGTGAGGACTTAGGAGGTGAAGATCTCGGTGCCGACTTAGGCGGAGAAGAGTTCGGAGCCGAAGAAGACGAAGATAGTGTCCTTCTCGCCGAACCCGGCAAAAGAGATGAATATACAAAACCCGGCTGGAAGGGTGCAACCTATACAAAGGTTGAGGACACACGCGGAGATCGTCGTTCCCGTGGAGCGAGATATCGTAGTAACATTTCAAAAGGTGGGGATTCTGTTGGTCGTAACACAAGAAGGAATGCTTTTAAGGGATACTCAGAATTATCTAGTTTAGCAAACCTTACTTATGAACAAAAAGAGACTACTTATAATGACAGCGAAGAGCAGAAGCTGTTTGAAACAAAAACTGCCGTAAAAAACCTAATCACAGAGTTAGAAAAAAAGGATTTGAAAAAGGATGAAAAAGTTGAAGCATAATAAGAAAAGAAATACCGCTTTTCTTTACGAGACCCTCGTACGAGAACTTACTAAATCTATCGTAAAAAAGAATAATGAGCGCAAAGAAAAATTAATGGAAACCATTAAAGAGTTTTTTGGCAAGGATAAGCTTCTTGCAAAGGAACTGGAGCTTTATAAATCGCTTTGCGAGACATATGACATGGAACCACACGTTGCCGAGAAGCTAATTTTTGAAATTAGAAAGAAGCACGACACTTTAAATAAAAAGGATTTGTTCAACGAGCAAAGCTCTCTTATTAAAAAGATGAATATGATCGTTTCTAAAAGCGCCTTTTCTAGTTTTGTGCCAAATTATAAGAATCTTGCAACTGTATATCAGATTTTCAATCAAGAGACTCCAACAAAAGAAAGAGTTCTTCTTGAAAACAAAATATTAAAGACAATGACAAACAAAGCGAAAGCAATTGTCCAGGAAATGAAACCTATTGATGATATTACTTTTAGAACATTTGTTGAAAAATTCAATACAGAATATTCCGGAAAACTTATTAATGAGCAAAAAGAACTTTTAACAAAGTATATCTCCTCTTTTATTGATAACGGTATTGAACTGAAAGTATTTTTAAACGAAGAACTTGGAAGATTAAAGAAAGTTGTTACTGAATCCGTAACTATGGAAGAGATCAGGAACGACAGCGAGATGAGCGAAAAGACAAAAAAGGTCTTAGAGATTATCGATGACTTTAAAAATCACAAGATTGGAAAAGAACTTATCGAAAAGATTCTTAAGATTCAAAACCTAGTAAGCGAGATCGAAGCAGATGTCGATTGAAATTAAAGTAGGCTCAGATGCAACAGTAGAAGAGGAAGAAAAGCCAGTTCAGGCTACGATGTCTCTTAATGCTCGCAAGTCTCTCGATGGGAACATTATGATTTTTGATCATGAAGAAATCGATATCGTTGTGATGCCTTCCGAAAATAAAATTGTGGCGTTTGCTAAAGATCTTATGGAAGACACAGTTTATGCAGCACAAGACCGTCTTTTTTATCATTTAATAAAGAAGGGCATTATCTTACCAGAGTCTGTCCATGGCGGAAACGTATATGGTTCTCTCGAAGGGGTCATTGCTACACCAATTCAAGAAGATGTCAGCGCAACACAAACTGCAGTATTTTCGATTGGTAAATTTATTTCGGAAGAAAAGCCATATTTTGAAACATATAAGAACTATGAAGAAGATGGGATGGACGATCTTACCGATCCGGATCCTGAAGATTCAACTGAACTCGGAGAAGTACCTCACGAAGAAGAGAAAGGATCTTTACGAAAGGGTTGGATTCGCGGCCCTTACGGCATGACCTATACATATCGTTATTAAGAGGCTGTATGGAATTACTTTATTTTATTTTATGCGCGTACGGTCTGACCTCAATTATCGTTTACAGCCACATTGCTAAGGCTCCACGAGAGTATCTTTCATCTAAATCTGATTGGCTGTGTGAATTGTTTCATTGTTCAATGTGCACAGGCTTTTGGGTTGGTGTATTTCTATGTGGCGTAAACGGATTCACTGAACTATTTACATTTGACTATAATTTCACCAACTTCTTGCTTTTGGGATCGCTTAGTGCTGGCACTTCCTACCTATTAAATGCTGTTGTTGATGATGATGGCATCAAAATTAGGAGTAATAAAGAATGAAGATTAGTAGAACTCGCCTTAAAAAGATTATTAAAGAAGAACTTAATGCGATTCTCAAAGAGGGCAGCGCAGCGAAGGTTGCGATTGAAATCGCGATTTCGACTAGACCTTTTCGGAAATCAAATCCCGGAGCATCCAGATTGTTAAGTCAGGTGGGCCACCAAATTGAAGAGCTTGAAAAAAACTCACTTAGTAAGGATGAGGTACCTGAAGGCTACTTCCAGGGTCTTCGGTCTATAGTAAAGTCTCTTGAAAATGTGCGAGAAAATCAAGACACCGAAGCAGATCTTAAACAGGCTGTTAAAGAAGAGCTTAAAAAACTTGCTCAAGAACGCGATCTTGAAGAAGGATTCCTTGGTAAGATGTTTGGTGGTGGAGATGATGAAAATCCCGCTCTTGAAGCAGCAAAAGCTGCGAGCAAATTAGTTGGTGGCCTTGATATCCCCTACGCCAAAGTCCTTGCTCGAATTGCACGCCGTGCAGGGCGCGTTTCTGATGACGTCGCCAACTCTGCGGCAGATAAACTCGTGTCCTTTACCGGCGCCCTAAAACGCATCGGTCGCGACAAAGCCGACACAGCCGCCACCACCGCCGACGAGGAAGAGCGTGAAAAGAAGCTCGCGAATCAAGCTGCCGATAGACGATACGTCGCACGCGTAGAAAGAGAGGCGGGCATCACCGGCCAGCAACCCCGAGTCAGCACAGGTCTATGGGGCGGCACAAAAGAAATAACTTCGAAAGACCTCGACAAAAGACGGCGAGCAATAGCCGACCGAGACCCAAGATATGCAAAACTGGTGCGCGGCCTACCCAGTGCTTGACCTGTAAGGAGATAACAAAATGAACACTGATACATATACAGAAAAATGGATGCTGCAACCAGTTAGACGTTGCTGCAAAGGATCGTGACTATGAGCAAGTATCTATTAAGAGAATTTTATGAGCTTTGCCCTAACGGAACCTGCGAAGATCTTCTTACAGAAGACGACAAACGAATGATCCGTGAGCACGGAGCAATGTTTCTCACCGGCGTTATGCAACGAGCAGGAGAGAAAAATGGAAATGGCCGTGTTTATCCAAGAGAGATTTTGGAGAGAGAGGTCGAAAACTATTCAAAGATCGTAAAAGAACGCCGCGCCCTTGGTGAACTTGATCATCCAGATGATTCAGTTGTCAATCTTAAGAACGCCTCACACATGATTACAGAAGTATGGTGGGACGGCAACGATGTTATGGGAAAGGCCCAAATTCTCAATACCCCTTCCGGACAAGTCCTTAAAGAACTCTGTAACGCCGGCGTAAAGCTCGGTATTTCTTCTCGTGGGTTAGGTTCCGTTAGCGAACAGATGGGTCAAACAATTGTTGAAGACGATTTCCAATTGATTTGCTTTGATTTCGTTTCGGAACCATCAACCGCCGGCGCATTTATGATGACCGAGGGCAAAGATGCTAATTTAGATAAGGTATATACAAAAGCCGATAAGATTAATCGAGCATTAAATGAAGTTTTAAGAGGATATAACAAATGAAAATTACTAAATCACGACTTAAGCAGATTATTAAAGAAGAGCTTTCAAAGGTATTAAAAGAGGACTCTGAATACAAGGCCGGCCAATTGCTTGAACTGACTGTTTCTGACGACGGATATGAAGTCGACTTTGAGAAGCTTGATCGTGCAGAAGATTATGTCAATAATCGAGAGGGCGCATATGCCCCATCAGTAAAAATGTTAGTTCAAATTGTTCAGGTGGCCCCCGGGTCGGAGTATTGAATATGAAACCAACCAACTCACAACTTAAGGAGTATTAAATATGAAACTTACCAAATCACGACTTAAGCAGATTATTAAAGAAGAGCTAAATGAACTTTTTGGCATCAAAGGGCCAAAGCAACGCCAGAAAGAGAGAGCCAAAGCCGCCAGAGCCGCGAAGCTCCAGCGCCGACTTGAGAAGGCCGCCGCTGCTGAAAAGGGAAAGATCCGTAACACCACCCCGGACGTAACTTTGGCGATGAGCTGCGAAGATCTTGAGAAGGGTTATAAACAATGGTCCGGCGATGCCGAAACCGGCAACAACCGTGATGTCCAGATGGTTGCCGAGTACGTTCGAGCCGGACTCTATAACGACTGCCAATGGGCACTCGACCACCAGGAACGCATGGATCCCGGGAGAGCTATGTGGAAGGCCAAAGTCGCTAGCGGTGAAATCAGCGAATGAAAAAAGCGGATTTAAAAAAAGTATTAAAACCTCTTGTTAAAGAATGTATTCAAGAAGCCCTCCTCGAAGAAGGTCTATTGTCTAATGTAATCGCCGAAGTCGTAAAAGGCTTAAACGTCCAACCTCTTGTTGAACAGGTTCAGCCAGAACAACCGCAAGCTCAAGTTACAGAGCAGAAGATTATCGACGAGGAAACACAAAAAAGAAAACAAAAGATTAATGAAACCCGAAAGCAGATGTTAGACGCAATCGGTAAAGACTCTTACAATGGAATTGACCTTTTTGAAGGTACAGACCCAATGAGAGAATCAAGCAATCCACACAGCCCATTGGCAAATACTGACCCCAGAGATTCTGGAATTGATATTTCCAGTTTGATGGGTAATAAAAAAACGTGGAAGGCCCTAGCAGGAAATTAAAATGAGCAACAAACATCCAATTAATATAGAAATAAAACCAAAACCAAATGAGCCGATTGAGCGAACTTTAAAAAGGTTTTCGAGAAAGGTTAAGAAAGAAGGGATTATGGAACAGCTTCGGGAACGCGCCCGATTCGAAAAACCTTCTGATAAGAAGAGACGCTTAGCTAAGAAAAGAAAGGCAGTATTAAGAAGACTAAAACAGAAAGAGCAAACTAGTTAAATCATAAAGGATTCTGAGGAGATAGATAATGGCAACACACACGTACAGTAGCTGGGGAAGAACGAGAGGTCCGAAGAATATAACCGGCACCATCGGCGGCGCTGTGACGTTAGAGGCAAACACCAACAATATGCTCGGAAGTGCATCTGGCTATAAACTAGTAGGATATGCAAGTGAGAATCAAAGATGGCTCCACGTTCTTGTGAACGCCGCAGACGATAATTCAACACCCGCTGCAATAACCGTGTTTGGGTATTGTCACGCTTTTGAAAGATGGTTTGAGATTGGAGCTTCTACGATGGATTATCCAATAACTGCAGCTTCTGCAAACACTGCACCAACAGCCGCATCGATACAAGCAGCCGATGTCGACGAGAACGAAGAAGATCAAGTCCCTAGCAACAAAGAATACCGACGCTATGATATATTAGGAATAGATCGTATTGCCTTTGTTGGTGATGACGCTGAATCCAATGTATATGCCGCTTGTAGCACATTCTAGGGCATTTAAGAGATGGTTAAAACAGGAGATAAATAATGGCAATACATACACATAGCAGTTGGGGAAGAACGAGAACCCCAAAGAATTTAGCCGGTGATCCGGGCACAGCATTAGAACTGACCGGTCACGTCAATGCGCTTAGAGGCTCAACTTCCGAATATAAACTTAAAGGATACGCAACACAGAACCAGAGATGGTTGCATGTTCTCGTAACCGATGCTAACCTCGTCGAGGAAAGCTCCTCTGTAGCCCCCGGGGCCATAACCGTGTATGGGTATTGTCACGCTTTTGAGCACTGGTTTGAGATTGCAGCCTCCACGTTGGATTACCCAATGACTGCAGCCGGCGCGAATACTGCACCAACGGCTGCAACAATAACTGCCGCAGACTCAGGAAGAGCGGATACCGCTCAAGTCCCTAGTGACAGAGAATACCGACGCTATGATATATTAGGAATCGACCGCGTTGCTTTTGTCGGTGATGACGATAAATCTAACGTATATGCTGCTTGTAGTACATTCTAGGGCATTTAAGCATTCGACGCACTATTTATTTTGATAAATAATCCCCGGAGTATATCACATGTCTAAAATGTTAGAACAAGCAATCATCGATGCCGAGGCTCTCAAAGAGGCCGCGTTAAAAAATGCAGAAGCCGCAGTTGTTGAGAAGTATTCTCACGAAGTGAAGGAAGTTGTCGATCAACTCCTTGAACAGCCAGAGGACGAATTAGGTGGCGAGATAGAAACCGCACCTGTCGCCGATGAGTTCGGTGAGATGCCCCGCGCCGATATGGAAGGCGAGAGCATGTGCCCTTGTCCAGATGAAGAAGAAGAGGTTGAAATTGATTTTGATGCCCTTGCTCAACAAATGGACGCCGAGGATGAGGAAGAAATGGTTGATCGCGATGAACTCGCCGATGACCTTATGGAAGAAAAAGAAGAAGAGTTGACAGAAGACGAAGAGCAGATTGAAGAAGATCAAGATTTCGATGAAATCACAGAAGCTCTCGTTGCTGAACTCCTTGAAGAATTGACTGTAGACGTTAAAGCTGTGCCAACCGGAAACGCCGGTGGCGCTTCTAACGCTGCACTGGATAGAGAACAAGTTGAGATTGCACTTGCCCAATTGGCTCAAGAAGAAGCACAAGGCGAAGCAATGAAGCATGAAGAGAATGCCCTTGAGGAAGAAAAAGAAGAACTCGAAGAGGCCCTGAATGCTGCAAAGTCGACAAACGACGAACTTGTTAATGAAAATAAAGAACTTAAGAGTCTGCTTGTAAGAGTAAAGGATCGACTTGAAGAAGTGAACCTTTCTAATGCTAAGCTGCTCTACACGAATCGCATTTTGAGTAGTGCCTCCCTGAATGAGCGACAAAAAAATAAAATTGTCGAGTCTATTTCAAAATCCGAGTCTGTTGAAGAAGCAAAGGTTATCTTTGAAACTCTTCAAAGCGCAACGGGCGACAAGAAACGTCAGCCAAAATCGTTGAGCGAAGTAGTATCACGCCCTTCAACAACTTTACCTCGTCGTGAAAAACGAGGAAACATTTCAGACCCCGTATCTAATCGCTGGAAAGCGCTTGCGGGGATAGACAAAAAATAAGGAGAATTAAAATGTCTGTACTTGATAAATTAACAGAAGGCATTGTTAATCGTGATCTCCAAAAGGAAGGTGCTGCTCTACTGAATAAGTGGGAGAAGACCGGTCTTTTGGAAGGGATTACCAATGACTCACAAAAAAATGGAATGGCTCGCCTGCTTGAGAACCAAGCGAAAGAGCTACTTAGAGAGGCTTCCTCGATGGCAGCCGGTGATGTTGAGGGCTTCGCAGCCGTAGCATTCCCACTTGTTCGTCGTGTATTTGGTGGTCTTATTGCTAACGATCTTGTATCCGTTCAGCCAATGAGCCTTCCATCCGGTCTTATCTTCTTCCTCGACTTTACATATGAAGGTCCGATGGGCGCTGTCGAAACCACTGGTGACTCAGTTTATGGTGGTGGAGTTGTAGGTTCCTCACTTACCGGCGGTGTAACTGATCTTACTGAGCATGGTGGTGGTTTTTACAACCTCGCTAATGCATACGCTGCAGCATCAGGATCCATCCCGCTCGGCGACGGAGGCATCACCGCGATTGGCTCTCTTGGCGACAACACCGTTGGTGAAGTTGCAATGACGGGCTATGCTGCACCTTTGGCAGATACCCCTGTTGCAATTAGCGCGTTATCCGCTGCTCAGAAGAAACAACTTCGTTGGGATCCAGACGTGCTTGGTGGCACAGCTACCAGAGAAGTTTGGTCAGTTATCGTTAAGCTTAGTACAGCCAATATGGCTCGCCTTAACAAGGACGCTATCGTAATGTGTAACCTTCGTTCCGATGACGGGACAGCACTTACTGACGGTACCGGCGATCTCGTCGTACATCGTCGTCTTAGTCACTTGGGTTATTATAATGCCGCTGGTGCCATCGTTACTGATTCTGAGCTTCAACATATCACCTTTTACGTTGAAGGCGCGACAAGCTCTGACAACGTGTTAGATGCTGCCGTTACTTTCGACTTCCCAGAAGCGGACGCCTTCGGCACCGCTGGCCCTGTAGGTTCCGTTATCGGTCAAGATAACTGGCCTCTCGAAGAGCCTTCTGGTGGAACTGGTAATGCTGGTTCAACAACTGGAAAGAACGAGATTCCTGAGATCGACATCAAGGTTGACTCCGTATCCGTTACTGCAATGACAAAGAAGCTCAAGGCCAAATGGACCCCAGAGCTTGGTCAAGACCTTAACGCTTACCACAACCTCGACGCTGAGGTTGAGCTTACTGGTATTCTCTCTGAGCAGATCGCTCTTGAGATCGACCGTGAGATCCTCAATGATCTTGTAAACGGTGCAAAAGCTAGCGTGATGTATTGGTCTCGTGCTCCCGGCCTTTTTGTTAACAAAGAGACTGGCGCTGAGCTTGGTGCTTCTTCGGCTGCTCCAGACTTTACTGGTACAGTATCCGAGTGGTATGAGACTCTTTGCGAGACCATCAATGACGTTTCTGCTCAGATTCACCGTAAGACTCTTCGTGGTGGAGCTAACTTCCTCGTTTGCGGACCTGAAGTTGCCAACATCCTTGAGTTTACTTCCGGCTTCCGTGCTGATGTAACTGGTGATGCTGACCGTGGTTCGGTTGGTGCAGTTAAGTCTGGTAGCCTTAGCAAGAAGTGGGATGTATACGTAGATCCTTACTTCCCTCGCAACGTAGTACTCGTTGGTCGTAAAGGTGGTTCGTTCCTTGAGAGCGGATATGTTTACGCTCCATACGTGCCACTGCAGGTCACACCTACTATCTTCGGTACCGAAGACTTCGTTCCTCGCAAGGGAGTGATGACTCGTTACGCCAAGAAGATGGTAAGACCTGATATGTACGGTCTTGTAATCGTTCGCGGCTTGCTTGGTGAAGAGGGTTCTAGCTAATAGTTAGAGGCTTATAACCAATAGTCAAAACGAGCCCCGCCTTGGGAAACTAAGGCGGGGCTTTTTTGTTTTGCAACACAACCTTTCACAAAAGTTAGTACTATTTATTATTAACTTGAGATTATTCTCCTGGGTCGTAATGCCACTGGCCCTTGAAGAAATATAGTCGAGGTGGCTGACGATGTTTCGTGAAAAAATCAGGTTATCGATAACTTAACATTTTAAAGGAGAAATAAATTATGGGAAGTAGAAGATTAGGACGTAAGAGACTTTATAGTCTCAACAAAAAAGGTCAGACAATCGACCCCGAAGCCGGCGCCGGCATCAAAGGCGCAATTACATCTTGCAAACAGACCAGAGATGGTCACATGATAACCACAGAAATCGCTGTTGACATGGGTGGCTCTGGTGCAACTCTTAAAAGCGGCGGCGCCGACCGCGATGTCATTGGAGTATTGTCCGGAGGAGCCGCGTATCTTACGCAGATGACTGAAGCTAAATATGGTGTTATCACCGAAATTCGTTGTGTGTGTACAGAGGCTCCCGATTCGGTTAGCGATATAGACATCGAGCACGGTGCAACCGGAGATGGTGTGCAAGATGGCACTGATGGTGGAACAAGCACCTCGCTCATCACAGCAATCTCCGCGAAGGGAGAAGACACTTCAGTCGCGATTGATGATAACAGTGCAGCAGACAAGTATCTGTATATTTGTAACGGCGCTAGTGATACCGCAGAAAACTTTGCAGCAGGTAAATTGCTGATTTATCTTTATGGCTTTGTTGAAGGCGATGATGGCTAATAAAGTCGCAGAAGAAAAAGAATAGATTCTTAGAATTCTATTCTACTTATAACAACAACCCCCATTTGATTTATTTCAGGTGGGGGTTTTGTTTTATCTAAAACTATTTACTTTGCTATAGGAGATCCTCGTGAATGGCCACTCGACCGCCCCTCAACCCCAAGAGCACAGTAAGTGCAACAATTCTGCCGGCAAGTGGCAGTTCAA
>Ga0080013_1003102_pt1 | contig 18109 bp, 42 predicted proteins | sample ETNvirenome_6_85_FD_69236 | JGI IMG/M metagenome (GOLD analysis project Ga0080013, IMG submission 69236) | Marine viral communities from the Pacific Ocean - ETNP_6_85 (SPADES assembly) (version 2) | ecosystem: Environmental > Aquatic > Marine > Oceanic | place: Pacific Ocean | collected 2013-06-19 | reverse complement strand
GTTTTTTATAAGTGTAGGAATAGGTTTTGTGGAGGGATATAAACAAGCAAAAAAAGATAGATTTAATAAAAATAATTAAAATGGACAAAAAAGAATTTAAAAAATTATTTAAGCTAGCAGTGGAAAAGGCTTTTGGCTCTAATGGAGTAACAAAGGAAAAAAATAATATGCAACTTAAAATGAAAACTGAAAAGGAAATCAAAGAGGCATATAAAAAGCATGCAAAAGGTTTGGTAACCACAGAGGAAATTTTAGATCTTGAATGGTACTATTTTGAAAATTGGGTTGATCCAATTCAATCACATTCAAAATTTAGTATTGATCAAGGTTTAGGTCCCATTATATTAAACTAAAGGAAAGAGATGTTAAGCAAAAAAGTAGATACAAAATACAAAAAGCATATAGGAGATTACCTCTTAGAATATGATCATTATTCTGGCTTAATAAGAATTGAATACAAAGGTGATTTAATCAAAGCTTACGAAGCAAAAGTACATGAAGCTGATGATAAATTTGACAGCCTTAAAGAGAGATTGCAAAGAGTAGTTGAAAAACAAACAAACTAAAGATGAAAAAGGTTATAATTAGTATCTTAATATTTTTCTTATTAGGATATTATAATGTTTATGCACAAAAAATTTATGTTACAAAATATAAGACAGAAGCAAATTATTTAGTTTATATTACAAAGTACAAATCAGATGCAAACTTAATTGTATATGAAACTGATTATAAAACTGAAGCCCAACCTTGGAGCGGAAAGTGGTACACAACAAAATATAAAACTGAAGCTGACTGGAAGGTTTATTTTACATTATATAAGCACGATGCACATCTTATAATTTATTATACAAAATACAAATCAGATGCAGGATTTACAAACTAAAACCATAGAACATAGCGAATTAATAGCAAGAAGAGTTCCACCTGGAGACCAATGGATGCTGGTTGGTGATAAGTCAGATACGATTTATTCTAGTATCACTGATGCTTTAGAGGCATGGTTTCAACGAACAGGAGAAGAGGCTGAATTTAGACTTGCTCCATTAGATAGTAAATTATATGTTATAAGGAAAGAAGAGCAAAAAATAGAAAGCCCTCAGCCTAAAAGATTTAATCTATATGGAGAAGGATGAAAGGTGCTTACGAATATTTAATAGCCATCATAGTTATATTAGGGCTATTGTTATTTATGAGCAAAAGAACATTAAATAATAAAGTAAATATTCTTAATGATTCAATTTTGGTGGCAAATAATCACATTGACTCCCTTTATTCCATATTAGATGGACTACCTTTAGGCTCTCCTTTGGACTCAGTTCAAATTGATGATAGATTTGGTGTAAGAAAACATCCAGTTCTAAAGATATGGAGAAGACATTGGGGATTAGATATGAAGGGAACATATAGAGATACTATATATGCTACTGGAATTGGAAAAATTAAAAAAGCAAGTAGTGGCCTTGGATATGGCAATTATGTTATCATTAAGCATTTAGGAGGTTATGAATCTCTTTATGCTCATATGAACAAAGTATTTGTTAAGGAAGGTGATAAAATTAAAAGAGGGGACTCAATTGGAACAGTTGGAAGTACTGGCTTTTCTACGGGACCGCATCTTCATTACGAAGTAATAAGAAATAATAAAAAAACAGATCCAGAAAAATATTTATTATGGGAATAATAATAGCATTTTTTCACAAAATAAAAGAAAAGTGGAGGAGCTTTGTCAAAAAATATATTATTGATGAGGATCCTCGCTATAAAAATAATTAATTGAGTATAATTTCAAGGGTGTCTCTTAAAAAAGGAGAAAATTATGGAAACAATAGTTTTAATATCAGTTTTAACAACTTTGGGTGTAGTTACTTTAGTGGGAGCTTTAGTGGTTATGTTTAAAAAGTTGAATAATAAGGTTGATCAACAAGAAGTTGATAGGATCACAGATACACTTAACAGAGATTTAAATGACGTAGCACTTGATCTAAGAAAACATATTGAAGAGGTTGAAAATACCAATTCAATAGAAAGAGATCAATTGGCAAGCAATATTGATTCACGATGTGATAAATTGTATGATTTAATTTCAAATAATACTAAAATTAAAAAATAATTAAAAATTAGACATCTCTTGAAATTATACAGATTAATATGGAAAAACTAATAAAATATTGGCAGGAAAAACTTAAGCTAAATAAATGGAATATAATAGCTAAAAGAATTTTACCTGAACAAATAGTTTATAATGGTGAAACCTATTTTATAGGAATAACCAGAGATAATAAAAATAGAAAAGCTACAATATATCATGATATTGACCTATATGAAGAGGCCATTATACATGAACTATTACACCTAAAATATCCCACTCAAAGTGAGCTATGGATAAACAAAGAAACAAATAAATTATTAAGTTATGAAAAAACCCCATTATAGTAGACATAATCTACCACAAGTTAAAAAAGAAAAATCCTCAATATCAGCTATAATCAATAGAAAATTCTACCAAAATTTAAGAGCTAGAGGAAGGTCGAATCAATATATTTTTGATATGATACAACCAGAAAGAAGAGAACAATTCTTTAAGGATGTTCATGACCGCATCACAGTTGGTAAGCCGGAAGACAATCAAGAAAAATTAAATTGGGCACAAAAGTTATTAAAATCAATATTTTAAGATGGATAAAAAAATTAAATTAAAAGTAACCTGGAAAGGCTTAATGAAGTCATATATCCTATTCATGGAAATGGGTGATGATAGTAATAGGGCTTATGCCAAAAGTGAGTTAATGAAATTAGCTGATAAGCTAGATAAATACAATGAAGCTTGGGATACTCCTAATGGCTATTTAAAGCCGGAAGAAAATGGGTAAGCTAATTTGGAAGTTATATAATGAAAAGAAAATCACATTGGAGGTGGCTGTAGAGCTATTAGCCCAATATGATAAAAGACGGGATAGAAAATGAGTGAAAAAGAAATTACACAAACAATAATGTTCATTAATACATTAGGTTATTATCAATGCTATGATGCAGTAAAAGAATGGTTCAAGTGGAATGATAAAACTACCAAAGAAAATATTAAATTTGTATTTAATGAAAAAATTAAAAGATGAGTAAACATAAGAGTTTACAAATCTTTGTAAAAGTAAACAGATAAGTTTACAAAACAAAACAATGATGAGTAAAGAAGAAAGAATAAAGAGATACCTCATGTTAACCAGAGTTAAAAGGGCTTGTACGGCAAGGATAATAAGCCTTATAGTGACCACATTTGTAGGTTGGGCACTTACGGGCAACCCACTAATAGGATTAAGCATAGGAGCAGTTGATCTAATTATAAAGTTAGCTTTATATTATGGCCATGAAACTGTATGGGAAAGAAAAATGACAAAAGATATTAAACAAATAAAAATAGAATATCAGCAGGATGAAGTAAATTGCTGTTAAAAAAGAGGAAAAGTTATGAAGGCTAAAAGAGGAAGACCCCCAAAGAAAATTATTAAAAATAATCCATCATATTCAAGATTGAGTATACGAAAAGTCTTACAAGACTATTTACTACAAGATCCATATGATATATTACATACTCAAAATGCCAATAAGGCTATAAATGAAGTGCTAGAATTATTAGATCATGAATGAAGAAGGTAAAAGAAGAGTTGAAAGATTGCGTAAGCAATGGGTAATTTCCGACGAAGAGCAAAAAGCTTTGAATTCGAGGAAGAAAAAAAGAAAATCCAGAAAACAGAAAACAGAACGTATTCAGCCCCGGGATTTACAAGAGACTAAGGCAAAAACGTCTGAAAACACACGGGATAGACTCCCTTCATATGTTAAAGAGCTAGAAGACTATGTTCGCAGAGGAGGGTTTTTACAGGCTATCAAGATCTTCAAGGAAATGACAGGTAATTCTTTGTCATATTCTAAGGAAGTATTAGAAAAATATAGAGAATTAGGTACTTGGCATCATTTTAATTTTGATCAAGATCCTAAAATTCTTGAAAGGGTATTTGCAGAAATTTGTGGAAGCCATCCTGAAAGTTTTATTCAAAGCAAAAGAGAGGTTCTTGTTCCTGCCGGAATATCCGTAGATGTGGCATTAAGATTGGCACGAAAATATGCTGATAGAGTATTAGAAGAATATAAAAAATCATGATGAATATTATTATATGGATATTAATAGCATATGCTACATCTCTCATAATTGTTGAAGGATCAATCTTTGATGGGCCTAGGGAAAGAATAGCTGAAAAGTCAGACTTTTTTGGTAACTTATTAAATTGCATAATGTGTACTTCAACTTGGGTAGGATTCTTTTATTCAATTACAATATGGTCTCCTTCTTCAAGTCTATTTACTAATTGTCATCCATTAAGCTATATCTTTTTGGATGGAATGATAGCGTGTGGAGGAGCTTGGATAATTAATTCAATGGTAATCTATTTTAAAAAGTAATAGCATGAAAGGCAAATATTATTATATGACTGCTGATGAGGAGAAAAAGCTAGTGGTTGAAACCTTAAAAGGAAAACAAAAAGCATTTATCCCTTTATTTCACAAATATAAAGCAATATTCTTTCATAATATTAAGAAACAATACCCAGATTATTACGGGATAGATGAGATACAAGATATGGCTATGGAGTTTTTAGGAAGAATATCAACTAAGCTTGATCTCTATAACCCAGAAAAGGCTCAATTTTCAACGTGGATAACTAATTCAATGAAGAACTTTACTATTGAATATTATCATCGAAAAAAGGGAAAGCCAATCAAGGGGAAACCATTTGAAGATATAAAACAAACTTTAATAGCATCCGAAAGTACTTCAAAGTATATGGAAAGAAAAGGCTATCAAAAGCTTATTAAGATAATGAAAGACTCTTTAGGTGAGGAGGATACTCACATATTTGAAGAATTCTTTGTTAAAGGAGTGTCAAAAAAGGAATTAGCAAAAGAAATGGGCCTTAATAGAACAACCTTAGATTATAGAACGAATAGATTAAAAAGGAGATTGGACAAATTTAAACCTTCAGGATTTTAAAATAAAAGTTATGAAAATTTATATTACCAAGGATATGAATAAATACTCTAAAGAGGTATATTCAACACCTACAACAGAAAGAAAGAATTTAAGAGTGGCAGGATTGGATGCTGAACAGGCTATGTGGAGTGTCACTGGTAAGCCATGGGTACCAAGTTATGGACCGGTGGATTTTACACACAGGGATAGAAACATCCAATTTAAAAGTAGAATGAAGGACCCATCCAAAAGCATGTTTTTAGTAAGTAATAAACAATATATTGACCCTTCAATTACTCATTTTGTATTTGCAGAAGTCGAATATTATAAAGATCCTAAAGGCAATAAGATTGGTGAGATTCATCCAATTTTGAACAAAAAAGAAAAAGTACAAATGTTTCCCAAAGCTTATATTGAGCGATATATGAAAAAACATATTCAGAATGTAGAGGCAATGTATATTCAAGAAAAATTTTTAAGAAATTATCATGCATACAAATAGAAAAGACGAAAATAAACCAGTAACAAGTAACACTCAAGTAGAATCACCTACATTAGGTACAATAAGATTATTATGAAGAATAAAGTAGAATATTTAAAAGGCAAGAATTATAAAGGAAAAGGTAAGTATATAGGCGAGCGAATAACCCATAGCACCCCTAATCATGAAACTATTAAGCATGAACACTTATTTGGTACAGGAAAGTACGATGATAATGGAGCTCAGATACTACATAGAGAATCAGTTCATAACTCTTAAAAACAGAGAACAGAGGGTTAGCTAGAGGCCCTATAACTTCTTAAAGCTTCTAGTCTTCGACCATAATAATAAAAATAATAATACAGATAATAATACAACAAATAACTTTAATAGTTATCAGTATAAAGAACTAAAAGTTAAATATGGACACACAGTGGACATGAATCCATTATATGTACAAGAAACCAACTATCATGTACATATCCTGCTTTAGGCTTTAAAGCTTAGTATAGCAACCAACTCTCCCCGGTTCAACCTACACATTCACATTTTTCAAACTCCCTAGTATAGCACGGGATAGATTAGACGATTATTTTGATACATCAAGTATTGAGGTAACGTCTATTTTAGTATAGTATGGTTAGACTAGTAATATGCTCCCTCCCGGCGCGTCACGAATAGCAGCTAATAGCTCTTGATATATCTAGTATATTGTCTAGGTATACACACTGTACCATATTAAACGCTTAGAGCGCATGCTGTGCGATTCACTGCACGACTTAAAAACGAAGGAACTCGGTCAGTCTGAGGGGATTAGGGATATCCGGAGACCAAGCCAGGCTAGCTCTCTTGGTAGAGAATGATGGATCTAAGGATACTCGTTTAGAACGAAAGAGCTACGTCAAGTACAGCGCATGCAGTGCGTCAAGTAGAACGAATACAGTGCGATCAAGCTCTCGCATGCTCTATGGTCTGCATCGATCACGTAGATAACGTAGGCTTAACGTACTCTAGCAGGCCTGGTATACCATCATGGATTTGTTATTTAGCGACTGTACTGCAGCAGATCAATCGATACTACGATGCTAGCTCTCTTTGGTAGAAATTAGTTTAAAATAGTTCGTTAGAAATTTTTTTTCTTCAAGAAATTGTATTATATTTACTATATAAATAAACAACCAATGAACACGAACAAAACATTTTACCACATTATAGAGGAATTCGGATCTGATTTTGGATACCAAGGTTATAGCGAAACAGAAGAAGAAGCCGAACAAACTATAAAAGATTTAAGTAGCAAATTCAAAGAGCCATATTTTTGGATCTTTACCTCTAATAGCAACAACGAACCACCAATAATAACAGTATAATGCAGGGGACTATTGTTAATAACGTGTTAATAACTTTATCAAAAATAGTTACGTGAAAGTTTTTTTTCCTGCGAGAAAATGATTATATTTATAATATAAATAAATAACCAATAACCTTTAAAACTACGAAATGAACAAATTTAACAAAACAATCGGAAACTTCAATATCAAATTAACCAACACTATGATCACTATTACTTATAATGGTCAAATGATAAAAGCTTTTGATACAAACCCAATCCATTCTGTGGATCGTTTCAATGCAACAATTGAAAAACTTGAAAAAATTGCTAACAAGGAATTACAAATAGCATAATCTACAAACAACCCAACTAAAACCAATAAACGTGAAAAAATCAATTTATTACTTTACCCCTTCTCAAGACGGAAGAAAATTTATACTAACTGACTCTGCTGGCAATGAATTCTTTGCGCCACATACATCAGTTGAAACTGTTAAAAAAGCTCTTCGTGAAGGAAGAGGAGTTAAAATCACCACTGAAGGTGACGATGTAAAAGTTTACACAACAACTCCTGAAAATTTAAAAGGATCAAAAGCGGTAGGACACAACGAACTATCAGACTTAAAGGTTAACAAGGCTCCAGTAGTCGATCCAGAAAACCTCACTCCTGAACAAGTTAAACATGCTGAAACTGTTGGCTTCATCAATCAGTCTACAGAGCTAAAACCTAGCTTGCTCAAAATAACAGATATCAAATGGAAATATTTGGTTCGCTCTGTAATACGAGGTAAAAACATATTAATGACAGGACCTAGTGGTTGTGGAAAAACAATGGCTGCTAAAAGCTTAATCAATGCTTTAGACAGACCTCAATACTACTTCAATCTAGGTGCTACTCAAGATCCAAGAGCTTCATTGATAGGTAACACTCACTTTGCTAAAGATACTGGAACATATTTCTCAGAATCTCTCTTTGTGAAGGCTATACAAACTAAAAATGCAGTCATATTACTTGATGAAATTTCAAGGGCTCATCCAGAGGCCTGGAACATCCTAATGACGGTTTTAGATCAAGGACAAAGATACCTTCGATTAGATGAAGCTGATGGTGCTCCAACTATTAAGGTTGCTGAAGGAGTTAGCTTTATTGGAACTGCGAACATAGGAAATGAATACACTTCAACAAGAATAATGGATCGGGCTTTAATGGACAGATTCGTAATCATAGAAATGGACCCTCTCAATAAGCTAGAGGAAAGCGAACTCCTAAAAGAATTATATCCAGAGGTTGATAGTAACATATTAGACTCAGTTGCTGAAATAGGTCACTTAACTAGATTAGAATCTAAATCAGAAACAGCTCGTTTAAGTACTGTTATTAGTACAAGGGCTAATGTTGAACTATCCGGCTTACTATATGATGGCTTTAGTCTTAATGAGGCTGCAGAAGTTGCTATATACCCTTTCTTTAGTGATGATGGAGGCTTGGACAGTGAAAGAACATTTGTAAAGCAATTAGTACAGAAGTTTGTTGATTCAGGAGAAACTGAAGAAGAACTTTTTAACACAGAGGAAACAGATACTGCCGAAATGGCATAACAATACAACGTTCATGGTTGTTTAGTTGGTTGGCCACTAGATACTGGGAAGCTCCACTCGGAGCTCCCCTAGTGGTTTTTTAAAATCAACTGCAAACAATCTAAACGATAAACAAACAAGGGATGAAGAAACATTAAACGAATAGAAAATAACGCATTAGGATGTCTTAGACACGACGCACTGCTCGCATGCTGTGAACCGGCGACTAGGAATCAATCTAAACGACGATCTAGGAGATCTTGCATGAATTCCAATAGCGGGATAGAACGACTGGCAGATAGCATTCTGCAAAGGCTACAACGAACGAACGTTTCTTGTAAAGGGCTAGAAAAAAAATTTTTTTCTAAACGCTTTGGTATATTCCTACGGCACAATAGATTTTTTTCATATAAAAATGATACATGATCTTATATGTGACACACATATGGATAAAATGCGGATAACATATAAATAAAACTAATACAATTAAGTGTTAAATTTAACAATCAACTAAAATGAAAACAAACAAGACAAAATACGGAACAGTAACAAAGCAGCTATTTGAGTTCGTAAAAGAGAATGAACCAGTAAGCTACACAGAAATGAATAAGTTCTATCAAATGAAAATCGTAGGAAAGAAGACCTATGATCCAGTAAAGGACAGAGGTGGAAGTTTCAGCCATCACCTGGTAAGCATGCGGAACAAGTCAAGAAGAAACTATTCCGGAATGGTTGAATACCTATACAAGAGACCAGGGACCAGAGGTGGTTATGAAGTTTGGGCACAAGTCATTTTTAACGGACATGAAGTCAATGCCCCAATCCGAAGCTTAAGATTTGACCGATGAAAACATTGTACAAATACAGAGGGCAATTCGTAGATGTTGAAAAGCATTTTGGCGGTGTTTGTGAAGTAATCACACCAAAGCACCTTGTGCTACTACTAGATAATTTTAGAGGAAAGAAGTATGTGCCTTTGACTAAGATAATATTTACAACAGACAAAACAGAACAAATTAACAAAGCAAAAAAAAGCGTAACATGATTAGCGTAACACAAAAACAATTGGAAGACCTCTACGGCTATTGGACCGGAAATGATGAGGCAATAAAGAACGGAGAGGTAGCTTACTCATATGACCCCGAAACAAAAGAGCTCACAATAGTGACTTGTTGTGGAAATGACGGTGGGTACTCTCGCGTAGTCCTAACTAAAGAATTCCTTAACGATCTCGGATACATTAGAAACTTTTATGGTGATACAGACAGTGAACCGGAATTAGAAACAAGAGTTAAAGGTGACAACTGTGAACGATGACGACTGTAAAAAGGAACTTCGGGAAACGCTAAAAACCTTAAAGGAAATAAAAGCTGCTGAAGAGAAAGAATTGAAAGCATTTCTTAAACTTAAAAAGAAGCTAGATAAAAAACACTTTAAAGGCATTTAACTTTATATTTATTATTGACTATGAACAACGCAGAAACAATATATCTTTTACTTTTAGTATTCAGTTGGTTTACTGGTATTGGTTTATTCTTTTTAGGAAAATATATAGGTACCCTTCAGTCAACTTTAGCTTTTAATGCTGCTGTTGAAACTCAAAAGCAAAAGGCTATACAACATATTATCGACAACTTAACTACTGGCCCTAATTATGTTAGTACAAGTACTGCTGATATGGTTACTAATAATATTGACTCTAAAAAGGAACAAATTTTGTGGTATAAAAGGCAAATTCAAGAAGCTTTAGAAAAGGAAGATTTCGAAACGGCTGCTATATTACGAGATGAACTAAATAAACTAGTTGACAATGGATAAAGATAAACAAAGGTTACTTCAAAAGTTATATGAATGCATGGACATGTGTGACGAACAAGGTTTACACCACGAACATTCATTATTAAATATGACGGCAGGATGTATAGAAGCAGATCTCACTCTGGATGCCTTGCACGAATTAAACAGCGGCAATGAACCCGATGAAGTATCGGAAAAGCCAACTCGCGATTAAAGAATAGTAAAGATAAATAAAATGGGTCGCGCCGAAAAAACTGATGAAAGAGGCCTCGCGATGAATGCCTTCACCAACTTTATATTAAGATGTTTAAAAAAATAAAAGAATACATAAAGACGCAACTATTTTTAGATATAGTAACAACATTAATATTAACGATCCTGTTGGCTTCCTTTATATACATTATACTACTTCAATTCTAAAAATGCTGAATATTGAAAAGAAATATATTGATAGTTTTCACCCTGATAACAGAGTTGCAGGCAAGCTTGTTGTGTTGAGAAGAAGGTTGAAAGTACTTCACGAAGCTGGAAGGATGATAAAGCTTCATACTCAAATCTGGGATATGATTAATAAGTATCTTTCTAAAAGGCACGCAACAAAAGGTTTCACAATCTTCCATTATGATAAAGGAGGTGAAAACCCTGTTAGATGCAATCATGGCCATCTCACTGTGTTTAATAAAGCATTCAAAGATAGTACTGATCGCATTAATAGATTCAAGCTTACTTACAAGCTTTTAGATATTTATAATATATCTAATGAACCTAAAAAGGACAAGACTCTAGCTGATGTGATTCCTGCATTAAAAGAGCTACAAGATACAATAGATAAAATGAAAGAAAATGCTAAGAAAATATAAAGAAATGGATGACTTAGAATCAGGCGATGCTATACAACACATGGCAGGCTGTAGTTGGGATGAGATTGAATGCACAAATGTGCAAAGGTTTCAATATGGAGACTTTCCCGAATTAATCTACGTGATCAAAACAGGGTTCAAAAATGAATACCTTGTAGTCATGGAAGATGCATATCATTTGCATTTAGGAAAGACTAGTTTAATGACAAAACAGAAAGTTGAAAAAAAATATAACATAAAGATAAAGTGAAAAATTGCCACTTAAAAAGCTGATTTTAAAACTTAAGCAAGCCAATTGTATAACACCAATGGACAAAAAGAATGTTGACATTAACATTAAGGTATGCGAAATGCAATTAGAAATAATTGAAAAAAACAAAAGAAATAAACTTAAATAATGAGGCAATATATATTATTAGGCTATCCTAGAAGTGGAAATACATGGGTTCGTTATCTAATAGAATTATTATATAAAACAGATACAAGCGGATATCCAGGAGATATTGGTGGAAAAAGAAACAAAAAAAATGATTTAAACTCTCCCATTAGTTATCAAAGCAAATTAATTAAAAGTAATAATGATAATAATGGATATGTATGGCATACTCATTTACAAGATCAGGATAAATTTGGAAGTGCTTTAAAGGGTTTACCAATGATTTTTGTAAAACGAAATCCAATTGAAGCTGTATGTAGGCATTGGGAAACATATGAGTTTAATAAGACGTGGAAAGATGGAATTAAAGAGTGGTTCAGAACTTTAGACTATTATAAAGAATATAATATTACCCACAAAGTGGAATTAACATATGAAACTTTATTATTTAATGGAAAAGGATTTGAAGGTGAGCTCAAAAAACTAGACAACTTTTTTGGAATGGAATCAGACAAGACTGACTTATTGGATAATTTTGACTCTTATAAAAATGATTCCATCAATGTGTATGATACAACTTCAGCACCGGCTAGTAAGACTAAAGGGACTACTACAGATGCACATAGAAAAAGAATATCAAAAATGGCATTGGATAATATGAAGGGCCATATTAAAAATAAATTTAATGTTAATATATAAGAAAAAAAATAAAATGACACCAATTGAAAAAGATATTGATGTATTAGATCCCACAGGTTCAAGACACCGATTTGGCCAATATAGGGAAGTTGCCCAGGCTGAGCAAGGTGAATTTTATAGCCTCAAGGAACAAGTTTTGGATCATCTTAATATTGGCTTAGCTGCTATTGAGCTAGAAAGAAAAGATATTATGCACGAAAAGCGTAATGAATGGTTGGAAGTGGAATCAAAGCTAAAAGAAATAGTTGATGATATTACTAATTTTAAATTTAATTAATATAGGAATAAATGAATGCATTCAAAGGGTAGTCTTTGGGTTAGATTAATCTTAAGCTTTATAGGAGTTATATTTGCTGCGGCTATGCCGCTATTATGGGGTTATAAAGAAAGTTATAGTAGATATTATGCAGACAATGAGGTTATATTTGTAGGGATGCTAGCTTTATTAGCTGGTGGTTTATTCCTTCACAAAAATAAAGAATGGGCTTTACCTTCACAGTCATTACTGACTTTAGCAATATTTAATATGTTTGACTTTCCTATCTTACATTATTCTGCTGCAATTATATTTTTTATTAGTGCTACATATGCAATGTGGAATGACAAAAGGGTTTCATATTTTGGGAGAATATCTTTAATGTTTTATCCCATTTTTGTATTTGATCTTCTTTGGTTTGAGCTAATTCAAATATTAGTTATATGTGTCTTTCATATCATCAATATCATTAAGATGTTTAGACTAAAAATTGATAGAAAAATACTGGATAGTATCAGAGAAGAAGAGACAAAAAATTGTTAATAACTTTCTAAAATTAGTTCGTTAGAAATTTTTTTTCTTCACAGATAATGGTTATATTTATATATAACAAATTCAAACTATAACCAATTTATACCACAAATTATGAAAACTAAAACAACTTATGTCTATACAGTAGACCTCGGCTTTGGCAACACCAAAGATTACGAATTCGAATCTCATAAAGCATTTGAAAAATTTGAAGAAGATGCTAATATAACCGGAAGGTTCCACAAAGCAGTTATAACCCTAGTTTAAAATAAAAATTATGAACAATACTTATACTAACCCAACATACACAAAATACGTTTTCGGATATTCCAAAAAGCTAAAGTACTGGACTAAAAGATTCAAAAAGGCTTTAAAGGTGGGAGATCCTGTCGAGTTACAACTAGCTTTAAATAAGTTAAGTTACTTTACTGCAAAGCACACAAATTGGCTAAATGCAATTGACTAAGAATGTTAATAACTTTTTGAAATTAGTACGTTAGAAATTTTTTTTCTTGCGAGATAATGATTATATTTATATATAAATAAACAACAAAACAATTAAAACTATGGCTTACTCAAACCAATCTTACTCTTCCTTCTGGATGAATGATGACTTCACCTTTGGTGATTATGATGTTCTTACAGGAGAAGTAAAGAAAAATAAAGGCAAAGACCTTTTCAAATTGGCCTCTTACAAAAGGGCTATTTCAAATTTTGTAACGATTGTTACTCAACAAAATATTCCTGTTTCATACGGGACTAAAGACAGCTACACTGATGGAACTTCAATTGTTCTATCCGCTGGAATGAATGACAAGGATTTTGATCCTAATGTTGGTTTAGCTCTTCATGAAGCTAGCCACATCAAGTTAACTGACTTCAATCTTCTTACCCAATTGGTGGGAAATACATCCAAAGCTTTCCCTGAAATTTACCAGGCTTGCCTGGATGGAGAAAATCTTGACCCTTCAAAATTAGACATAATCAAGGATCTATTTAACTATGTTGAGGACAGAAGAATTGATCTTTACATGTTCAAAAATGCTCCTGGCTACAAAGGTTACTACCTTTCAATGTATGATAAATACTTTCATGCTAAAGTTGTTGACAAAGGTCTTCAGTCAAATAAAAAAAGATCTGAGACTTGGGAATCTTACATGTTCAGGATAATCAACCTAACTAATCCTAACAGAGATCTAACTGCACTTAAAGGGTTAAAAGAAGTCTATACGGCTATCAATTTCAAAGATATTGGAAGGCTTAAAACTACTCAAGATGCTCTTGATGTTGCTTTTGAAATTTTTCAAATAGTTGAAAAATACATCCAAAAAGATAAAAAGAAACAAGGCAAATGCCAAGATGGCAAATGCAAAGGATTCGAAAGTAAAATGAAAACTCCTGATGGTCAAGCTAAAGGTGAAGAAAACACTGATGGTCAAAACGGAATCAATAGCGATTTTACTCCAATTGACGGGGAATTAGTTCCTTCAGATAATTGCAGTGATAATGCTAAAGAACTTACAGATTCTCAAGTTAGATCACTTGAAAAAGCTATCAAAAAACAAGAGGAATTCCAAAAGGGAAATATCAAAAAATCTAACCTTGCTAAATCAGATGAGAAAAAACTTAATGCAATTGCTGAAAGTGGATCTGAACTTAAAAATGTTGGCAAAGATGTTGAAAAAGACTCTTACTGGAGTGAAGGTCCAAAACAACTCAAAGGTACTAATGTACTAGTTGTGGACAAAATTACTGATTCAATTATTGAAAGTAATGTTTATCAAAATATTGATGATGGTAATGGCTACAGATGCTACAGATATGTTTCTGAAGATGATGTCAAATCGGCAATTATTTTAGGAAAACTTTTAGGCAAAAAGCTTAAAATGAGAAATGAAGAAAGATCTACAGTTTACTCTAGACTTGGAAACGGCAAAATTGACAAAAGGTTAATTTCAGCTTTAGGTCATGGCTACGAAAGGGTTTTTTACAATGTTGAAACAGACAAATTCAACAATGCTTCAATTCATATTTCTATTGATGGAAGTGGCTCTATGAGCGGAGACAAATTCAAACAAACTGCAAAGGCTACAATTGCAATTGCAACTGCCGCTAAAATGATCCAAGGATTAGATGTTACTGTAAGTTACAGATCTACTGAATATATTGGAAATGTTGACTCAGCTGCCATCTTCATTCTTTACAAATCAAAAAGAGATAGTATCAAAAGGCTTTACAAAATTATGCCTTTGCTAACTCTTAACGGAACTACTCCTGAAGGATTATGCTTTGAAGCTATTCAAAAATTAATTACTCAAGGTAATGATAATCACGATAGCTATTTCATTAATCTTTCTGATGGCCAACCTTACTTTGGAAGTCAAGGTTACTCTTATAGTGGTACTCCTGCTAAAAGGCACACCAAAAGACAATGTGATACTATGAAAGCTAATGGCATCAAAATATTAAGCTACTTTATTACTTCAAATGGAACTCCACATTCTAGAGATATTTCATCTTTCAAAGAAATGTACGGAAATGATGCTTCATTTGTTGATTGTAATGGATTGGCTGGACTTGCTAAAAGTTTAAATACACTATTTTTAACTAAGTAATATGCCAAAAGGAAAAAAAGAATTCAACGTAGGACATTCCTACAGGACAAATCCTCTCTCCAGACAGGTGGGAGGATGTACTCTTCTTGTTGAAGAAGATAATTATATTAAGGCTTATTCAAACATAAAAAATGTTGATGCCTATATGAATAAACTCACTGCCGACTCTAAAATAACTAGAGTATGGAAAAAGGGAGAAAATGATGATTATGATATTCTTATCTATTCATCTTAAAAAATAAGGAAAATGATGACATGCCCAAAATGCAGAAATAAGATGTGGGTTGCTAGTAGTGACACTCCTGAAGAGCTTTTTAACTATCGCTTTGAATGTACTATTTGTGGCTATATTGAAGCTGAAGAAGACTTTGATGTTGCGAATGATGGTATTAATGGACCAGTCTTTCTTACATTCAAAGACGAAAAAGAATTTGAAATAGAAATTGACAAACTCGAATTTGAAATGCAAACTAGAACAGTCAGGGAAATAGATAAGTCTATCATTGATGGCTCTGATTATGTTATTATAGCTTGGTTAAATACTAGAGAAAAATTACTAGGTATTGTGCCAGAAGAATATTTTGACCATATTGTTAGAGCTAGAGAATATTTTGAAGAGATTGAAGACTATGAAAGATGTATTGAATGTAAAAAATTAGAAACCAAAATTAAAGAATTATGAACCACTTTTCACCACCAACAAGGTACCGCTTAAAAAATTATGTATATGCATTGGTAGACCCAAGGACAAATTTAGTCTTTTATGTAGGCAAAGGTCTCGGCAATAGATGCTTTACTCATTTAATTGCAGGCCCAGAACAACCTAAAGGAAAACAAATTAATGAAATAAAAAATGCTGGCCTTACAGTTAAAGTCTATATACTTACAGATGGATGGGACACTAAGGAAGAAGCATACAAATTAGAAACTCCTTTTAAGCAATTATTTGAAATAGGAAATTTTGATATGAGCTCTTTGGGAGGCCTTACTAACTTGGTAGAAGGACATCATGTTAATGAATGGGGAATCAGATCTGCAGAAGAAGTGGAAGCTAGATACAACCCAGAAGAAAGAAAGATCACAGAAGAGGACTTCACAGATGGAGAAGCTCTTATTATAAAGCTCTCTCGAAGCTATAAATTAGGAGGTGATACCAAACACGCTGCTCAATATGCTTGGACAGTTTGTTCTAAAAGAATTAAAAATGTAAAATACGTTATGGCAGTTTATAAGGGTATCATTATGGATGTCTTTGAACCCGAGTCATGGCATATAGTACCATCACAACCTAGCAAACATTACTGGGTGGGTGAAAGAACAGCTAATCAAAAAGTATTAGATAAATATATTGGTAGAGTTTGGCCCTGGAATGGGGGTGCAAATCCTATTCAATATGTTGGAAGCTGATATTTATTAAAAGTTATATATTAATCAAATCAAAAAAAGGAAAAAATTATGGAAAAGTTCATAAGTGCAGAAGGTTCACCGGTCTATATTGACCCAGCTGCAGTTTCACACGTGTCAGTTACAAAAACCGATATTGAGATTCACTTCTTAGGAGGCACTTCTGTTGTTGTAGCAGATAGCGTAGCCAACGTTTTAGGTGCTATCAATAATGCAAAATCTATTGTTGCTTAAATTTATTTTAAAAATATGAAATGTATAAAAATATTAATATTAGCAGCATTGCTATTATATATATTTCCAACACCATGTTTCTCTCAAATTAAGACTAATTGGACTATTATTGAATTAGTTTCGAATGAGGGTAAATCTTTAAAAAAGTGGAATGCTAACTCATCTATTTCGTTTATAGATAGTATTTTAGTTGTTTCTTGTGATGACTCTAAAGTACTTGGATTATTGTCTAATCCGAAACAGGGTTTTTTTGATGACTCTAAATATAGAGTTTTTAAGCTTGCAGAGCCAATTCAAAGTATAAAAGATAGCATAGGAATAATATATAGAAGGTCTTACACATCTCCCTTTTACTTTAATAATATTGTAATGATGGTAGATGACAGCTTAAGCTTTATAATGATGCATCCCAATGTACATATTGGATTAGTATTTCATAATAAAAAAGATAATTAAAATGAAAAAAATAGATAAATACAAAAATATAAGCTTAGATGAGGTAAAAGAGTTAGCAGAAGATTTAAACTTAAATCCTTTATTAGCAGAAGAAATTGAAATTTGGTTTGCAAATACAAGATTAAAAAATTCAGGTGGAAATACTCGAAGATCAGATCTATTTTTGCTATTCAGAAAAATTGCAATAGACTATTATGTAGGAATAACTCATGTACCTAAAGGCACAAACAATGAAGGCAACAAATAGTAAAAGTGCTGTTTATAATTTATATTTGTATAATGACAGTATAAACTCTTTTGATAGAATAGTAAATGTACTATCGAAAGTCTTAGATTGGTCAGTTTATCAATCAGAGCAATGTGCTTTAATTGCACATGAAAAAGATAGAACTATTTTAAAAAGGGGGAGCTATCATGAGCTCAAACAACAATCTAATTTGCTAAGAAAAGCAGGGATAACAGC
>Ga0080013_1003101_pt1 | contig 18109 bp, 30 predicted proteins | sample ETNvirenome_6_85_FD_69236 | JGI IMG/M metagenome (GOLD analysis project Ga0080013, IMG submission 69236) | Marine viral communities from the Pacific Ocean - ETNP_6_85 (SPADES assembly) (version 2) | ecosystem: Environmental > Aquatic > Marine > Oceanic | place: Pacific Ocean | collected 2013-06-19 | reverse complement strand
CTCTACCCAAGTTCTTTCGCCCATCATCGCCTCCTAAATCGAACGCTACGCCTCTTAGGACGCGGCTCTTCTATGTCTGGATTGGTGGATCGAGCCGAGATATTCGGCTCGAGAGAATCTCCCGAACCGGTAGGTGCCGGTCACGAGATCGTATTGATTTACCCAGAGCTCCTCCACGGGAAGGGAGGCAGCTCGAGCGTCAACCATGCCTAGGAGCTGGAAGGTAGCGCCATCAGCGCCTGCTTGGCTTCGTTGCTGTTCATTTCCGTTCCACACACCCGCAAGCGAAGCGGGCTTTGTTGTGCTCAGGACAGAGACCGCAGGCCCAGTGGCCCAAGTCTCCTGCTTCCTGGCAGTTGGTTCTCTTGAGGTCGTCATTGCGGGGTGGGTACCCGTGCAGCCTCTTGAACTCCTCCTCGTCGACAGGGTTCTCCGCGGTGTTCCGCACAGGGCTCGAGGACAGGTTCACCGTCACCGTGATCATGCTGGTGGGTTCGGGCGTGTAGTCGTACTCCACCAGGTTGACGAGGATGGTGTCCCCGTGGGCGGTCGCGCCTGCCCCGAACTTCACAGTGGTCTTGTCCACCGTTCCGCACAGGTAGTCTTCGGTCCCGTCGTTCCCCCACACCTTGCCGGCCTCGTCGAGACGCCAGCCGTCGGAGGCGAACATGATCTTCAGCATCTCCCAGGCGCCTTGTGGTGGCAGAAGCCGACGCATGTCCAAGTCGGACAAGCGTCGGTTCATCGCAGCTTCGATGGCAGCCAGCCCTCCCTCATTGACGAAGGTGGAGCCCACGAAGGAGTCCAGGGTCTTGCGGAGCTCCTCCGTGAGGAACGCCTGTAGGTCAGCGGTCTCTGGGTCAGTCATGTGGTTCCTTCGTGGATGACCGTCCCCACCACGCTCTGTCCGGCGGTGGGGCTGTACTGCCTGTTGGTCCGAACCTTGATGCCCAGACGATAGGCAGCGTTGTAGATGCGGCTCGCAGCTACACCCGGCCCGACGCTGACGGTGTTGCAGAGCACCCGGACGGAGCCGAACTGCAGCAAGCTGTAGGCGATGGACCGGGTGTACCAGGCGGTGTTCGGCGGGAAGTTCGGTAGCCGGGCCTCTGGTACTCGCTGAGGCCGGCGCCGTGGGTTCAGGACTCCTCGGACGGGCACAGCAGGTCACCAGAGTTCAGCCGCTCACAGAGAGCGTCGATGCCTCCGTCGTCGAGGGACGTGATCACTTCGCCGTTGGTGGCGATGTCGTGTAGGTCGTCGGGGCGGTTGCGCGGGTCTCCCATGCCTTGTGCTTGGTAGTGCCGGAGGGCAGCCAGGATGGTCCCCAGGTCCTCGGGGGTCAGCGGGGCCTTCGTGGGTGCTTGAGGCCTCTCCGCCCCGTTCTGGATGGCTCCCATGATGGCTCCCATCACCAGCTGGGGATCATCGACCCACTCCTGGTAGTCCCAGTAGACGAGCTCCTCTCCCTCGCGGTCATGGATGCGGATGTAGGTGATGCCCTCGGGCTTGAAGAGGTAGGACTCGAAGCAGCAGTACTGCCCGAGCGACACACCCTGCGCGTCCTCTGCTGGGGTCAAGAAGCTGGCTTCGGGGCCGAAGACAACTCCACACTCGCCAGCACAGGCGAGTGTGCCTCGGTCCTCATTCATCTCAAGGGTGCCTGCACTGCAGTTGGGGCATTCCTGCCCGTAAGCCCCGTCGGCGCAAGAAGGGCACAGGCCCTGGTATCCGTCGCCGCCGTCCACATAGGGCTCGGGGCAACGGAGGCATTTCGTTTCGTCCATGGATGCTCCAGGGAAAGACGGTTGGTTTCGAGTCCTTATCCCTGTAGAGCTCTAGTGGTTTCGCAGGTAAGATGTGGTTCTCCTGGGCCTCCTCACCGGCCAGAGACGGGGCGCCGCGGCTTTCGCCGGGCGCCCCGTCTCTACATCAGCCCCGACCGTAGTTCCTCTGAAAGGTGGTGCCACACTCGTGGCAGATGCCCCCCTTTCGGATCAGAAAGTAGTGGTCGCATTTCGGCCGAGCGGTCTTCATTCGCCGCTCGTACTCCGCCCTCATGTTGTCGAACAGCTTGTCCTTCGCCCCTTGTGACAGGGGCGAGAAGGTGATGCGGATGGTCTGCTCCCCCACAGCCTCTTTCAGCTGTCGAGGAGACATTCCGTCTCGCATCAGACTTGGGTATTCCATCAGTACCTCCGTTCAGGGATGGGGTTCCATCTCCTTATCCCGGGGTACTGACTCTGCTTCCGCTAGGAGGGCTTGGAGTCCTCCAGAAGCGTGAGTGCTTCTCGGACGAACCAGAAGGTCTTCCCTTCGAGGTCCACTCCGACAGTCCGGTTGCCCACCTTCGACACCTTGCCGACCGCCCGATTCATTCCCCGGGCTTCTACTCGAACGGTCTGACCTCCTTGCAGCTTCTGCTTCATGGTCTCGATCCTACATGGGAGGGGCACCGAGGTGCCCCTCCCGGTTCATCAGTCCCGCGCCTTGAGGATGACCTTGAGGAGCTCGGGCTTGCCGCCGGGGATCTTGCTAGCACCCACGATGTGCAGCTCCTTCCCTGCGTACTTCCGCAGCAGGCCCAGGCTCTGGGTGGACAGCTCTGCATTGCTCATGGCGTTGAAGCTGGCCCAGGGGCTGGTGTCGTCTCGGGCGGACACCACCGCCTTCTTCGGGTCCTTCTCGACGACATCCACTGCCTCCAGCTCCTGGAGGAGATCCTTCGGTGCCTCGTCCTCTGCTGCGACCTGGAGCATCCGATCCACCAGCGCCGACTTGCCTCCGGCGATGGCCTTCACGTTCTTGATGCCCATCTTCTTGGCCTGGTCTCGAAGGTCGCTGAGCTTCTTGGCCATCATGGTTGCCCTCCGATGGTTCCCGTTCTCCACGGCCTCGACCTCTGCTTCTGCGTCAGCGACCGGGTCGTCCTGGCCATCCTCGGCAGGAACCGACGGATCCTCCGGGATCTGCGTGTCCAGCTCGAAGACCGTGTCAGGGAGCTTGTCGCCCTTGTTCCCCAGGACCAGCAGCTCACAGACACGCATCTTCCGGGAGCTGGCGTCGTAGGGCACACAAACCACATGCTCCGGATCGATCTGACACACGATCTGCCGGGACCCGTGTGACGAGCTCGAGCTGAAGCCCTTGGCGAAGGACTCGCTTCCGACATGCAGGCCGAAGTGGCAGGCGGTGCAGGGGTCGTCGGACACCTTGTTCCGGGGCACCTTCGGTCGGCAGCCAGGTCGGTGATCAACGGTTCCGGTGTGGTGGTCCGTGTAGTTCCGACGCACGGACTTGTAGGCCAGGAAGTACCCGCCCTTGATGATGGGGATGTTCTGGTGCTCCAGGAAGTCGTACAGCAAGCTGACCGAGCGCATGCTCGGGTTCCGCTGCAGCCGCTCCCAGAAGTCGAACAGCATCTGCGGGTCGTCGCCGGCGCGAGCCATCCGGACGATACGGCTGTTGAGCTTCGTCGGGATCCTGTCGCCCTGGTAGTAGACGTGGCCGTGCTTGACCTCGAACGCTCCCTTGGCCCACTCCTCCAGGGCCTTGGCCCGAGAGAGCAGAGTGGGGAGCGTGGCCCAGTCCTCGTCGATGATGGCCAGGCGGACGGGCTTGAAGTTCTCATCTCCTCGTTTGATGGTGTGAGTCGTCCCATCGAGGACGACCATTACGGAATCGTTGGTTACGGTGTAGCTGGGCGTAGTCATGGCTTCCTCTTGGCGTCGACCATCTTGATGTAGTCGATCCAGTGGGCTCGGATCTTGTCGTCTTTGACCCCGAACTTGAGCAGCAACGGATTGCCGAACTTGAGCAGGGGGTACTTGCCGAGGATCAGTGTCTTGTAGGGGTTAGCTTGAGAGGTCTTGTCCCTCTTTCGCATGTACACCAGGTGCTTTTGCAGAGCGGCTTTCTTCTCGCTGGACATGGCCGCTCGTCGCTTGCGCGCTTTCTCCCATCGATTGAGGAATCGAAGGATCGAGTGGCGGCCGTCCAAGTGGGCCTTCAGGAACTTCTTCGCTTCCTCGTTGTGCCCGATACTGGTGACTGCGCTTGTCCAGGCGAGGTCATCGATCCAGTCCTTGAGATCAGGGGTTGCGTCCTCCAAGTCTCGGAAGGCTTCGTGTCTCCATTCGTAGTAGCGATCTCCTGGGATCTTCGAGTGGTGCACCGGCTTCTTGTCGGTGGTCTTGTACCCGTAGATGGGAGGCATCTTCGTGTCGAAGAGGTCCTCGAAGATCTGCTTGTCTCGGCGAGCTAGGGCGTAGATGTTGCCCTCATCTCCACGGGACTCGAACCTCTCCAGGACCACGAATACGTCCGTGTCCTCCGGCACGCGGCTGATGACATCCCAGTTGTCGGACAAGGCACTGCAGAGCCCCGTGCTGGTCAACACGAACACTCGCTTGGAGTGCTTGGGGCTGACAGTTCTTCCGCTGGCTACGCTCTGTGGGATGTAGACGCGGTTCGATGTGTGGTCGACAGGAACACCGACCAGGTCCTTGTCCTTCAGTCGCTTGAGGAACTCCTTCTCTGCTTGTGCCAGGGTGGCGGCGCCCTGAGGCACTACGAACAGCGTCTTGGTGGCGTTCTTGTCGTAGCCCAGGTACGGCTTCTTGCAGTCCTTGATCAAGAACACCGTTGATCTGTCCAGCGGTACCAGGCTGGTGACTCGGAGCACGTTCTTGTAGCCCCTGCCGGTGTACTCCCGTTCGTGCTTCTTCAGGAGGAAGTGCTTGGGAGCGTCTACGAGAACGGGGTCACCGTTCTTGTCCCTGACGGGGGCTCTTGTCTTCTCGTCTACCTTCTGGGTGAGGTCGTACAGCTTGGTGTGGGCGTCGCCCATCCAGTAGTACTCCCGCGGGATCGGAAGACCTGTGCGCTCTGTGATGCTTCGCAGCTTCCAGCGCTTCTCCCAGGCGTGGAGAGTCTTGTCCATGAAGATGGTCTGCATCTCCGTGGACATCTCCTCCACCAGCTCCAGCATCCGCCGCATGACGACAGTCTTGGTGCCTTCCTTGGTCACGACATCATCCAGGTCAGTCGTGTCCTCCGAGTACTCGAGCTCCTCCCTGTCAGCTGCTGGCTCTACTTCGCCGATGTCGAAGTAGAGGCCGCCACGCAGCTTGTTGCACAGCGTCCACAAGCTCGCGGCTTCGAGCTCATCCTTGAGGGCCTCCAGGTCGATGCGGTAGGAGACGCATCCCATCACCCCGATCCACTGAGGCAGCCCCTCCATGTAGGACTTCACCAGGAACCCGGCCTTCTTGCGGTCGAGCTCTACATCCGGCAGGTCAATGTTGATCTCGGGAAGAGGCTCGAAGAAGGGGTAGAGCCGTCGTGCGTCCCTCTGGAACTTGGCGATGTCCTTGGGGACCACTGCCACCTTGATCTCGATGCCCGTCTCATCCCCACAGGGCTCCTCGTGCATCTTGCTCATCATTCCTACGTGCCGTTCGTCCAGGACGGCGACGTAGACCTTCTTCATTCCTCCGTGCCACGACGTCACCGTGAAGCTGTCGCTGTAGGCGAAGGCCGACTTGGCTCCGATCCCCAGCATGCCTACGGCCTTGTTCGTGTCTGTCTTCGTGGACTTCCCGTACTTGACGTACACGTTGTAGATGTCTGTTTCGGGGATGCCCCGTCCGTAATCACGAATGACCAGGGAGGGTTCGATCTCTGTAGGCAGGTCCACGCGGATGGGCCTGTCAGGTTGTCCGCTCTCTCGGTGCTCATCCCAGGCGTTGGAGCTGTACTCGCGCAGCACTGCCAGTGCTTTGTTGGAGTAGATCTTCGTCCGGAGGATGGCTAGGACGCCTGCGGGGTTGTCCAGGTCGATCCCGAAGCTCGCAGACGACATGGCACCGTGAGAGACCAGACTGCGTTCGACCACAGCAGGCTTCATGTTGTTTCCTTGGTTGTAGGGGGTCCCCAAGGCGCACCTTCGCCGCTGGAAGGTACACCTTGGGGACCCTGGGGGGCTCTAGGAGGGCCCTAGCTGCATCCCTGGGACTCCTTGCAGTCCTCGCAGATGCCACAGTTCCCGGACCGGCGGACCCGCATGGAGCCGCACTTCTGGCAGGGGTCGCCGAGGTACCCCTGCTGCTTGGCTTCGTCGTAGGTGAGGGCCGGGGCAGTGGCTGCCGCGACCAGCTCTTCGACGATCCGCTCGTCTTCCGCGGTCTCCATGGACTCGACCATCATGTCCACGGCCTCCGCAGGCCAGTCATCTCCTTCCGGGAACCTGTAGGTCCGTTCCTTCTCGGGGTCCCCCATGTCGTCGTGGCGCATCTCTGGTTGCGTGTGGGCCAGCTCTTCCCGACCCAGGTAGTTGACGCCCAGCTCTCGGAAGACGTAGTCGACGACCGATGTGGCGTTCTTGATGCGGGCGTGTCCCTGCACAGGACCCGCAGGCTCGAAGCGGAAGAACGTGAACAGGTCCACGAACTTCTCCAGAGGGACCCCGTACTGGAGCCCCACGGAGATGGCGATGGAGAAGCTGTTCATCAGCGCTCGGAAGGCTGCGCCCTCCTTGTGCATGTCGACGAAGATCTCCCCCAAGGTGCCATCCGCGTACTCCCCCGTCCGCAGGTAGAGCTTGTGCCCCGCAATGACTGCCCGCTGGGTGTAGCCCCGCCGGCGGTCCGGCAGTCGGCGACGCTCGACGAAGCTCCTCTGCTTGAGGAACACCTCGAACTTCTCCATGGTCTCAGCCGCGGTCTCCTTGGCCTTGTTGTCCAGCGCATCTCGGAGGCGAGTAGGGCACTCCCCGTTGATGATGTGCTGGTACTTCTCCGCAGGCCTGCGTTGCTCGCAGTACTCGCAGACAGGGTTCGTGTCTGACCTGGCGGATCCCCAGGTGTGATGCAGCAGTTCAGTCACTGAATGTGCTCCGTGTCGCAGTGCAGGACATTGCCCTGAATGGTGTTCCTGACGGTTCGCCCTGTCTTCTTCAGAGCGGTCAGGGCGATGTGGGTGGCCTTGGCGTTGGTAGCCGGGTCCTTCTTGAACGAGTGCTCCTCATCGAACAGCATCATCGTTCCGTCGAAGAGGTAGATGATCTCGATCGTCGTGCATTCGAGCGTGGGGTAGAGCTCCTCGAAGGTGAAGTCCGTGCCGTTCTCAGGCGGGAGCTCCTCCACGGTGCCGTCAGGCTTGATGAGGACGGGAGTCATCTACTCTTCGTCCTCTTCCGCGAGCTTGCCGCCGGTGACCAGCAGCATCGTCTGGAACGCCTTGAAGGCCCCGCTGACGGTCTGCTCATCGATGGCGTCCTCGACGATCTCGTCGTTCAGGTCGATCCAGGTCCAGTCGTAGAAGCCCCAGCTGACCTCCGTCGTGCCGAGAGAGACCTCGAGGTGGGCGCACTTGGGGTCGAGCTGGGAGTCTTCCTTCGAGAAGGCCTCCACTGTCAGGTAGGGGTAGTGGCGGTTGATCCGCTTGAGGAGGGAGGAGAGGGTGTTGAAGGGGGCGGTCTTGCTCATGGGGTCCTCTTGGCTATATCGCTTCCAGGCCCGCCAGGACATCGTCCCAGCTCTGGACCCGGATCACGTTCATTGCTCCGTCGTCTTCGTAGTCGACTTCGCGGTTGTACGTGGCGTCCCACAGGAGTGCGGGGCTACCACTGGTTGTTCCCCACGCTTGGCAGTGGGAAGGCTTGTCATCGATGAGGGTCTTCCCTCGAATGAGATGCTTGTGGTGGGTCTGGATGACGTCCTTGGAGCGGAAGCCGAAGTGGCTACGGAGCCATTGCTTCCGCTCTCGCTCCCAGTACCTACCGTTCCAGGGGGCGGTGACGCAGATGAGGTCGTAGCCAGCATCCCGGAGAGCAGCCAGCCCTATCAGGGCTTCGGGGATGGGCTCGAGCTCCTCCACGAAACCTCGACGGTTGATGTACCCCATCAGCTGCTTCTTGTTCCGGTCGTTCAGTGCGTGGAAGACGTTGTACTGCGACGGGTCCCAGTCGAGCTCGAAGCCCATCTGCCGTGCAGCAGTCTCACAGCCGAACACGAAGTCGCTGAGGACTCCGTCGCAGTCAACGAGGATGGGATCACGCATTGTCTGCGTTCTCCTTCTGGGCGGCTACCCAATCGTGGTATCCGAGCCGCGTGTAGCCGTTAGCCACTTCGAGCTGCCAGTCCCCGATCGGGTACTCCGGGTCGTACGACCAGTGACCCGGAGTCTCGGACTGCTTCTTGTCCAGGTCAGCTTTCTGGGTACGGAGGATCCACTCACTCGTGTTCATCCAGCGGATGTCGTCTCGAGTGATGAGGCAGCACCAGCCACCGAACTCTCCCTGCCGCATCCTCTGGCAGTAGGAAGCACCTTCGAGGACCAGGTAGGTGTACTCGTCCGGGAGGCTCTTCAGGATGTGCTGAAGTACGACAGCAGAGCCTTCGTCAGCACCGAACTCGTAGTAGACGTAGCTCTTGCCGGGTTCGACGTTGTTGTCGATCTGGGCACGTTGATACATGTCGTCCAGCTTGAGCTCGTTCGCCAGACGGTCCAGTGCAGCACGAGCACGCAGCGTTTCGTCGTTGTCTGCCGCCAGCTTTTCGTCCTCCTCGATCCAGTCACCGTCTGCGTCGAGCACAGCGTCATCGTGGTCCCAGCGCAGCAGGGCGTGCTGCTGCTCTGTGAGGGGGATGTAAGGGCTCACGGTCCCCTGGGAGTAGTTGTTGGGCATGTGGTCTCCAGGCGCAGATGTGCCTTTGCTCCAGCTAAGGAGTCGGGCGCCTACGCGGTCTATGACTTGACGAGGATGTCTGCCTGCTTCTGGGTGATGTGTCCCAGTCGCACGCAGGCTCTGATCCAGCGAGGGAAGCGTTTGGTGTCCTTGGGGCGCTTGAACCCTTTGTCCGCCAGGAGGCGGTAGATGATGGTCGGGTCTTCGAGGTTGAGCCCAGACACGGGGCCCTCGGGTTCTACGATCACGTCAATTCTCCGATAAGGAAGAATGGCTGGAGAGGGTGGTGGACGCAAGCGCCCACCACCCCGGTCTCGAACTCGCCACGTCGGGGGGGCGAAACTAGGCGAGTGAGACCATCCATCCCGTGCGTCCAGTGTTCGTGTCCACGGCCAGAAGAGTCTGGCCCCCTGGGAGGTCGAACGTCCAGGTCCTGATGACACCGTCGGCCCATTCCTTGTCCGTAGACCAGGCCCGGCTCGACGTCTCCAGAGGGATTACTAGTTTGCCTGCGTCGAAGGCAGCGCCGGCTGCTTTTGCGGCAGCCCACGCTTCGTCACTGACGAAGCGCATCTTCTCGAGTACTACAGCCACAGGGCCTCCAAAGTAGTTGGTTGGGTTCCAGATTCTTATCCCCTCGAAGTGCTGCTGGTTCCGTACTGCTAGGTAAGAGGAGAGGGGCCGACATGACCCCTCTCCATAGGAAGGCGACGACCCCCGAAAGGGTCGCCGCCAAACCTACCGTCCGGGTCAGTAGGGCCGCGCGCCAGGAAACCCGGACGGGGGTGTGGAACCCAAGGAGGACTCCTGGCGCGTTTTCTCACAGACGCCGAGCTGTCGACCGGAGCACACCCCGGATGTTCAGCATCGACATCTTCCCGAGAGTCACGAACATCAGCTGCTCGCTCTCCCAGGATCGTTTCTGGCCGAGACTCCGAGGAGCTCGGCGAACCTCTGCCTGGAATCGCTTGGCGGTCACCGCCAGCTCTTCCCATTTCCAGAGAGGGTCTCGCGTCAGAGCGAGGAACCTCTCGACAGAGTGCGGCTTCGTGATGGCCAGCTTTGCAGCCAGCCATAGCCGGAGAAGCCTGGGTTTCATAGTACCACCCCCATGGCGGCTGCCTGGGCCACCGTGAGTCTCACCTCGACCAGGACACCGTCCATGGTCATGGTGGTTGTTCTGGTGTCCACGGGTGCGATCTTCTTCGGCCGCAGGAGGGCTGCGGCCTTGTTGGCTCGAGCACGCGCCTCCTCATGGCGCTTCTGTCGTGCCAGGAACTTCCTCCTCCCCCTCCGCCGCCGCACCTTCTTGGAAGGTTTTCGGGGGCCCGTACCTCCCTGTTTGCCACTGTCCCCCCGCTGCGTTGCGGGCCGTATATGGCCCTCACGCAAGTTGGGGGTTCCGCCCTGCTGGGGCCTTTCAGCCCCGTTCCGCTTTGCCACTCGGTCAGCCATCTTCTGCCCACTCCGTCCACTGTAGTTTGTTGGGGGTTCCAAGTTCTTATCCCCTACGGGAAGCGACTCTTTCAAAGAGGATCTGAGCGGTAAGCAGAGCGCCGGGAGGGCGCTCTTGGGGTTGTTGTTGTTGCGTACTCCGGCCGCTACCGGATCTGCTGCCCGTGAAGGGCTCGCAGGACAGGACCGGATTCTCGGCCCCTCTCGTACGCTGTGAGCAGGACGCTCTCAGTCGGTTCCGCTGCGTCGTAGGCCACGCCTACGGGCAGCTGGACGCCTTCCAGTCCCGGCAACACATGCGCCCGCAGGCTCATGGCTGTCGCAACTGTGAGTGGATCAGTCGACTGGTCGAGCTGATCCAACAAGGCGTTGGCGATCTGATCGTGTGTCACCGGAACGACGAGTTCGTCCCGGAAGAACACGAGCAGAGTGTCCGAGTCAGTGTCCTTCCCGAGCTTTGCGAGAAGCTCGATCTCTTCCTGACTAGGAGGGCGGACCGCACCATTCTGCAGAAGGTCCACTGACCGTCGGACTTTCGCCCCGGTGGCCACGGCCGCTCCTCCGAGGAGGAGCGGCCCGGCCACCGCGATGCCTGCCGCCGCAGCCATCACGATGAGGTGGATCACGCCTTCTTGGCCTTCCTGGCCTCCTTCTTGGCCTCCTTCTCGGCCTTTCGCTCAGCCTTCCGCTCCTTGCGCTCGGCGGCCCGCAGCTGCGGACCCTCGGGCACGTCGTCGCCGTAGTACGCCGCCCGGACACGCCAGGCGATGATCTCGTTCACCGCGACCGCCACCAGCGGCAGACTGAAGCGGAAGACCCAGTGCTGGGCCCACGCCTGATTGGCGAGGACCGTCGAGCTCACCAGGGAGACACCCAGGAAGGCGACCCCGTACGTGATGCCGATCCGCGGCAGGTGGCCGACGGGCTCCAAGTACACGTTGCGGATGCCGAGCCCCGCTCGGCGGAAGGCCGCTCCGAAGCCCACTCCGGGCTCGTCGATGCGGTGCATGGCGTACCGGCTCCGCATCATCTCAGCCAGCAGCTGAGACATGTCGGCCTGGCCCTCTTCGGAGATCAGGTACTCACGAGCGTGCTCCAGCTCGTCCAGCTTCTGCTCGACCTCGGCAGCGTTGGTCTTGGCCGCGATGTAGGCGTTGAGCCGCTTCTGGGCGTCGGGGGCGTCCTCGCCGTCCTTGACCTCCCGGAGCATCTCCTCGCTCACGCTGCCGGTGAGCGAGGAGATGGTGTCCGAGCGCTGCAGGATTCCCTGGACCAGATCTCGGGTGTCCTGAACGGACATCCCCCACTCGTCCGACTTGGCCTCCACGAATCCTTCGAGCTCGGGCCTGGAGATCTTCGTCGCCATGGCGGCCTGGACCTTGGCGAGGTCGTCGGTGGCCTTCTTCGCAACGTCTTCCGCGTCGGCGGCCTTCTTCTGGAGCACATCGACGCGAAGGTCGATGTCCGTCATGTCGACGGGGCTCGACGCGATGATCTGCTCGACTCGGGTTTCCGTAAGGACAGGGTTGGCGGCCTGGTGGTCCTTGACGGCAGCCATCACCTTGACGGTGATGGCATCCTCGAGCTTCTGCAAGTCGAGGACGGGTGGTGTCGGCGCCGCGGTCTTCTTCGCGGCAGCCTTGGCAGCTGTCTTGGTGGTGGAAGTTCCAGCCATTCTAGTTCTCCAGAGTAGGGGTTCCGCTTCGTACGAAAGCCCTGGGGTTCAAATCCTTATCCCTGCCCGTGCTCTGGAATTGCGCCTTCTAGGCAACTTTTTAGTTGACATCGCCCCTGGCAGAATCAATTCTGGTTGTAGGGGCTTCTTAGGAGCACATCATGCTTGCCCGAACACTCGAGACCACGCTGCGGGAAGTCGAAGCCAAGATCTCCCGTACCCGAGCAGGCCTGGCAGACGCGCTCGTCGAGCGTGATCAGGTGGCATCGGTGCGCCTCAAGAGGGAACTGGATCTGTTGCGGAAGATCCGGGACACTGGAGAGGACGCACTGCTGGCCGTCAGCATGTCGAACGTCGCCGCCTAGATCTCTCGGGGAGAAGATGTCCCACGCACGGTTCCTGCACATTGGGCCGGAAGAAGGACCCCACGCCGACTTTCGAGATCTCTGGTTCTCTGCATCAGAGAACGAAGGGAGCACGGCGTGGGAGGTCGTAGACGTGTTTTCCCCGCCGAGAGACATCCAGAGCAGAGTCGACTGGCTTCTGCGAAAGTACCGACCTCGTGTGCTGATCACCCACTGGGAGGGGGCAGAGCGCCTTCTCCCGTGGGTGACCTACCGCAGAAACGTCCGCCTGGTGTGCCATCGATACCGCGTAGCCGTACTCCCTCTGCGCTTGTCACAGCGAATGCTCTACTCCATGGTCAAGGCCTTCGTGGTCCCTGCCGGTGGCCTGGAGGAGTTCGTTCGTGCTGCCGGTGTCCAGGAGTCACGCATCACCTCCTTCCCCCTGTGCCCTGTGGGCATCGAGGGAGGTGAGGTAGACGGCGTGGTTCTGGGTGTTCTTCCTGCATCTCAGAAGAAGGTCGCTGGCGTCCTCCGTCACCTGGAGAAGCACCAGCCACACATTCCTGTTCTGCAGGGAACCGCGGAGGAGCTGCTCTCGAAGGCCAGCATCCTCCTGGACCTGGGAGAAGGCATCGAAGTTCGCCGCGAGTACATGGACGCAGTGCAGCAAGGGAAGGTTGTGCTGGTTCCCGACACAGAGCTCTTCCGGTCCTTGTACGGTGACCGGGTCACCTACTACAAACCGCCCCACCTGTTCGCTCTTCTTCGTGACCTGTTTCAGGACATGCCGAAGGCCGAAGAGAGCGACTGTGCCACCGTCCTGTCTGCGGTACAGTCGATCGGCTCTGCTTACCGGAAGGCTGCAGCATGAATCCCAAAGCAGGACCCGCAGCTACTCAGGCTACTCGGTCACGGATGGGCACTCGACCTGCCACGGCAGAGTTTGACAGCGTTGACGGCCTGGAGCTTCTGACTCACATGGCCACGCTGTTCTCCTACTACCGCGAGACCTTCCTGCCCTCTCCGCTCGGGACTGTGGTGGTGAACTCCATGGCCGGAAGGCCCGGCAGGTACTCCAAGCTGGTTGGGACGGGTGACCTCGAGCACGTAGTGGAGCGAAGATGACGCCGCTACTGCCTGCAGATCTGGAGTTCATGCGCTCCACAGAGCGCATGATCCTGGCGGCCTTCTCGGAAGCAGCCTTTGTCTCTGCGAAGATGAGCCCTGATAGGCACATGACGATTCTGGTCGGCGTACCGCCCCGGAGCTCCCAGGGCACCAAGATTCGGATCAGCACGTACATCCAACAGCGGATGCCCTGTCCCACGAACGTGGAGTTCTTGCAGGGGTCCTCCAGGAACGAGATCAATGAAGGTTCTCAGCAAGCCCAGGTGTCCTAAATGCCGGGGCGAGGAAGTAGCGCGGCTCGGATTCTTGAAGGACAAGGGGGGCTCCGAGTACATCTGCGAGAAGCCCGGGTGTCGTCATCCATTCGTGGTTCCGACGCTGAAGTTCACGATCAAGGAGACAGCCGCGACCCCCTGATCATCGCGCTCGACTCGGCAAGGAAGCTGAAAGGCCTCTCGATGGCCGAGCTCTCTCGAGAGTGCGGCATGAAGAGACAGCAGATGTCCCGCATTCTTGGCGGTGGCACGGCTAGCCCGGGGTTGAAGACCTTGAGGACCATCTGCTTCGCGCTGGACCTGGACCTAGCACTCATCATCAAGTAGCGCCCTTGACAGTTCGACTGTTGGAGGAACAGACTGTCCTCCAACAGGCACATGGGTGTGCACATGTACAATGAGTGACAAAGACGGCCAGACACGCGTTGGGGGCATCCTCAGCGAGATCATCGACCTGGGAGAGCAGCGAGGAGGTGCTCCGGCAGGAGACCGTGCTCGTGTGCGGCATCCGATTTCCGGAGTGCCTTGCCCTGAGTGCGGTAGCCCGGTCACATCGAAGCCCTTGCTTTCTGGGAGGGTGTGGCGCTGCTCCAACTGCGCCAAGACCTGGGCAGGCCCCCCGGCAGCCACGGCCCACACCGTCGACCCGGCGGTCGTTCCTGTTCTGGACCCCGTGCCCCCTGTAGACCATTTTGTAGCCGACGCTCGCCCGTTCAGGGTCAAGGTGACGGACAAGGAGTAATGATGAGTAGCGAGACCCGCCTCGAAGATGAAGTGCCTGAAGAGAAGCTGGCCGCGTACCGCGCCAAGCTCGCTTCTGCTCGGGGGCGAGTCAAGCCGCGACCGGATGGCCCAGTCCGCACGGACATCGAGAAGATGAAGTCCATGATGGACCTTCCCGATGGCGGCGATGTGCAGCTCACTGGCGACGAGATTCGTGAGCTGGCCAGAACTCCTGATCCGTCGAAGCTGAGCGTTCCCGGAGCGAAGCCGATCCTGAGCCCCGAGACGGTGGCAGGGCTGGCTGCTCTCGAGAAGGCCAACACGCCCGATGAGGCGCCCGATGAGCCAGAAGACGGGGGCCTCGGGGAGGACGAAGAAGTTGCGGCCATGCAGAACTTGCTGGGCTCCCGGAAGTCGGGGAAGACCACGCAGGTGCTGTCGATCTACGACGCCAAGCGTCGAGCGCTGACCGAGGCCGAGCTCTCCAAGATCGACATCGCCCTAGTCCTGACCAACCAGGACGTAGTGCAGCGGGTGTCTCTGGCTCCTGGCGCGGACGTGACGTACCGCTCCTTGAGCGGCATCGAGTCCGAGTTCGTTCCTCGGTACATCTGGGAGCGATACCGCGGTGAGCTCACCTACGAGATGAACGAGCTCGCCAAGAGTCTCGTCTCCCTCACGCTCTCTGTCATCGCGGTGAGTGGCCGAGACCTCCCAGAGCACCGAACCAAGAACGGCTCCGTGGACACATCGTCCTTCGAGCAGAAGTGGTGGGCGCTGTTGAAGTACCCGGCCTTCTTGCTCGAGGCCATGGACATCAACCGCATCTGGTTCATCGAGCGCTGCGCCTTGTCCCTGAAGGTAGCGGATGTGGGAAATGGCTGAAGACTCCTGCGGGGTGGGCGAGAGCGTGCATCTGGTTCGAGAAGCTCCAGGAGCTGCCGCGCTACGGAACCTTGCAGGAGTACCTGGCCATCCTGGTGTGGATGCGTCAGCAGGATCTCGACATGTCCAGGACTCGCCTCTTGGTCGACTCCGGCAGAAGCGTGAAGGACGACGCACTGAAGAAGGACTACAAGGCGTACTTGGACAACCTGTACCCGTTCAGAGAGGCGGCTCTACAGAGCTCCATCGTCGAGCAGAAGGAAGTCATGCAGCGCTGGGTGGAGGCAGGCCCCGTTCACTTCACCCCATTGGTGGACGTCAGCTCGGGCGCGAAGGCCAAGAAGGTACTTCGAGCACGAGGAGCAGCTCTCCAGAAGAGACAGGCGGAGCAGCAAGCTGCGCCAGCTCCTACCAAGCTCAAGCGTGCGTACAAGCACAACCGCCCAGTCAAGCTCCGCGTACCGCGGAAGTAGGAGTCGCAGGATGATCGTGTTCGACGGAGTGGGTCAGTTCCTGGACCCCGTGTCCGGTGTCATCGAGAGCGTGCTGCTCTTGAAGGGTTCGCAGTCCAACCAGACGGTGCGCCTCGTCATCCGCGACGAGGATGTGAAGGACGTAGTGGACTTGTTCACCATGGAGGGTCCTGCCGAAGAGGTCGACGAGCTGGCGGAAGAGCGTCCGGTGGCTATGGCCATCCAGCCCACAGACGCTGGAACGCTTCCTCTCAGCGGGGAGTATGAGGGGCAGCCCATTGCTCAGCCGTTCGGAGCTGGTGGGACCATGAACGCTGGTGAGGGCATCACGGAGCTCGATGCGGTGGCTCTGGAGAACGCCGCGTTCGGGGAGATCGGGGAGCTCTGATGCTGCAAGTCTGCCCACACTGTCGGTGCTTCTTTCAGGACGCAAACCTGGTGGTGTGCGTTTGCTCCAGGGCGCTGTTGCAGATCTCGAAGGCACGCAAGGCAGCCCTGCTGGTGGCTGGGTACAGGCAGTGGTGGCAAGCACCACTGAGCGTAGACACGATGCCTCAGAACGGGCTGCCAGAGGTTCGAGGACTGGGCCTGGTGTGGGAGGAAGATCGCCCGTCTATCAGCTTCATCGAGTTCGTTGACGGCAAGAGGTGGTGGATGTCCTCCCCGTCCGGGAAGGCCACTGTCTACGCCCAGACATCTCCGGAGGCACCATGAACGAGGAATCCCTGGTCAGAGCTCTTCAGGAGCTGATGAACGCCACCCTCCGAGTGGAGGCGAAGCTCGATGCCGTACTCATCGCAGGAGGCATCCCGGTCGCCGACATGATCGACGGCGCACCTGACCCAGCGACAAGGAACCCCATCCGCTACGTGGCGGATTTTGAGTCACGATTGGTAGTCCGAAAGGGCGGAATCACACACGGGAAGCAGGCACCGATGATCGGGATCTCTTCCATCATCGACACAGGAGGCACAGGACATGGGCAAGATCACTCGCTACGCCGACGACCCGAACGTGGGGGCGACGAGTCAGCAGAGGCTGAATGACGCAGGAGACATCTTCAAGGGCCTGACCGTCGGACGAGTCGCGGCGGTCAAGTACCTGGATCCCCGCACCAGTCGGGAGGAGCTGCGGTTCGCCTTCGTCTTCAACGAGACGACGGACAAGCCGACGGTGGCTTTCTTGCCCAAGAGCGTCGAGCTCGAGGGTGTGCGTGAGGACATCGCCAAGCTGGTCGCGGACAAGGTGATCCGCTTCGAGGAGTTCATGACCTCTCGCACGGCGGACTCGGTCGAGTCCGGGAAGGTCGCAGAGCTCTGATGAAGGCGTCGCAGTTGAAGCCCTACGGCAACTGGGTGCTGATCCGGGTAGATGACCGCCAGGTGCAGATCGGGCTCATTCACCTGCCTGGAGAGCAGACAGGGATCGAGGCCATCGGGAATCGGACAGGCCACGTTGTGTCCCTGGGGCCTGGTCGTCGAGAGAGCCGGAAGCTGCCCAACATGGACATGGAAGTGAACTTGACAGGAGTGCCTCGGAAGGTGCTCAAGCCAGGTGACCGAGTGATCTTCCGGGACTACCTCCGTGACGCCAATCCGGTGGACGTGGATGATGACGGCGAGTTCGCGCTCATGCACTTCGCGGACATCCAATGCGTCTGCGACGAAGACGTGGAGATCGGGGAATGGTCAGAAATCACAAGTCGCTCGCAGGCAGAGTCGGAGCCAGGCTGGGGAGAGCTCTCGGCACAGTCCTGACCTTCTCTTTCGCAGGAGCGGTGGGCGTGGCGTTCGGCGTCTCCATCGTGTCTGCGGGAGTTGCGGTGCTCTCCGTTGCAGTACCCATGGGGGCGGCGGAGCTCTGGAAGAAGAAAGACGAGGGAGAACGATGATCACTGTCGACAACATGCGCCCGGTACTCAGCAGGAACCCGGAGGCGCACCTGCGCCTCCTGTTGACCGAGGGGGACGAGATTCGTCACCCCTCGATGTCCTTCGACCTCGGGGACGGCGTGTCCGTACTCGCGTGCATCAGCGGCATCGGGAAGTGGGACCTGTTCGCCTTCCGGAAGGGAACGCTGGTTGACGACGTGGACACCGAGCCCGTCCAAGCGTTCATCGACGGCATCGACCTGTCGGATCTCCAGATCAAGATTGAGACCAGCCAACTGGTCCGCGTCGTGGATGTGGAGCATGGGGTCTTCGGGCAGAACCGGATCTACGCAGAGGTCCGGGAGTGGCTCCTGAAGGATCAGTGGCCCACGGACTGCCGCGACTTCAAGGTCTGGCTCGACGCAGGACGTGCTCCCTGGGCGAAGGACGCAGCATGACCATCTACCTGAAGCGAGGCGACAAGGGCACCGCTGGTGACGGCGGCAAGGGAGACTGGATCCTTTCCTGGCAGAGCTTCCTCGCCGGCCAAGGCATCTACGTCGGCGACTACAGCCCGAACTTCGGACCG
>Ga0080013_1003100_pt1 | contig 18121 bp, 4 predicted proteins | sample ETNvirenome_6_85_FD_69236 | JGI IMG/M metagenome (GOLD analysis project Ga0080013, IMG submission 69236) | Marine viral communities from the Pacific Ocean - ETNP_6_85 (SPADES assembly) (version 2) | ecosystem: Environmental > Aquatic > Marine > Oceanic | place: Pacific Ocean | collected 2013-06-19 | reverse complement strand
GAATAATGAAACTACATATAGCGCAATAAGAGAGAAAATTGGCCAACAGGTTAAGATTTATTTGCCTTATATTAAAATTACCAACATCCAGTTTGGGGTACCCGAGAACAACCCCGACTTCTATCCCCACGACTTATCCATGACCGTTTCCTTTACAATAGTGCCCCTACAAATCGTGGCGAGTCTTGAACTTACGGTGGGTGTGGCCTAAATAAACGAGGGTTTCAAAATGAGCACCAAAAAACTACAACCAATTGATTATACGAGTCGCGATTTTGCATCTATTCGCAAAGACCTGGAGAATTACGCTAAAAGGTATTACCCTAATACATATCAGGATTTTAATGAAGCATCTTTTGGGTCCTTAATGTTGGATACAGTAGCCTATGTGGGGGACATTTTATCTTTTTACCTAGATTATCAGACAAACGAAAGCTTTCTAGACACGGCTATTGAATATAATAATGTGGTTAGACTTGCAAGACAGATGGGATTTAAAATTAATAGTAGCCCCTCTGCATATGGTTTACTTACTTTTTATATAGAGATCCCCTCCGAAGTCGGCGGCGGCGGCGTCGATTTAACCTACGCCCCGCGGCTTCAGCAGGGTTCCACCTTTTCCTCTACGGGGGGAGGGACGTATACGTTGACAGAAGATGTAGATTTTGCACAGACAAGTAATCAAGTTGTAGCTGGTAAAATAGATTCTACGACGGGTTCGCCTAGCAGCTATATAATTCGTTCCCAAGGGACGGCAGTTTCAGGCCGCGTTGCTTATCAAGAAAGCACCGTTGGTGACTTTCAGCGCTTTTTGCGAGTTCGTCTTGAGACTTCTAATGTAGCTGAAATATTAACTGTGACTGATTCAGAAGGTCATGAATATTATGAGGTTGATAATCTTTCCCAAAATACCATTTACAAAGCTGTTCCTAATTCAAACACAGCGACAAACAATACGGTTAAGAACCTTTTGAAAGCTGTTCCCGTCGCGCGCCGCTTCACCCTGGAGCGCACCCCCGAGGGCAATGCCTATATCCAATTTGGGTATGGGTCTAGCTCGGAGTTGTTATCTGAATCAGTTATAGATCCTTCCAACTTGGTGCTTGAGTTGAACGGAAGAAACTACGTTACTGATATAAATTTTGATCCTACAAAGTTGATAACCACGGATAAGTTTGGTATTGCGCCGTCAAATACTACTCTGAGAATTGGTTATAGAGTTAATTTAAGAGAGGATGTAAATACTGCCGCTCGTACGGTTACCATTCTCAACAAGCCTCGCTTTAGATTTGCTAACCAGGGCGCTCTTATCTCTTCAAAGCGAAGCGCCGTGATGTCGTCTGTGGAAGTATCAAATGACGAGCCCTTTCTCGGGGATGTTTCGCTCCCAACGTCTGATGAAGTTAAACAACGCGTGTTTGGTTATTTTGCCACTCAAAACCGAGCCGTAACAGCGCAAGATTATCAGGCCATTTGTTATGGGATGCCTGTCAAATATGGGGCAATCAAACGCGCCGCCGTTATAAGAGATTTTAACGATCTCAAGAGAAATTTAAATATTTATGTGGTTGCTGAGAATACTAGTGGAAAATTAACAGTCCCCAACGTTACCATAAAGAATAATTTAAAAAATTGGTTATTACAGTATAAAATTATGAACGATACTGTAGATATCCTCGATGGCCTTATCGTTAATTTTGGCATCAAGTATATGGTAGCATTGGATACAAGTGCAAACAGGTATACGGTTCTCTCTAAAGCGACCGAAGCTCTGCGCATCTACCTTCTTAGAAATCAATACGATATCGGAGAGTCTATCATGATAAGTGATTTTTATAAAGTACTTCAGAAAGTGGATGGTATTATAGATGTGATAGACTTGTCGATAAATCAACGCTACGGTGCTGCCTATTCGCAAGTTAGTTATGATTTTAGGAAAGCTATGACGCCTGACGGTCGCTACATTTTGGCAGAAAAAAATATGATTTTCGAACTCAAGTTTGCTAATGTTGATATTCAAGGATCCGTTAGATAATGGCGATTGCACGCTATACCGCTAGCGCCGATACTACCATCGTCAACGCGTTCGAAGCAAATCTGATCACGCGCGGATCGGGGTCTAATATGGGATATGCCGATTCGTTAGAGGTTTTTTCCATTTATGGACAAGAATCTGGATCGGCCGGCCAGACACAAGAATTATCACGCGTCCTTGTTGATTTTCCGATTGCCCAAATTTCTGCCGATAGAACCGCCGGTACAATTCCCGCAAGCGGAAGCGTCTCATTTTATTTGAAACTGTTTAATGCTAAGACTCCATTTACGTTGCCCCAAGGATTTACATTAATGGTGACGCCCGTTTCCCGATCTTGGGTTGAAGGAACGGGTCTTGATATGGATAATTATAAAGATTTAGGATTTGCCAATTGGATGAAATCTGATAGTTCAACTTCTTGGACGACTGCCGGCGGAGATTATCGTACGGTTAACAACTATAAAGTTGTATTCCCACAAGGTTATGAAAATGTTGAACTTAATGTTAGCAACTTGGTCGAGAGATGGATTGCCGGGACCTATACAAATTATGGCTTTGGTATTCACTTAACAGCTAGCGAAGAAGCCTATATGAAATATACGGGCTCCAACGGCATTCTCCAGAATTTAGTGGGCGCTGCACAATCTTTTTATACGAAGCGCTTTTTTTCTCGTTCTACAGAGTTCTTTTTTAAGCGTCCCCTTATAGAAGCTCGTTGGGACTCTCGGGTCTTAGATAATAGAGAAAATTGCTTTTATTCTAGTTCGTTAGCTCCTGCAGCTGATAATCTTAATAGATTATATTTATATAATTATATTCGCGGTCGCCTCGTTAATATTCCGAAAGTTAGTACTGGAAATATTCGTGTTTCTTTTTATTCGGGCTCTGCTACTACACCCACGGGTGCAAAAATTCTACTGCCCATAGGTGGTGATGTAGTCGCGAATAATGATGTTAATGCAACAGGGAGCTACACTAGCCGAGGGTTGTATTATGTAGATGTAGCACTCACGGCTGCCGCCACACCGTTGCAAAAAATATATGATGTGTGGCATAGTGGTACCGTTCTCTATTATACCGGTTCTTTCTTTCCTGAACTAATGCCCACCTACGCGTCTGCGCCTACCTTTACAAGGGTCACTAGTTGCAAAAATCTTAAAAAAGCCTATTCTAGAAAAGATAAAACACGCTTTAGATTTTTTGTAAGGAATAAAGATTGGAATCCTACCTTATATACGGTTTCTACCGCCGTCAATCCTACTGAAGTAATCCAAAGTGCTTCTTATAACATTCGGCGCGTGACCGATGGCTGGAATGCTATTCCATACGGCACTGGCTCACAATACAGCACTTATTTATCCTACGATAAAGAGGGAAATTATTTTGACTTTGACATGTCGCTATTAGAAGGAGGCTACATGTATGAGATGAAATTATCTTATTATAATGATAGTATAGGCGACTGGCAAGAGCAACCACAGGCGTTTAAATTTCGAGTTAAAGAATAATTAGAATGATATGAGTATTAAGAAATATTTTGAGATTGCATCAGATGTTAAATCTTTAGCCGGCATAACAGCTAAAAAACTATCTTCTAATGTGGAATCCCCGGGATACCATGAACAAGATATTATTAAACAAGAGCGGTACATTCCGGATACCGATTTTGCGAAGCCCAAGAATTTTGCCCGCTATGGCCGTGCCTACGATTATTATACTCAAGCCATTAAGCGGATATATCAAACCTTTCCTTATGATGGATCACTTCAAGAAAGATTAGAGTGGGAAAATAATTCCACTTATATAGATCTTTATATATACGAGAACCGGTATCCGCGCACCAACGGATATGTTATTTTTTCTGCCGGCGGGTGGGGAACCCCCACGGCCCTTTCTCCTAATGGTTATGGCATCCCCGCCTCTTCAGATGACTATGAATATATTTATGTTGAAGGTGGTCCGAATCGTAATCCCAATGGGGTAACCCCGTTTGCCACCCAATTCAGCGGCTCAAATGTTTATGAACCGTCGAAGAATCGTGCCTCTAATCTGGCAATGAACATAGCCTCTCGGGGAGTCTCCTTAGAATTTTGGTTAAAGAAGGATGCATTTAATCGCGTTAACACCAAAAAGGAAGTTATTTTTGATCTCTGGAATGGGGTAACACCGCCAGCCAGCAACTATGCGAGGCTCCGTTTGGAGTTAACTGCCTCTGGTCGCCGCGATGGGTTGCCTTCCGGCTCTCAACCTTTCTTGCTCACTCTGCTGTCTGGAAATACTGGGTTCTTTGAACAAACTATTGCAACGGCTGCAATCACTACTACTGGATCTGTGGCTGATGGTAATTGGCACCATTATGCCATCACACTAAAACAGGGGGACACTAACGTTAGGAGTCGCTTTTATGTGGACGGCCGTCTTAACAGGGATCAAGAGATATCCTCTAGCGGAATGGGGTCGTTAAATGACATATCAGGCCAAGATTTACGAGCCAATCTCGGCGCTCTTATTACCACTCCTCGCGTAGGGACCGCGGCCGCCGCCGCCGGAAAACTTTCCGCTTCCTTAGATGAATTCCGCTTTTGGAAGACACAAAGAACATCCCAGCAGATTGGACGATTTTGGTTTACACAGGTGGGCGGCGGTGTAAATACGGACCCCGAACCATTTATCCAAACAGAAATTAGTGCCAATCTTGGTTTGGGTGTCTATTTTAAATTTAATGAAGGAATTAGTACGACTGCTTCTTTGGACAGTACGGTTTTAGATTATTCAGGTAGATTCTCCAATGGCGCGTGGACTGGTTATACCGTCAACTCGAGAAATACGGGTTCCGCGATTGTACTTTCTAAGGCGGCCATAAAGGAGTATAAAGATCCAATTATTTATGAATCTCACGCCAGCGTTAAGGCACTTTTGGCCGAATTGCAATTTAGTGGGTCCGCATATGATGTCAATAATAATGCTGCTATCTATAATTCGATGCCTTCATGGATTATTGACGAGGACAACGACGGCGATGGTGAGTTAAAGAAACTTACCCAAATAATGGCTAGCTATTTTGATACTTTGCACCTGCAAATTAAAGATTTAAGCAGCCTACAGGACGTTGTTTATGTTAGCGGAAGCGAACAACCCACTCCCTTTGCGGAAAGGTTGTTGAGCGCACATGGATTTGTGGCCCCCGAAATTTTTATTGATGCAGGTATTTTGGAGACTCTCGCGAGCAGAAATGAAACTCAGGTCTTTGAAAAGCGCATCGAAGAGATTAAAAATATTATCTACACCAACATCTATAATAATTTGGTTTATATATACAAATCTAAAGGAACCGAAAAGGCCTTTCGGAGCCTCATCCGCTGTTTTGGTATCGATGATCAGCTTATTAAACTTAATATGTACGCAAATGATGTACAGTTTGAACTCCAAAGTGATCGACGCAATGTGGTGGTTGCCGAGCGCTTTGTAGACTTTAATACAGGAGATAATAAATATGGAGTTGTTTATAACTATACAGATGCCTCTAATGCCAATTCAGTAGGCTATATTACATCTAGCACGGGGCTTGCCAATGGCCACGCCATCACTTTAGAAGCTGAAATATTGTTTCCTCTCAAACGCGAGGAAAGCAGCGATAATTATATTAGTACCAATGTAATAAGTTCTTCTCTATTCGGGGTACACGGTGTGGGGAAGCGCTCCCCCGGTACGAACTCAACCTGGGCTAGCACAGATAGAGTTAACTTTCAGGTTTATGCTGTTCGAGACGAAATACAGTCTGATAATGTACGTTTTGTGGTCACTAGTTCTACCAACGGTAAAGTGCCCTATCTTACGTCAGAACTTTATGAAGATGTATATAACAATACGCGCTGGAATCTTGCTGTAAGGATAAAACCTGAAAAGTACCCTCTTTCATCTTTGGTCGCCGGCGCAGACATCCACGCAGCGGGACTTGCAGCCCGTACAACAGGAAGTTATACGATAGAACTACATGGTGTTCAAGCTGAGGCGGGTGAAATTCTTAATCAGTTTACGGTTTCTAAGACAGTTTCTGCTGTGCCTCTTACCTTTATAACAAGCAGTCGTAGAGTTTATATAGGCGCCCATAGAACAAACTTTACGGGAAGCATGCTGTCTTTCTCGGACGTCAAGATTGATGCGTGCCGTTTTTGGCTGGATTATGTGACTGACAGCGCGCTGGGAGGCCATATTCTTGATACAGAAAACCATGGATTATCCCATCCCCATTTCTATGCGTATCCTTTCAGCCCGGGCCTTCAGGGCTCGGGCCCCGGCGCCTCGCGGGGCCCCTCGGCTTCTTATGGTGATATAAGTAAATTTGATACTTTGGTATTTAATTGGGAGTTTTTAACGAATACTGGATCTAATGCAGCCGGCCGATTCACCGTCCCGGATCTTAGCTCGGGCTCCTTAATTTCAAGTACATCTACCGTTAGCGCGTCCTTTAATGCGCTAGGAAAAATTTTAAACCCTCAATATACGGCAAGAGGCGATTTATTTGCGACTTCCTCGACAACTGCTATTGATAAAGATTTTGTTGTAGCATCTAAGTTAAACTTGCCCGAGAATATTTATTCTCATGAGATGATCCAGGTCCTCGGGGCCATAGATCAAGATGTTTTTACATCGGACTCTAGGCCCGTAAATTATTATTTCGCCTTTGAAAAGAGCATGTATGATATTATTTCAGAGGAAATGATTAATTATTTCGCTACTTTGCGGGATTTTAATAATCTTATAGGTGATCCTTTTAATCAGTGGCGCCCTGAGTATAAATCTTTAAAGTTTCTGAAACAGCTATTTTTTCGGAAGGTACAAAATCCCTATTTAGATTTTAATAAATTTTATGAATTTTATAAGTGGTTTGACTCGAGTCTCTCGGGAATGCTTATGCAGCTTGTTCCTGCCTCGGCGGATATGGCCGAAAGTGTTCGAACCATTATTGAAGATCATGTTCTAGAGAGGCCAAAGTACCAACGCAAATTCCCCTTCTTAGCGAGGACAGGAGATTCCGATCCGTCTGCTTCTATGGGGGGCATGGCGGGAGATAAATCGGCGTTAGCGTCTCCGGATGAATTCCCGCAGGGAAGCGCCTTCTTTACAAACACGGCGTTCACCAAGAGACAGGTGGGGTCATCAAACACTTCACAGGTGCGACCGTGGAAGCATTTCCATGCCCCATTGGGCGCCAATGCCGGCGACCAGCCCGCCAATACTAACATGTATTGGCACCGTTATATGGAAGAAGCTGATACGTCTGACCGAACAAAACTCATTACATCTATTAGAGAATCATTTGATAGAAGGAATAAATCCCCTGTTAAGTTTAATGCTGAAGGTACAACTGCTGTTGGAGGTGTAGCGCGCCATCATAACTCAGTGGTTAATTATGTTTTCCGGGCCGCGGCATCATGGGGCCACCTTGCCGGAAACGTTGCAACCCGCGGTAATCCCGTCAAAAATATATTGGTATCTTCAGGTAGTAGTGTAGAGAAACTGCTTCTTACTCCGGATGTTTTTTATCCAAGCTTCAAGCAACGTTTGGGTTTTGGCCTCTCTGCAAGCGCTGGCGGTGCCGGCACGGCTGGCGCAGGCCCGCGACATGCTCCTTATAGTTTGTATAGTTCGTCGGTTACGACGGGATACAATGCAGAGGTGGTGAAGAACTATGCCTCCGGGGTCCTTATAACTAATTTACATAATGATTTTGTAATGGATACCGACCGGCCTCTGCAGGGACCCTTTACAGAAAAATATGTGGGAGGGCGCTTTTATCGTCACACCACCTTGAATAAGGGAACAGACACTGTTCTGACTCGGGGTGAAGGATTCCGCCTCGAATTTGCAGGCGGGACTGCTGGAGGACTTAGAGATTTTGTGGGCGTTGGCCCCAAGTCTTTGATTATTGCGCCTCCGAATTCACGTACGGGCTCTACAGCCCCTCACCTTCCCACGGCCTATAGATTCCGTGAGGAGACAACCAAACGCCCAGTAAATATTCGCAACATTCGCATGCAAACGGGTTCTACAGTTATTGGCAACTATGAAAAGAGTTACCAGGTTGTGGGATCTAACTCTCGCGAAAAGAACGATCCGTTCTTCAATGACCAGTCGTTTAACTTTGCTCTTTTTCCTGAAACCCTAGCAACTCGCGGCCGGTTTCCATTAACGATCCCTAAAATTACTTACTCTGAATCTGGAATTCAACAGACTGATTATCTGGAGTATAAGTCTCGCAGCGACATCGACAATGCCGGCTTTGTCTCCCCCGGAAGTTCGTCGATTGGGGACGAACTATACACTCACCCTCAAGAGACAATTTCTCTTTGGTTCTCAGCTTCAAAGAACACGGTGCAGCAAACTGGTCCCGCATGGGCGCCCACCGGCTACGGCGGCCTCGGTTTAAATGCAATATATAGTGGCGAAGAGCGTGTCGTCTTTACATGGGGAGGCACCTCCGGCGGCCAGGACACCACGCGCCGCGTATTTTTAAAGTCGGGATCTAACGCGTCGCTGTCGGATGGCTCCAAGGGCCCACGTCTCGGAATTTCCTTCTTCCGAGGGGCCACCGTGAATGCTTATTACTGGTTATCGGCAGACGACATTTTCACAAGCCCGGGCTGGTATCATGTGGTCTTTAGCACAGAACAACTTAATTGGAAGTGCGAAGATTTCCTGGGTCAATATGATAAGGCTCCTCGCAAGACAATGCAATTTAATGGCTCGGATGCTTACGTGAATTTAATTAACGGTGCCAATACCGATGCTCAATGGCAGACCGCAATCGGAAGCGATGTTGCCACAGGTAAGAATCAAGATTATAGTATAAGTTTTTGGTATCGGAGGGGAGGTGCAGGGGTGCTCAGTTCTAGTGTAATTAGTTTTGGCTCTGGTGGTGGTGGCGTTATATCGAGTATAGGACACAAGTCCAGCGCCGATTATCTCACCTTCTGGCAAGACTCAATGAGCGGCAGCAACGAAGCCGACCACACTCCACGCGCCGCATCCTCGTGGGCGCATTATACCCTCACTATGAATGTGAGCAGCTCCGCTAACGATGCCAATGCCAAACTTTATCATAATGGTAGTTTTGTCTGTAAGATCAAGACGTCCTCTAAACAGCAGCCCATCACAGGCAGCTGTATGATAGGACAGAGCGCCGGCGGCCAATTCTTAAGTGGTAATCTGTGCGATGTGGCTATTTGGGATAAAGTTCTTACTCTAGACGAGATTAAGTCAGTTTCGGGCTGGCGCGACGGTTCCTATACTGGCCCTGTACGGCCCGATTTGAATGCTTTGGTGGGTTTGGATGGGAACGGACAGCTTTCGGCAGGTCATCTTGTTGCTTTCTGGCCTATGGGTTCTGCCGGCGAGGCTGCTTCGCCCACCCAGGTCGATGATATAGCGCGCTGCCGCGATTGCAACGCGTCGGCCCCCAAACCCCAACGTCGCAATGGTGTAGCCGGCGGGTCTCTCGTTGTTACAACGGTGAATGGTGGAGGGTCCTCCGAGGGTCTTTATGGGCCTGCATTTATGTCGTCTTCAGATCCGTCTGGGGATATAAATGGCTACGGCACCCATCAACGATATCGGACAAAGGGAGGCGCTATTTATGTAAATGGCGTTTCGGTGGGAACAGCCTCAGCAGGCAGTTTTGCTACGATTACGGGCTCTTCTCATGGCAGCGCTGCGACCGGGTCTAGTACCCTCGGCGCCGGCTCCAAGTACGGAGGATTCACAGCGTTTGCTCCCATTTACGGAGCTGTAATGGTTGATACTCATTCCGCTCCTTTCATGTCTATCGGACAGATCGCGTATTGGACGAATGTCGACCGGAACGGAGTTCCCCATGTTCCATGCGGCGCCGCACACGCTACCAGTTCGCTATGGGTGAATAGTTTCATGCAGGTTAAGACGACTTCCTCATACCAGCAAGTCCCCGGTGACTGCGTCGTCGACGCGTCCACGCCTGCGGCCGGCAAGCTTCGGGGCTGGGTGGATATCAGTTCTTCTACGCCCCAAAATGGTTTTAATTATTCTGCCAATTTGAGGAAGTGGTGGAAGTTCAAGAATAATCCCTTTGACACCGGACAAAAGGATTTCGGCCCAGAACCAACCCAAATGATGGGTGCCTGGGACGGCGGCGCTGCGTTGAGTCCAGTTGCCTCGGGGTCGACCGCTGAAAACTATACTGTTAATTCTTTCTCGGCTTCTGAACTGGCTGCGTATAAGGGCGGTACCTGGAGTACAGTTTATACCGGCTACACCGCCAACTGCGGAGGGAACCTAAATTATTTAATCCCTCAACGCACGGGCTCTGACTCCAACCAAAATATTATTGTTAATCGCTTTGCAGGGAGTGGTTATGAAGTTATGTCGCTCGGTTATATGGACCCCGCGCACGAAGAGTTATCGGTCTATAATGCTTTGCCTTATCACAATCTGTCAGTGCGCAATTATGGTTTGTCCGGCTCGGCGTCTGCAGATCCTATTGCTGCCACAACCATTACAGTGGTGGATCAAATTGGCAAGAATCGCGGCTTAGACCAGCGTGCCACCCTCCACTGCGGGCCATTCGGGTCAGACGCTGCTTATGGCACCGTCCCCAAGTTAACTTATGTAACCACTCCCTCCTGGCATAAGACCAACAGGAACGCTCTTCATCGAGTGAAAATCGATCAAAGTTCGTATGGTGTATTTAATGGAACGACTTCCCAAGTGGCTATAGGGAGCGCCACCACCTGGGAGGCCCTCATTGGGGGAGCGGATGCTGCTACGAAGCCTTTTACTTTTGCAGCTTGGGTTTATGTTAATACTAGTGGGGAATCTGCAAGCCCAAGGATTCTATCTTTCGGCCAGAACAATGATCGCAGTTTGATGTGGGAAGACAGCGGCCCTAATCTAACTTTACATATTGAGGGCGGTGTCACAGGGGATGGTAGCGTGGACTCTAATACTTTGAGCTATCAGCAGTGGTATCATGTGGTCGGAACCTATACTGGTGGAAATACAGGCACTATGGCGCTCTATGTTAATGGCGCCAACAATGAGGCATCTAATACCACTCCGAATGGACCAGATGCTATTGCAACTGGTGGTGCTTTTATTGGAGAGCGATATGAGGCCAATACCGGGTTCGATGGCTATATCCAGAACGTAATGATTTGGAGCCGCGCCTTAACTGCCGGAGAAGTTTTGAGTCTATACAATCATGGAAAGATTGCAACTCTCGTGGACGAGTCGCTTTATAGTACCCCCAATCTCACCAAGGGCCTTCTTGCCTGGTACCGCTTCAGCGCCAACGCCGGCGATAGTACGACTGCTATTCTTAATCATGCTAATAACCGGCCCATTAGTATTAATACAGCCGGTACAGGGAGCAATTTGACCTTTGTTACCGGAAAGGGCCCCACCACTGTCGCCGCCAGCACCGTCTATGACAATCTGTATATTCAACATCAAATCCCGCGATCCACGGACCAATATAGCTGGATTTCGTCCTCGATGAATCAGGGGCAAAGAATTTCCGGGTTCCCGGCACCTCCGGGTGGTTTGAGCGCGTCGGTGTTGAGTCAGTTGATAACGGGGTCTGATTTCCCCTATTATGGGAGTGAGTTCAAGAATAATTTTGCGAAGTTTAACGATGGGACACTGAGACCCCCTTCGGTTGACATTCAGTCGCGTACGAGTAAAGCACAGCTTGGAACGCATTCAGCGCGTATGTATCGCCCGAGTTACGACACTTTTGGAAGCCGTATATCAACCGGCACAGGGACCATATGGAACACTGCAATTGGCCAGGCCGGCGCATCAGCGAGAGCTTTTACTTACTCCATTTGGGTCCGTTCTGTCGATCGCGAGAACATATCGCCTTGGACCAGTGGGAAGCAAGCGCTCTTCGCCGTCAGCCTCGGGGCTCAACCTGAGCCAGAGGGCCCTAGAGCCCTCTGGATCACCCATAAAGGAAAGGTTGCATTTAACATCGGTGGCTCTACCGATGGGCTCATCTACAGCCCCTTCCGAGTTATAGAAGAATCAAATGAGTGGTATCATATTGTGGCAACATATGGTGGCGGCGCCGCCGGCGCAATGAATATATATGTTAATGGAGAGTTACAGTCCGTCGACGTCTCCGGTTCTTTGGCTTCAGCCGCGGCAATCGGCAGCACTTACGGGATGACTATTGGCGGCTGTCCCGATGACCCCGTCAATTTCGGGGTCAAAGGGAATATAGTTGATCCAGCTATTTGGGCATCAGTTTCGGGCTCCGGAGGGATGCTCTCACGAGCCCAGGTCAAGAAACTTTATAACGAAGGGTCTCCCTTAAATTTAACTACTCAATTTGATACTACCAATTTGATAGCCTGGTGGAGATTTAACCCATGGATTAATGGGCCCACCGGACCACTCACATACAAGCTAGCCGGCTGGGGCCAGCCACAGTCTCGCACCATATCCGGAATAGTTCCGAATGAAATGGAAGCTGTACTCGCTGGCACCGAAGCAACATTATTCACGACGGACTATGTGGAGGACAGCCCCTTCCAGGCCGACCAATTAATGAACTACCTCAACAACCAAAACGGCCCTTATGGCTGGCCCACCTGGAAACAAACACGCGTCGGAGAAACACCAGTTGCTCGAGCCCTAAAGAAAAACAACTTGATTGGACAAGTGGTGCCCCCCGGAACGGTCCCCAACTTTGTGGGGCGCCCTGACGGCGGCCAGACCCAAGTGGGAGTAGTATCGGGCAAGCGCCCCAATACAGCTGTTAATTATTATGAACCTCCGGTGAATGATAGGTTTGGAACTGTTAAGTTTTATTTTGAAGACAATACCACCGATAGCGACGTCAAGAATAATATGGTTGTTACTATTCCATATGGTAATAACCTTGAGTATTTTAATAATAATGGCTTGAACAATCGGCTTGGGCTGACGATAGACATAGAGAAGCCCACCGTATTAGATAGTGTGTCCACCTTTTTGATCAATAGCAATTTAAGCACTGTTGTACAGTACAGCGAAAAGATATACCCATCTGCTGATAACACCTATCGTGCTCGCATTCGGGCCAGAACAAACTTTAGTATTGATAAGATCTGGAATGATAATAGGGGCAAGCGGAGTAGTCTTGGTGGTCTTACAAGTTCTATGGGCACTAGTGAAGGCAAGAAATATGAATCCATGACCGGCAGCAATTCAAGTATCTGGCCACTGGATGGACACATGAATTTCACAACTACCTCTTCTGTGAGACCGTGGGATGGCGCGGGAGAATTGATGAATTCCTATTCTCGGTATTCGAGTTCATATTCCGACTACGCCACTCCAGGTGTCCCCGCCGCGCGCCTGGGCCTACAGACAACTGCCCCAACCTATGCATCGCGGGTGCTCACCGGATTTGCGGGAGAGGCAGCATCGGGGCAGATTTTTCCGATTTTGGCCGGCGACGTGAAGTGGGAGGCAGCCGAGCAATCTGGTAAAACCCCTCATGAGAAATACACTACATGGGGCGCCGCTTCCCGCGCAGCAGCACAAGACCACTCTATTATTCCGGAATTTAGGATGAGTGAACATTTGCGCGCTTATTACGACACATATAATGGAAATTTTCTTACTGAAAAGATTAACGGGCTTTATGAGATTTCCGGCGCCACAATCCCGAACAGCGCCCAGGCTGGATTTTTTAAGACTTATAGCAACGCGGATTTCATGAAATACTTTAGCGCTATAGATAATAAGATAAATGATGAACGTTCGGACGACTTAAAGATTGGAAGAGATAGAATTACGCTTAAGTGCAGCGGCCTAATTAAGTTCCTACCCTATAAGGGCTTTTATCCCGCTGAGCGCACATTGCAGATCGCCAGTTTGTTTTCTCAATCATATGGATCGACGGTTTTACAAGGAGTACAAGGGCCGTCTGGTCTCATCGATGGGATCGATTACCGCGGTCAAGCATTTAGAATTTTGATGGAGCCCATGATGGCGCCCGGGATTTTATATAATACCATTAAATCTGGAATAGCGGTGGGTAGCACCGTGCTAGTAAACACCGCTTCATCCTATTATCGGAACCCCCGGTATGTCGTAATGTCTACCACTGACGAAGCCATGGTAAATAGATATCAGGAAGGAAGTCTCTATTATACTCGATTGTTGGCAATGGGAACTGGTGCGTCCGATAGCATGGGCTACCACGTTGCGAAAGTTCCCTTTGAGGCCCTTCAGGATCCTGCTACATATTTTAACGCGTCGAACCTAGCTTCGGTGGCCAATCTCGCACCCACGGAAGCTGTCGATGGCCCCGGATGGACGGATTGGGGCGGCCCGGGCCAGAACGGCATGTACTGGACGACGAACGCGGCCATCCTTGACACTGCAGTCATCGGCGCCGGCGCCAATCTGCCGGGAACCAAAGAAAATGACCCCGCTTACGACGGCCTAGGCGAGGTGGCAAACATTACTTTTACGTACAACAAAAGATTGGCCGGAACTCATCGAGCTTTCAAGATAAACGGCACCTCCCAGGAGGATATTACATTGACAGATCCCCGAGGAGGCTATAGATATGCTATGGACAATTTCTTATGCGAAACGACAAATTTCTTTTTGAACGGACTCACTAGTATTCGGTCTGCGAGAGAAGAACAGTTCAAGCAGGTCACCGCCGGCCAAGTTTATAAGAGTACATTAAAACTTTTCCGATCGAGCTATAAGGCACCCGATGATTCGAGATGGGATATGTATAGTCGGGCGAGTGCCTTTGGATATCCACTGGCAACTCGACTGTCAACGGGCGCGCCCGGCCCGGCTGTCGGTGAGAAGATTCAGGCGACTTTCTCTCATCACCTTCCTCCTTACTTTAGTGGTCAAGCGACAGCCGACCTTATTTTCACCGCCTCCTATACGGGACAACCAACAGTGAAGGAAATTTTGGCTGACTTACAGATTAGATATCACCGTGATGAGACGGTGGCAAATTATAGTGCGTCGCTCGCTGCCCCCGTTCCGGGGATTACTCCGATCATTCAAAAGGGGCGCCGAATAAATGATCCGCGCATGCAAATTGACAGTTGTTTTAATTTAAAAGAAAAGGTAGAACAGGTACCCTTCGGAACCAACGATCAACAAAATTTCTGGCTCATTCAGTCTAAATTTGAAACTCCGATCTTAAATTTTGCTAATGTTTCTTTTACTCCCCCCGCCGGCGGCTCCAACAATCAGTTGCTGCTCGCCACAAAGCAATCCTCCTCTGCCGAACTCATAATTAAAGGAATGTGGCATCAGTATGGTTCTGTAATTACTTCATCTACTGCTGGCGTTTTTGCTCAAATAGGTGACGACGGTGGTACTCATAATTCATTAGCTGAGGTGGTGGGTTTCCAAAAGGGCGTCACTTTTAGGGTTGGAGACGTTAAGAAAAATGCTGTTCTCGAAGAGGCCATCGTGGCCATCCCCTATAAAGTTGTTAATAGTGTGCGACAGTTCTTTAAACATAATTTGCGTACGCGCCAAACCTCTAATTATAGGGATCTCCAAGCTGCTATGAGAAAGTATATATTCCCTCCGAGGCTAGATTTTGTTAAATGGCCCAATCAGCAAGGCATCGATGAAGTTCTCATGTATGTGTTTGAGTTCTCTGTAGAAATCAATGAAACCGATATTGCGGATATGTGGCAGAATCTTCCTCCGGACATTAATGAAAAGATAACAGAAAAAGAAGTAATAGTTGAAGACAGAGAACTAATAAATCTCATGGCCACCAATTCGGAAGATATTCAATGGATGGTATTCAAAGTCAAGAAGCGCGCTGAGCAAGATTATGATGTTTACCGAAGATCCTTGGTTACTCCGGATACATCCGCAATCGCCCGAAAAATTATCGGCCCCTATTCTTACAATTGGCCCTATGATTACTTCTCTTTGGTAGAATTAGCCAAGATTGAAGCCACGACTCAATGGACCTCGACCGACATGCGCTATGTACTTGATGAGATCGTACCTCCCGCGCCAGTAGCCGGGGCCGCTGCGCAGATGGAGGGCGTCGAAGCGGCGTTGCCGTGTTTGGATCAAACGCAGATAGATCAGATCTTAAGCTTTGGCGGCACCGTCGAGCCCGGCCGCGGCTGTTTCGGCACCACCCACGAACCAGGCCCCGTCCAGGGCACCAGCCTGCCCGGCGGCGGCGCCTATGGGCCCACTCAACCCACCGGCTACAACCACGAGCGCGGTGCCTCATCCCGTAAGAGCAAGCGAAAGCGCGCCGAAGATCGTGCCCGGGCTCGCGCCGGCCGTGATCGCCCGGACCGTGGGCGTGGTCGCGACCGTGGTCGCGGACGTGGTCGCGGCGGCAATAGGGGAGGGAACCGATAATGGAATTTTTTAATAAAAAAGAAGATGTTTTGGACTTTAAACTGACGGAATATGGAAAGTATCTGTTAGCTTTGGGAAGGTTAAAGCCGGCCTATTATTGTTTCTTCGATGATGATATATTATATGATGTAAGTGGTTCGGGAATGTACGAACCACAAAACATGGCCAAAGTCCGAATTCAGAATGACACCCCCTCGTTGAGAGTAATTCCTACGCGTACCAGCGCCGAACAACGTGTGAACTCCTTTGTGCAGCAGATTAGTGAATTATTGGGACCCAATTCAGACCCGGCAAATAACGTGGATGTATTCAGCAAAGTTGAAGTCTTTCAAGATAAGGGAAAAGTTAATGCGCATCCCATTGGCCGATCCTCTCTCACATCGCCGTATGATGCCGCATGGTCCGTAGAAATACTGTCTACGCCCCAGATATCTTCTTCTGTTTTATACATGGACGATGGGGGCTTTATAGAAAATACTCCTCAACTTAATATTAATTTAAATTATAATATGTATTTTAGTGAAAATCTGGCGCCAGGTGGTAATGTGGAAAGTATCCCCATCTTTGGGTCTAACTTATATTTATCTATAGAAAAGAATTTTTTGGTATTAGAAGTGCTTGAGAATAATACGGAGTTTGAAAAAGAGAACTTTGAGATAGAGGTTTATCATTCGGGTTCCATGATCTTACCAGCGGTTCCTGCGAACGCCCCGGCCGGCGCCGCGGCCGTCCCCCCTCTGCATTCCGAGGGCATGTATACTCAACTATCTTATGCAACGAGCAGTCCGTTCCTGGATCTTAGTGCCCTTCCAATACACAATGATTTAAATATTCCCGGCAATGTGGAATATTACATGAACATACTGGTTGACGAGGAAATTCCTGACACTATACTCGAATCCCTGAATATAGCGGATAAGGCTGTAACTACAAATGCTTCGCGACTGCGGCTTAATCGTGATATCTATACAACTGAAGATGAGGAGCCCTGCTAATGTCGGTTTCTCAAGGCGCCTATCAGTCTTCTATTCCATTTGTTAATGTACAAAAAATAGATCTTTTTTATAATGCCGAGTCAGAACTCGTGGTAGATATAGAAATTTCCAACGAAACTCCGGAGATGCTTACAGATGAACCAAAGGAGTTTGGAAATTTTGTTTACCTATCTGAAGATCGGCAGAGATTAGAGAGCCTCGCAGCACGTCCGGATCGCTTAAAAACGCTAATATTAGGAAGTAAGAGCCCTACATCAAAAATTAATAACTATTATTTCTCTTTGACGAGGCAGGATTTTAAGTTTAAAACCTATGATGCATCCATGCCGCCGGTGGCAATTCATAATAATGTTTATAATCAAATAGTTACACTTAAAGATACAAAGGGGGGTAATGCGATGACCGGGCTCATTGCGGATGCCCATATTGAGAAAGTTCACTCGAAGGTGTTCACGGGCCTCGCCGGCTTCCATGCCTTTTTGGCCGGCATGTACGGCGGACCTCGGGGACACGCTACTACCACAGCCACAGGCGCAGCAGCTTATGAGATCGGTCGCAACATCGACATCGGCGCCGCAAAACGCAAGGCTACAAGTCGTCAAATTGACAACCTATATCTTCTCATAGTTTCTTATCGTCAATATAAGAATAAGTGTTTTCTGGGGAATATTGTTAAAGAAAGAATTGT
>Ga0080013_1003099_pt1 | contig 18122 bp, 28 predicted proteins | sample ETNvirenome_6_85_FD_69236 | JGI IMG/M metagenome (GOLD analysis project Ga0080013, IMG submission 69236) | Marine viral communities from the Pacific Ocean - ETNP_6_85 (SPADES assembly) (version 2) | ecosystem: Environmental > Aquatic > Marine > Oceanic | place: Pacific Ocean | collected 2013-06-19 | reverse complement strand
GCCTTCGTTATGCCAAATAACATGTTTATCCTTCTTATCCAACTTATCGCCCTTAATCTTTTTCCATGCATCAGCAGCAGTTTGCGCTTCAATCTCAATTATCGATTCCACTGATTTGGTGTAAGTGATACGAAAAGTCTTCATTTATACCCTCCTGACCCCTCCTTCTGTTCCAGTACCCAATAAAGTACTGAAATCAAGGTGTTCCTGCTTATCATTACCCCCAATAAACCCGAATTCCAACTGTTCGTTACTGTTCAACCCCATGTAGTTAGCCTTCTCTTTAGGGAAATTCAGGCAGGATGTTTCTCCCGGAAACTTTTTCCAAAGCGCCCTGTCATAGCCTAATGCTGCATCTATCTCACCTTGAGGAGTAGGAGGATACAACCCTATCAGCTTACCTTGAAAACTTGCTTTCCAATACTCGTAAACATAACCATTGGACTTATTCCTAAATAGATGTACTCCACGATACTGTGACGATCCTCTATTTCCAGGGTCTAGTTTGCAATTGATACTATTCAAACCAGGACTCGCAGGACGAAGGTTTTCATACCGGTTATCCAAATGGTTACGGTTAATATGATCCAGTATTTTAGGCATCTCGCTATAATTGTATATGCCTGGATGTTTCCATAACCATACAAGCCGATGGATATTTTTATTAAACGGCTTCTTGCTGACACTAAAACCTATCTTATAAGTTTGAGTGCGTTTACATAAGTGACCAGCAGGATCTCCACGCTTCGACCTCTTATTATCATGCTTGAAAATCAAGGGCCTACCTTTATCAATCGGCACATAATCAAACTTATCGTGCAATACCTGTTTCGTCAGTTCTGTTCCGTTACCAATAGACACGCGCAACTCCTTCCCCAACCTCTTTTTTCCATAACTCTTCATCGCTCGGTACTCGCGCCCGGAAAGGTGATCTATGCGCCACCTTTTCCGTTTCCTGTACCACACGCCCTTCCAAATCTATCTCGTTCAACTGTTTCACGATATCAGCGATCTCAGCTTTCCTCAAAGGATTGAACAAGACAGATTTCCAACCGTGCAGTACCAGTAACCGATCAACCAGATACCCTAATCCCGCCACTAACTACTCTTCCTTTACCGTTTTCTCGTAAGTTTCCAAGTCGCGTCGAAACCATCCTCGCCAGAACCCGTTCTGATTCGTCCGTGTACCACCCCACGATCCCTGATTGTTCGGGTCCGCTTCCTTTTTCCTCATGTAATCGCCTACCTTGATACCGTACCGGCTACCCGAAAAAACGTTGTTGGCATGAAACAGTACCCGTTCCCCAAAGTAATCCAATGCCGTGATGTTCGCCCGGTCCAAAGCGGCCATTGTGCCTCGTCCCGCAACACCATCAACGTCTACCCAACGTTCAATATCGTTCGGATGTACCCGCGTATTAATCGCCATCTGTAAAATCATGTCACTGGCACGTTTGCCGCCATTTACCTGCATATCGGCATACTGTAACCTCAACGGTACCGGATACCGGTCCAAATTCATCTTCTCCCACAAGTCACGATAGAAATCTATCGCTTGATCACGTGTCATGTCACGCATATCCGATTCACTCGCTTCACGACCAATGAAACCACTGAAACTCTTTTGCGTGATACCCATGTTCGTTTGACCGCCCCGATCATTCGGGTCATCAACATAGCCACCCTCATGTTCCAAGACCATCTCTACCCATCCTTCAAATCCCGCCATCTTAACTTGCCTCCCCCTTCACATATTCTTTAACAAAAAAATGTTTATGGACCGTTCGTTTCCTTTTCTTCATCTCAGGATCTTCCTGATAACACGCTGAACTGCAATACTTCTTTTTCCTGCTCGGTACAAAAGAAAATTCGGTATCACAATCAGGATGATGGCAAATAGCGTAAACCTTCTTTGATTTCCTCATACCATCTTCCCTAACCCGTCCCAATGAAAAAGATTACCGCCAGGTAAACCAATACCATCCCCAATATCGAAGCTGAAAAAAATATAACCAGTGTTCTCAATACATCAAAAAGCATAACCCCCCATCCATTTAAGTACCGTTATCATGCCTACCGATGCTAAAATAATGATGATCCCTGACGTAACCAAAATCAGTAACCACCAACCCAAACCCTCCATCATCGTTTACCGCCAAAATATTCTACCGCATGTCCCTCATCCACCAAAGTACGGTTAATGCTTACCCCGAACTCTGTATCCGAAAACAGTTCCGCCAGTATACGCCCATATTTACCCTTGTCATGCGAGACTAAATAAAATTCCAACCCCAATACAGCACTGCCCACACCTCCCAACAGTTCCACTAACCTCGCCTTAGCCGCTAAACCCCGTTTCTTCTCTTCCTTATCACGTGTACGGCTCTCAGGTGTGTTGATCCCGTATAACCGCAGTTTCTGGCCCGTTAACCAAACATCAAACCCCAAATCCACGTCCGCTACAACCGTGTCGCCGTCTATTACCCTCACTAACCTGCACCTGTACCTATACATATTAACCGATCACCCCGTTACCAAAGTTCTAACTGCCTAATATCAATACCGTCTTCCGTACCTTCCTCATTTCCCGTATCTTCCGCATCCTTCATCACGCCACCCTCCAACAACTCGTCCATCGATCTCAATTGCCACGCTGAATACAAATAACATGGACGTTTGTCAAATGGCGGTCGCGTATCCTCCCACTTACCGTCCCTCTTCCCGTCACCCCCAAATACCCAACCGCAAATCTCCAGTTCCGGTAACCCGTGCAGCCTCACCAATACATACCGCCAATCGTCCCGATCATCCAACTGCAAAATCAAATTGCCACGTCGCAGTAACGTTGACCTCACAACAATATCGTCACCAACTTCCGCCGTACCCTTGTAACTCCTCAAAAAACCCCGCCAATTCAAACCCAATACCTTGGCCACACCATATCCCGCTACACATCCCTGTACACTTACCTCACCATCATCACCATCAAAACCATGCGTCTCACCCACACCCAACTTCCGATTCAACGCATGTCTCGCTAACCCAACATTCCTCGCTTCTTCCATCTCATCATCACTCAAAACCAACTTTATCACGCTACTCATTATCCCATAACTCCAATTGCATCACAGGTTGTACCGCACTCGCCTTCTTACCCTTACCCTTCTTCCTGCCATTCAAACCCCTCTTCCTCAATACCATATCCGCACCGTCACCCTTACTCACCCGTCTCAACCGGTCCTCGTTATACACACTCTCACGCATCTCCACCACTAAACTCGAATTCTTTACCCCAAACTCAAAATCATGGTATAACCTGCCCACGTGATACGTACCGTCATTCTCCATCACATCAGCCTTTTGTAACGCATCCAAAATAAGTTTCTGTCCCGCACTCGCCTGGTTGTCCGGATCCACCCTCCTCGTCCTGTTCCGCCACAAAAAATGAAAGTCTACCGGATACCCTACCACCCTAACCAACTTTGTACGAAACAACTTCATTAACGCTAACTCTACCGCCTTCTTCACCTTGCCACGCGCATGAAAATGACTCCCAAACATCGCGTTCAATGTCGGTAACCGATACACGTCATGGTTAAACTCAACTACCTGTACACGACCACCATCACCCATCACCCATCACTCCCGAAAAAAAAAATAAAATCTCAAATACCTTCAACCCTCCACAATATCGGGGGGTACCCGTAAACCCCATTTCCCGCCCCGTGCCTGCGCCCTCTTCTTTCTCCTCAAACCTCCCTCCGTCTTCCAACGCCAACCACGTCGCGATAACCTCACATCCAATCCCTCTTCCCTAATATACCTAACCAAGTCACTCTCCTCCATACCCAAATCCCTGGCTATCTTATCCACACACCCTCCATACCTCATCATCACAACTATCGTTTCCCTATACATAGACAAATTCTTGACCGCACTACCCATAATACCTACCACCATAACATAATACCCACCAAAATGTCAACGAGGTTCTAGCACCCCCACCCACGTGGAACACGCGCGGAACACGCGCCTCCGCCAACCAAGAATCCAAGAACCCAAGAAGGCAATAGGGCAAGAGGGCGAGGGGACGTGGGGCAATTGACCTTTTGTTGATCGCCAGAAAACGGGGGCGACCCTAGGTCGGGATTTGGGATTTGGATTTCAGGATTTACTTCTTTATGCATTTACTTCTTTATATACTTACTTCTTTATGCATTTACTTCTTTATATCTTTATGGCATAAATTCATTTTGCCATTGTTTGGCATGTGCCTATGGTTTAGCTATGGTAGGGTGCTAAACTCTTGAATTTGGTACGTTTATGGACGTTTTAGCTAGTTCAGTGTGGTATGGATAGATACTATTATGATATGAATAGATAGGCAAAAAAAAATGCCCATCTATTTCTAGATGGGCGATTGATTGGTTGATGTTATATTTTTGTTAGTGTGCCTTATATACTACCGTCTCAATTCTAGAATCCCAACACGCACGACAATCTTCACATGAATTATCCTGCAAGCTTGACGGGCAAAATACATATCTAGTAATAGGATTCCCTAGACGATCTACCCCTTGATAATTCTCGCCGAAATTATGCGGTTCAAATATCGCCGAATTATGTCGAGGCGAGTTGCCACATGCCACATCCAAAGCATTAAAAACTTTTCCAACTTTAGGATGCGACACGCGAAGAATTAAGTTACTAGGAATATCAGGACAAAACCCATACGATTTACTATCCTTTACAAGCTGGTACTCCTTAGTTGGCAACCAGTGTTTTATATGTGGTGTTTCCAATGCTATTTCCACTATATCCGCTAGCATTGTAATTCCTTGTAAATCACCGGAATCGAACCAACGAAAACAACCGGATTTTACAATGCCTTTTTTGTTGTTCATCAGGTATATCATTGACACACGCCACAAGGCCCGATCTTCCTTCCATTTCTGCAAGCGTCTTTTAAGCGCGTTTTGTACGTTTGGGAAGGTATAACGTCCTTTCCTAGCATAACACTCGAAACAAGCTGACCCTTCCTGGGTTACTAGTATCGACCCTACACCACAATCGAAGGCCGATATTGACCATCCATAAGTCGGCATCTTGCTCGGTGACGACAGGCCGCCGACGTTTTCTTCCGCTTGCTTTATACTCTTTATACCATCATATAATATACTCATTTGAATTTTTCCCTTATTTGAATTGAAATTATTGAAACCTAAATGATACAACGTAAGTATAATATAAAAGGTTTCATTCTGTCAAATATTTTTTTATGTATGTCAAATAATTATTACCATATAGAATTATTACCATAAATAATTCTTTATGTCTTTATTTCTTTATATACTTATTTCTTTATATACTTATTTCTTTATGGAGATACTTCTTTATGGAAATACTTATAGAAGGATTTACTTCTTTATGTATATACTTAAAGGAGTAAAGACTTAAAGCCTTAAAGACTTAAAGCCTTAAAGACTTAAAGAAGTAAAGCCTTAAAGAAGTAAAGACTTAAAGAAGTTAAGACTTAAAGAAGTAAATACTTAAAACCCTAAAGAAATAAAGCCTTAAAGAAGTCCAGGTTTAAAGAAATAAAGCCTTAAAACCAGACAGAAATAAAGCCTTAAAGAAGTTAAGACTTAAAGCCTTAAAACCTTACCATGACTGGGTTTTAAGCCATAAATTCCCCTCTTAAGAGGGGTTCTAGCATAAGATTGCTTAAAAAGTAAAACAGTAACTTTCTGTAACACTCCTTAAAAAGCACCGTACATTCGCACAACTGCCTGAGTTATCAAAGAGGATAAACTACTTGTCCTCTTCCCCTTAGCAATTCTACTTAATCGTTCCACATAAATGTCAGGCAAGTTAGGTATCAAATCTGATTCCCTAATCAAAGTCCTTAATGCCTCTGCTTTCCCCATTCCTCTCCGTCTGGAAAGCTTTTGCAATTCTTTTAATTCTTCCTTATCCAACCTCATCGTAAAAAAAAACTCCCTAGCCATCTATCTCCTCCAAAGTCAGTCACAGCCTAGCTGTCGAGCAATATTATAAGTCATAAGTTTCATTTTTTTCAAGAATTAAGGTCTTTTTTTACTGTTTTTCCTTGACAAGCCTTTTTGCATGGGGTAGAATCCTCACCGTATAGCAGAAAACAGTTACGATGGAGAGAGAATGACAAATCAAAACCAACTGGAACTTGACCTCGAATTCGAGGCACAAGACGCTATCCCTTCAGATGATAGGGAAAAAGAATCGTATCAAGTAGAAAGACACGAAATTCAAAGATCACAGAAACCTACCGTGATTTCATTATGGGTTCAGTTCTGTGACATCACTGAAGAATTTAATTAAGGAGAATCAATAATGCAATACAGTACAGCCAAGCAGTTAATCAAAATGATGGGCAAACATCACCTTGTCAAATTATTAGAATGGATGAATGAAGATGCGCTTGAATCCGCAATTTCTTTAGATTTAGACTGGAACATCCATGATGATTTTCAGTATGAAGGGGAGTACAGGAATGATAAGGAGTTTGCACAAGAACTATTAGATAGCACAGGAGACATCCCTGATGACTTTCCTTTCTATATATCCATTGACTGGGAAGTCACAGCAAGGAATATTATGGCTGACTATGTAGAAGAAAACGGTCATTATTTTCGCTACTAAAATCTGAACGAAATCCCCTTAAGGTTACCTTAAGGGGATCGGAGACATATGTCTCCCTGATGAGTCTCAGATATCAGAATTGAAGTCAATTTAAAAGGAGAATGAACAATGTCATTTGAAGAATGGAAAAATGAATATGCTGTACAAATAACTGACCTCTATTTCGATTACTTAAAGGACACGAACCAAACGAAAGAGGACTGCACAATCATCGAATTTGCCCAATATATGTTCAGCCAAACCATACACAATAAGGAGAACCACGCATGAGCATACTAGAAACCATCAGCACTGCACTAACAATTATTTTACTATTAATCATAGCCATCTTTGCTATGGCTTAAGAGGAGAATGAAGATGATGTATTATCGCTTAAAATGGGTAAACGGAGATTATCTAGGACTTGGATTCAACTCGAAAGGGAAACATAAATTAAAAGTTGAAATCTTGGAAGACTTAAAAGACACGGAAGAAGAATTTTATGAAGAGGTTCTTCTTACCCCTTCAGCACACGAAATAAGCTTAGACTCCCTTCTCCTTATCTGTAACATGGATATAGAAGAATCAATTACCCCTTTCAAACAAAAGGAAAACCAATAATGGAATTCGTAATTACAAAGAATGAACGCTTAAAGGGGATTGAAGTAGATTTTCTCGATGGTAAGCCTGAGCCAGAGGTGACCAGACGCTTGAAGACGTCTGGTTTACGGTGGAATCCCAAAAAGAAGGTCTGGTATTGCCGGTTGTCACATGGTTTTACCGCTCTGCAAGTAAAGTCAATTGTGCTAGGAGACGACAGCCATAGCATAAATCAACTGCTCTTAAAAGCTTTCCAGAACTCACTTTCTGCATACAAAGAGGAGCATCGGAAACTGCGAGGCATAAAACCACGCCATGTGGTGAGATCTGGTAATAAGGTTGTGGGAAGATTAGTAGACCTATGCGGATTTTCGTGGGTAAAGTTCTGGGCATCATCAGATAAACCTCAGAACAAGCGATTGTTAAAGCATCTAAAAACCATCTCTGATGCAAGCGAAGATGGTAATTCATGGATTTACACGTTCGATGAAACCATAAGCTTAAGAATGAACAGAGGACATAAAGGTGGATTTGAACTGGGGTTACATTTCACCAACAGCAACCTTAACCCTCAATATGTCACGCCCCAGAAAATGGCTCATCAGGCTTTCTGTGCTGTGATGAATAGCAAATCCTATGATCTTTATGAAGATAGTCGATTAGACTGAAAAGGAGAGAACCAATGAATAACCAACATGAATATGAAACACAAAGCATTGAAGGTTTCGATGAATGGTTTTACTTTGCCAATGATGTTACAGGAGGTGATGTTATTATGAATCTTTTTGAATCGGATGGAGACTTAAGTATCAATATGTACGCATCCCCAAGCCTCGACAAAGACGGTAAGGCGATTGATTATGAAGACCCCAATGTTTCATGCCATGACCATATGGTAGAAATCCGTTCCCTCGCTGAACCAGAAGACACCTTTAATATATTAAAAAACCTTAATATGGGAGTAAAAGCTTTCGATGCAAAAAGCAAAAGACACCTAAACGGAGGTGAATATTATTCTGATACAGAATGGAATAACCTGCAAAACTCCCATAAGGAGAGTTAAATGACACGAATACCTAGCGTCAAAACTTGGGTCATCACAACGAAGGACGGCACAAAGTTCGAGGTGTTTGCACCAAGTAGAAGGTTGGCAAAGCTTAATTTCGCCTCAGAAATCCGAATGCCGATAAAATCAATATCAGTTAAACGACAGGAGAATCGCTAATGCCAGAAACCAGGAGATTCATCAGGGAGATTTCCAATCACGAACTTTTCCTGATTGCAGAGGAGTGGGAGAATTCAAGGATAGATACCGCCAAATATTACGAGTCCATCACCTCTGCACATGAGGTAGACAAACTCACTTTCCAGACTGCTAGGAAAGATGGGTTCCTCTGCCAAGTATATAATAATCGGTTTTATGTAGCATAACCTTAAAGGGAGAACTAAAATGCTTTATTTGTTTATTTGCCGAATGTCTCGTGAACCAAGAGAACTTAATCCTTTGGAAATTCTTGAAGAGGTCAATTACGATAGAAACGAGGATTGGACTGATTACGATATGGAAGACTTTAATGATTCTCCAGAGGATGTACTATTATGGATGCACGATACTAACCTGATCTTCATTAAGGATAATGAAGGTGAATGGACGCATTATGACGTTAATTTGGAGAGTGAAGAAAACCCCAACCATTTCCTCTATCGAGAAATAGGAGATGCTGAATACCATAAGGAGAACCACGCATGAGTGAGATCAAGTGGCAGAAATTATCGGCAAAGCGGAAGGAACGGTTAGAGCAAGCTTGCCAAGAATATCGTAATAGAAAGGCTAGAATCTCGCATCCAGACGGTGAATTTGATCGTGGAGGTAGATGGTATGCTGATGAAACAGAAGAGCAGGACTGCTGTAAATCAATTCGGAATCCATCCAGATCATATCCCTATTCGATGAATTTGCACTGTAGATCACTTGAGCATGTAGCCTGTTTATTTGGCGTGGATCGGTCATTTTTACGCAAATTAGCCAAATCCCAGAATGTTAATAAAAGTTAACATTTCACTTTTCCTCTAAATCCCCCTCACCTGACAACGCTAATCGAGTACCTAAACCCTCGATTAGCGTTTTTCTTTACCGTCAAAATCGAACGTAACAGTACCGTAATCAAACCCTTAACCTTTTTCCAGTACCTTGGCTATGATTCCGCATTAAAACCCCGTATACGCAATCCTAGACCCTTTGCTGACGATTCTGTGCATACTTGATTGCCATGCTTATCTGACCATCGATGAATAAACGCACGGCAACTCTGGTTTCAAATTCATTTAAAGCCTTGAGTAGCCTGAGAAGGAATTGTTTCTCATCACAGGCGGTATATCCCTTAAAGGCGTCATTGAGTTGCTTCTGTGACCATTCTCGTGTGTTCTCATAGCTGTTAGGAGGAAGTGGTGGATACTCTTTTTTAGGAGGTTTCGGTTGACGAAATGAGGGATCGTCACCTAACCGAAAGAGCGAAAGATCAGAATAATATGCCTGAGATACGGGGTGCTTGTGCAAAGTAACGATTTCAGTTTGCTTATCGAGTTGCTCTTGAATCTTGCCTCCGTTGTTGCAAGAGAGGAAGTCGATAAGTCTATTGCTGTTAGCCTTAAGCCAATCAAATTGTTTTGCGTTAAGAGAATCTGTGTTACCCAGGAGTTGGAGTTCCGTATTTTGATCACGCAGTTTGAATTCAATTCCCATGGCTTCAATTTTCTTAATGATTTGTGCAAAATCCTTCATGCCCAGATTCCTCCGTTTTTTCAGCTTAAAGTGATGCCTTAAAATGGTCCGTAAAATCGTCCCTTTTCCCCTTAAACCCGGCAGGAAAATGGAGTGAGGGTGAACCACACGGATTGTGCCTTAAAATCGGCTCGTTTTTTTGACCTCGAATTTTCGTTCATTTCCGCCTTTTTCCAAACCAAAAGTGACGGCAGGTGATGGGTCTAGTTGCTTATTTTCATACGTGAGAAATGAGATAAATTAATAGGGTACTACCCATCACCATCCGTCACCTGACCTACCGCAACCTCATACTATCACTAACGAGTGACGGGTCAGCGTTTTCGTCCCAACGGTGACGGCAAATTGCCTGTTTTTGCCCATTTTTTGCCCTATTTTAGTCACTTTTTTTGAAGGAGATTACCCCATTTTCGTCTCGAAAACCGGCTTCATCACCTTGTGCCGTCACTATTTTAATTCCCAGCCAAAAAGCACCGTTATTTCGCTTCTTTTTTTGGAACCCTTTTTCGGTCATTTTGAGGGCAAATTTCTTAGAGGAATCGTAACGTTCGCCAGCCTCTTCGCAGAAGGCTTTGTAAGCCTTATAAATTTCGCTTGATTTCTCTTCAAATAGTTCGGCTACAGCGCATTGATCTTCTATGAATCGTCCCAGGATATCGGCATCATGTCGCCATTGGGATGAGGCGTTAATAACTTCAGTGGGGAACGTGAGTCCGTGGTTATACCATTGGACCGCACCTTGCGTGGCCCAGTGAAGGATATGATCAGCTTCGGCCAGGAGTTTTTGTTTGAGGGAAGTATCTTCACGTCCCTCGAAACTTACGTTGAAGGGTATGAGTCGGAGCCGTGACCATATGCCTGTGTCGGTACCGCTGACTTCGGGTGTACGGTTAGTGGCCATAAAGAGTGTGTGTGAAGGTTTAAAGGAGAAGAAGTTCTGGTGCATGTATCGTCCTTTGAGTGTATCGCCACCTGTGAGTCGTTTGACGAGTGATTCTTTGAGTCGATGATTTTGTTCTGTTTCGGAACAGCAGATGAGTCTCATACCGCGGAGTTCGGCGATTTCGGTAGGGTGTGATTCGTTATTGCCGCGGTTCATGAGTAGGTCGGGAGCGGAAGGCATGGCATAATCACCGAGTATTTCTGTGAGGACATCGATGAAGGTTGATTTGCCGTTACGTCCGTGACCGTGCAGGACGAAGAGGTAGTGTTCGGTAGTGAGTCCGAAGAGTGAGTATCCGATAGCACGTTGCAGGAACTCGATGAGTTCTGTGTTACCGTCCATGATTTCGTGGAGGAAGGTATGCCATCGTGTGGTTGAAGGTTGGGGTTGGATATCGAGTGGGAGGTTAGCGTTAACGAGTTTGGTTATCAGGTTCTTGGGGTTATGGGGAGTGATATCGCCTGTGGTTAGGTTAATGGTCCCGTTAAGGGCGTTGAGGAGCGTATGATGTTGATCGAGTTGATTGACGGTGACGGGTGTTTTGGGTTTAACCATTTCGGCAATATTCTTTTGTTTGGAGTGTGATGAACATCCTTTTGCGAGATCCCAGTAAAGGGTGCGTTGATCGTTATCTGTAGCGGTGGCGGAAAGGTGAAGGAAATGCGGTATGAGTTTATCTGTGAGGTTAAAGATTTGTTTGGTATCATCGAACTTCCATTGTTTGGAATCCCATATGATCCATTTACCGAGCGTATCGCACCAGAGCAGGTTGTTATCGGCACCTAGTTTGAGGAGTGTATCGCGATAGAAAGCTTCTGTTTTGGGTAGTGTGTTGGTGGAGACATCGATTTCGGCCTTGGCCCCATTGTTATCGTTGTTATTGCTGTTATTGCTGTCACTGCTGCCACCGTTATTATCCTCAGTACTATCCTGTGGTTGGGTATCGGGTGATTTGGGGGCATTGGCCGTTTGGGGGGCGATAAGTATTTTTGCTTGATGGAGCGGATCGCGTGATTCGGTATTATCGATAGCGAACTGGATTGTTGTGTTGCGGTACGACTCACGATTCCATTTATCTCTCATCAGTGCGGAGGACCGGAAATACTGGTCAATCTTTTCTGCTTGGTGTTGAAACCAGAACGCGAGTTTGCAGCAGAGTGCGGCATCAGCTTCGGAAGAAGAGTCGTATAGTGATCTGTTACCGTGAATATAGAGATCCTGGAACTTGGGATCTTTATTGATTGCGCGTTGAAGGATGGCGTGATCATCATCATTGGATGGAGGTGAGATACTATGGGTATCACTGGCGGGAGACGGGGTAAAAACCTGTGTTTGGGGTTCGTCTTCTTCGTGGGGGGTATCGAACCACATTTTGTAGAGTGTATCGAGATCGGCTGACCGATCTTGAATATCGGCACTTGGATCAAGAACGTTCCCTGTCATGGTAAAAAATCTTAACTTATCATAGACTTCTATGTTACCTTTTCGACATCTGCCACCCCAGTGTAAACTTTTTTTACCTTCAATCCAGAGTTTCAGTCCTGTACCGGAAGGTGATATTTCGGCATATGTTGGCATGAACAGGTCGAGTATGGGTACGACCCATTTGAGTGGATTTTTATTTTCGTCTAGGCAATCATCGATATCAATTCCTGTGAACGGGTCATCGTCACTGAACACGAATCCTATGCCGGCAAATTGTTGGGATCGGTGATGGCTGATGTATCGTCCTTTGGCTGTGACGAAATTGGACCATGTGGCGGGATCGGTAGTGGAAGCGTTGCCTGACAGGTTAGCGTTATAGGGTATTTTTGTCAGTTTACCGTCACGTTCTTCGCTTTTCCAGAGAACGAACTGGCGGTATATTTTGAGTTGTGTGGGGATGTTATCGAACAGAACATCATGCACTTGCGAATCAAGGTCGTCTATGGTATACTGCATATTGAGAGCAACTCCTTATTTGAATTGATTTGAATTCTCCATCGGAATTTAAATTTAAAAAAAGCCAGCCTTGTTAGCCGAAACTAACCGAGGCTGGCTTTTTTGCTGTGTGGTTTCGATGTATTATAAAGGAAAAAAGAGTCACGGTATTTCGGGAGAAACCCGTGCATCTTGACATTTGGCATTATATCATGTTCCTTCCTCGGAATCAATCTCTATTTGCGGTGCATCGGCGGGAGCGAGTGTTTCCTTTAGGAGTTCCACGGTATGTATTTCACGGTTATGGATTTGGCTAAGTGCGAGTGCCAGTTGATTGATCTGGCTGAGTTTGATTGGCAGCCTACCGTTAAGCTTTGAACTAAGCGTAGTTTCGTTACAGCCGAGATAGGCTGAAATCTCTTTCCTGTATCCCCATGTAAGTCCACGCACTTTACGGGCATCAACTTCCAGCATACGGGGATTTCCCCCATTAATTTGACGGGCGATTGTAGCGGGATTGTTTCCCAGAACTTGTTGCTGATTCATAATCTTCCTCCTCCAAGAAGTACATCAAGAAATAAGTATTTGGTAAAGGCATACATTATAGCATACTCCATACCTGTGTGTCAATTACATATCATTCTGTCGCCCCATGATCAACTTTTTATGATTGACAGCACATTTATGGCTATGTTATAATAAAAGTGTGCAAAACGAAAGGGGGAACAAAATGAAGTTATACGAGATTCTGGAAAGCATCCAGCGTATCCTGGTGAATGACGAGTTATCGTCTGAGGAGCAGCGGGGTGCGTTGGATCATCTTGACATAGCGTTTGATATCAAGATGGAGAATTTGGCACGTTTGCATTTGAATTTGCAAGCTGATGTTATGTCGGTGGATGCCGAAATCACACGATTAAAGAAAAAGAAGGAGAGTTTGGTTAATCGTATGAAGAGTGTGGAATCCTACTGCAAGTATTCTTTATCAACTGCGGGACGGGACAATGCGGGAACCAGTACTTATGGTGTTTCGTTGAGGACAGCACCGAGAAAGGTTGTGGTCTTGGATGAGGATCGGATACATGAGAATTGGTATCGTACTGAGGTGGTACGGAAACTGGACAAGAAAAAGATGATTGAACAGTGGGATGAAACCAGAAAACCTGAACATGCAGAAACTTTGTTTGGGTTCACGGTAGTTAGGGAACGGTATCCCAAGTTCCCCAAGATTCAAACAAATACTGAAAGGAGCAATCAGGAATGAACGGAGGAATATTGAGTATGAATGGCAGAGGTATTAAAAACAGCCCTGTGGTTGGTGAAAAAAGTACTGATAAAGGTACTGAAAAAGGTACTGTTACGAACATCAACACGCCCCAGTTAACGAGGTTGGGGGAACGTACAATAAAGATGTTTGAGTTGCATCGGGAGATGATCAAAGCGTTACAGAAAAACGCTTTTGAACTGATGACCATGTTGGGGGATTACGAGGAGATAGACGGTATTATCAATAAGGATGATTCCATGATTGCCAACACACCTGAAACCCGCTATGCCGTGATTCAGGCATCGTTCGCTATTGAAACCATGTTTGCTGAAACAGGCGGTAAAATCTGGCAGGAACTGGCAGATAGATTGCGTCAGGATAAAAGCAAAAAGTAGTTCTTGACAGGCATAAGATTCTATGTTATAATAAATGTCAGTCAGTAAGGGAAAAACGTTTCGGGAGAACGTAAAGCATGAGCAGTAATGAAATCCGCAATCCGGTAGCAGAAGATTTCCTTCGTCAGTTGAGGTTGGATTACGATCTCGGTGACAAGGATTTCTGGTATCATGCGGAATCAGATTGCTGGATACTTTACCATGACGCTTGTATGCGTATTGCGTATTTGGCGGGGGTGGAGTTTGACAAACCCGAATGGATTTCCGCTGGTCAGAACGGTCATTGGGCGGTAGTGGTATCAGGTACTTTGGATTCACGGAGTACGTGGACCACGGGAGAGGCGAGTGTGGAGACATCGTTTTCACCTTACCTCTGCGCGATGGCTGAGAAACGGGGTAAGGATCGGTTAGTATTGGATTTACTGGGTGCTTATGCATTAGGTATTAAATCCGATATTGAAGCTGACGACTTTTCCCGTGCCAAGGTCAGGGTACATGACCATGCTGTGGCTGAAGTGCGGAAACTGGGTTCATCGGACGATAAGATCAAGGCTGTATCGGTCAAGTTGTTCGGGAAGAAAGGCGTTGATTGGCAACGGTTAAGTGTTGACCAGTTACGCGATTTGTATCGTAACCTTAAACCAAATAACCAAACAACCGAAAAACCCGAAGGGGGAAAAAGTTAAGATGGAAACTGAACAAGGAATAGTATTCAAAAAAAGCGATGGCGACTATGACAGTGTACCTGAAGGAATCCACAACTGCAAGGTGGTGGATGTGGAGATCGGCGAAACCAAATTTGGGGAATCTACCAAGTTTGTTTTGTTGACCAACCAGAAGGATCGTGACGGTGCATTGATGGATATTTGGGCTTATGCATCAGGCAGTAGCCCAACACCACGCAATAAGCTGGGCCGGTGGATCATGGCTATCATGGGGGTGAAAAACTTCAAGGAGATCCCTGAATCTTTGACTGCTAACCAGTTAATGGATCAGTTGGTACGAGCGCAGGTAGTGGAATACACTAATCCTGAAGGTATTATCCGTACCAAGGTGGAAGATATCCTTCATTTCGAGGATGGTGCTAAGGAAGGTGGTAACGGTGACGGGTTCGACATGACTGCTTCGACAGAGAAACCTGCTCCCGGTGCATCGGGAACTGCCTCCACGCCTGGTAATGACGATGATGACGATGTACCGTTCTAGGTATCAGGACGGCTGAACAGCAAAAAGAAAACTCCTGAGAAGAGGAGGAACGGTTGGTGCATGGGGTATCGACCGTTCCTGTTTCTCAGGAGTTCCTATTAACCTTAATTTACAGGAGTAATCAATTGTACAACAAATATGCGGTAGAAATCAAGTTTCGTAATCGTGTTTATGGTGGCCTCCCCAAGAGTAAAGAACTGGTCAAACAGTATGTTCAGGCCAAGTTCGGATCGGAAGATACCAGTAAGGTAGCGGAAGATTTGGATCTTGAGGAAGAACTGGAGAAGTCGGTAACCGGCTTCAAATGTGATGACCGTGGCATATACATGGGCAGTTATTGCTTAAAGGCTGCCATGAAACAGTATACCAGCCTGATGAAATTAACGGTACAGAAACGGGGGTCTAAGCAGACTGTTAAGGAAACGTTATTCATCAAGGGCAAGGTGGATGATGAACTGACGAGCGAGAAGGTTTATTTTCAGCCTATGACGGTCAAACCGCACGGGTTGGAAGATTTCGCTGGACACGTCAGCACGATGCAGGGCATGAGATCGATTTTAAAATCTTCGGAATTCATTGAGCATGGCGTGATGCAATTCGAGATCTGGTGTTTAGCTGTCCGTATGGAGAAACGGACAGAGTTAACGGCACAGGACATTGAGGATTGCTTGACTTTCGGTCAGGAATGCGGACTAGGCAGTTGCCGTAGTTTTGAATCGGGCAAGTATGACCTGGTTAAGTTTGAGGAACTTATGGAGGAAAAGAAGTCCTAATCAGGGAAGAATCCCTGATAACGGGCAACGGAACATTGTTGCCCGTTTACTTTACTTTACTTTGCGACAGAACTGAACAGGACGGCACTGTACTTAACAATGCGACGTTACATGACGCACACGACGTGACAATGCGACATGACGAGGCCAAACGATACGGGACGGAACGTTACGGTACGGAACTTTACTTCACCATACAATGCGACAAAACGTTACACTGCCGGGCGTTACTTGACAATGCGACGAAACATTACGGCACGGAACTTTACTCTACCGGACACCACCTGACAATGCGACCGTACAAGGCAGTACATGACGATATATGACAGGACACTGCGACTGGACATGACGGGACGCTATCCCACCGAACATCACCGGACAATGCGACGAGACACGACGGTGCAGCGCCTTACGAAACAAGACAATGCGACGAGACTCGACGATACAAAACTCCACGATACAATGCGACAAGACCCGACTTAACTATACTGGACAATGCGACCAAACTATACGCTATTTGACTTGTCATTGCGACGAGACAAAACATAACCCTACTCGACCGTACAAGACAATGCGACTGGACAAGAACAGACGTGACGTTACAATGCGACTGCTCGTGACTTATCCGAACGAAACTGTACCTTGCGACACGACCAAACAAGGCGAGACAATGCGACAAGACCTTGCACCGCAAGACGCCACGTTACACTGCGACGATACAGGACGAACCAGTACCCGACACTGCGACGGAACGACACGTTATGCAGCAAGACCTGATGCAACGATACCTTGCGACCTTACTCAATGCGACTGCGCGATACTTCACTCTGCGACAAAACCACACGAGAGCGAGTCCGAACGATACAATGCGACGTATCCAAACAGTACGAAACTAGACCAAACGGTGCGACACGACAGGATGCTACGGAACGGGACAAGACATTGCGACTAAACACGACGTAACTTTGCTTGATGTGACTTGACCGAGCGACTCGACGGCACTCGACGATACTATACATTGCGACCAAACTCTACGGGACCCGACAACACTTGACACTGCGACTTTACGCGACAGAACTGAACATTTACCAAACTTGACAATGCGACAAGACTTGATGCGACTATACCTCGCGACTATACTAAACATGACGTAACTTTGCTTGACGACGGCAAGAAAACGCTTGACACTTGTTACTGCTTATGGTAAGGTCTTAATATAAGTGGGGTCGGTACAGGGCGGTGTACTCATCCCTACCCCTTTTTAGGGTGAGCGATTTGTTACCGTTCAGAGGTACGGATAGCGAGTTGACACGCGCCGAAACCCGTATCCCATTCTCCCGCCAGGAAGAATGAAAGGAATCTCCTGTTACCATAACAGTGAGTTTCCAGTGTTGACTGGATAAGTCATGGAACTAATGAATACAGGTAAAAAATCCGCATTGACCAGAGAGTGCTGGTTAATGCGGATTTTTATTCGTCCAGTAGATGTTCCAATCCCGATTCCGCTTCGATCATAAATACTTTTATCACGGCCCAACCGAGGAACCCGACCACACCAGCCCCGGCAAAATATTCCATG
>Ga0080013_1003098_pt1 | contig 18124 bp, 37 predicted proteins | sample ETNvirenome_6_85_FD_69236 | JGI IMG/M metagenome (GOLD analysis project Ga0080013, IMG submission 69236) | Marine viral communities from the Pacific Ocean - ETNP_6_85 (SPADES assembly) (version 2) | ecosystem: Environmental > Aquatic > Marine > Oceanic | place: Pacific Ocean | collected 2013-06-19 | reverse complement strand
GGATGTGGCCCACGGCCACCATGTTTTAATGGAAGGTGCCCTCCATGCCATCAAGTCTCGCTTTACGGATGCTCACATCATGGCAGGGAACGTGGCCACAAAGGGAGCATTCGAGGATCTCGCCTATTGGGGGGCGAATTCTATTCGAGTTGGAATAGGGGGAGGCTCCATCTGTTCTACCAGACTTCAAACTGGTCATGGAATTCCCACTCTTCAATCCATTATGGATTGCTCTGATGCAGATGTAAGATGGGAAGTGTCAATGATTGCTGATGGTGGCATAAGAACCAGCGGAGATATAGTAAAAGCTCTCGCAGCAGGAGCAAACTTTGTTATGCTTGGATCTTTGTTGGCTGGAACTTCACAGACACCAGGGAATGTTATGACCGGCGCCTCTGGAAAGAAGTACAAGGCTTATCGAGGAATGGCCAGCAAGGAAGCCCAGTATGATTGGAGGGGAAGACATAGTTCGAATGAGGGGATTTCAACAACAGTTCCCTATCGAGGAAGCGTCATTGAAATCTTGCATGACTTAATCGGAGGAATTAAGAGCGGACTTTCTTATTCTGGCGCCAAAGATATTTATGAACTTCAAGCAAAGGCAGAGTTTATTTTACAAACTGGCGCCGGCCAGACAGAGAGCGGCACGCACATCTTGGGAAGAAAGTAAATGTCAGATTACGGGAAGAGAGACAAAAGAATATCTTTTATGGATACAGACAAAAGAAGTGCAGATTTAATGATACATTTAAAGCACGACGGACTAACTAAGACAAAGTTCTTTAGAGCACTTCTAACAGGATATTTAGAGAGGGACCATTCCATTGTTGAATTTATTGAAAGATTTAAAGAGAGCGCGGGAATACAAAGCAAAGCTAAGGCAAAGATTATCAAAGATCTTGAAGAAAAAGGTCAGCAAAATAAAAGAAAGTTTGGCCTGGAAGATGATGAAATAGAAAACATTTTTGACATCCTTGAGAAAGAGCATCCTGATTTATAAATTTCGTGGTTTTTTAGCTTTTGGTGAACTATTTATAAACGTAAAACTACTATTCTTGTGGATTTTTTAGGAGAACATATTATGAGCAAGAAGCAACTGAATGAAGTTCGTCGCTTTATGAAACTGGCAAACCTTAATGGAAACATCACATCTAATTTTGTAAAGAGGTTGTCCGAAGATGGCGCCCTTTATGATCGCGAAGACGATCTTGAGGCTGACGAAGAAGGTATCGAAGATCTTGAAGGCGATATGGCTGATGATGAGCTTGATATGGCTGCCGACGAAGAAGGTATCGAAGATCTTGAGGCAGATGAAGGCGGAGACGCCGAAGAACTAGTTCTCTCTATTGTATCCGACATCCAACAACTTGCCTCTCTGGCTGGTGTTGACGTTGATGTCGAAGGCGGCGATGTTGGCGGAGAAGAAGAACTCGGTGGAATGGAAGCCGAGATTGACATTGAAGAGCCCGATGGAATGGAAGCCGAGATTGATATTGAAGGCGAAGAAACCCTTGAAGAGATGATCGACGCCATTCTCCAAGACGAAGAAGACGAAGAGGAAGACCTTGAAGAATCTTTGCGCGATTGGGCGAAAAAAGCTTCCAAAAAGCTTCCATGGAATGTGAAAGGATCCTCGGCGGATGACCAAGCGGAGCTTGATCGCCTCGACACAGTAGCTCATGGTGGAGAGGTCGATGTAGATGATATGCTCGATCCAACCGATGATCCGGGATCTCGATTTGGCGGCAGCGCCAAAACAAAACGGCGTGCAAAGCGTCCGAGTAGAGGACAGCAGCCACCTGTTGGTGGAGTGACAAAAACTCACGAGTCCATCCAAGTACTTGATGATAATAAGCTCATTAAAGAAGTCTCAAAGAGAGTCAAAGAACGCCTTACGAAAATTGCGCGCGCAAGATCTAAAAAGCGACGACAATAATATAAATTCACAAAGCAATACCTCGGCAAATGTCGGGGTATTTGTGCGTTTGGAGCATTAAATGATAAATTTTATTGTAGGGACACTTCTGGGAATTCTATTATATAGGTTCTTTAGTCGCCTGTATGGAGCTTCGGTTTCCACCATGCTCCTCAAGGTTGCAGAACTTTATTGTTTACAATTGTTAGTTGCAGCCCATGATGATTTGGTCTTTCTAAAAGAAACGAAAATAAAGATAATGAAAGATTTAAAATTAACAGAGAATCAGATAAAGATAGCAAAAAATATAGATGAGATTCACATTAAAAGATGGAAGCACAAATCTATTCAACAGCTATTATTGCGATATCCAGTGTCATTCCGAGTAAAGGCGCAATATCACGATTGGAACTCCGCTATGAGCTACTTGGAGAAAATAATAAAAAAGACTTGACAAATCTTCTTGAAACAGATATACTTATAATAGAAGAGGAGAATTCGTAAATGAACGCTACAGCGTGGAAATATGTTAAAGACGACGACGGAGTAGTCTACACTATTCAAATCGATGGCATAAAGGGTAAGAGAAACGAAAACAAGCTTTTAAAAGAACTAAAAGATTGGAAGAACTTCGGAGAAGGATATGACCCTACAAGAAAAGCAAGAACATTAATATTTAAAAAAGTATTTTCCAGCGATTATTATTGGAAAAAGTGGGCCAGAACATTTCCTTATATTTTGGTGGAGATTGGATCCAATAGCGGGAAGCCCAAGCCATACAAGCTAGGGATAGACTATATTAAATCAAAAGAAAGGGGGAGCAAGAAAAATGTCAGAAAACAAAGAGGAAAAAGAAGCACCAAGTGAAGAGTCCAAGCCTCGGGAGCCCCGAGCTATTGGAATATTTAGCGACATAAACGAAAAGAAAGCGGAAGATGTAGTTTATGCTCTAAAGCTATACAGCGCGGAGTCAAAAGAGAAAATAGAGTTTTATGTTTCAACCAGTGGAGGTTCAGCGTCTGATATGTTTGCAATTTATGATTTTATGCGCGAGACGCGAGAAGAATTAGATATTGTGACCTACGGCTTGGGAAAGGTAATGTCGGCAGGGATCCTTCTCCTGGCAGCGGGGACGAAAGGGAAGAGAAAGATAGGGAAGTATTGTAGGGTGATGATCCATGCAGTTATTGGTGGCACTACTGGGCCCTTTCATGAGCTAAAGAACGAGATGAGTGAAATTCAACAAATACAAAATATGTATGTCGAGGCCCTGTGTTCAGAGACAAAACTTACACCGAAAAAAATAAAAGCACTGTTTTCAAAAAATGTAAATGTTTATTTGTCAGCCGAAGAAGCTATTAAATATGGTATAGCAGATATTATTGTCTAGGATAAGAAGATTTTGAGGACTAATTATTAACATGAATGAGTTAGAAACTTTAATTGAAAAACATTATAAAAGGAAGGAAGGGAATAACCCTTTTGACTTTCAATCTCTTTTGGAGATGGTTGAAAAAACTATTGATAACTTTAATCGCTTGGTTTTAAATGAGGAAACATCGTTGGCCAATTCGCCGTCTTTTAAAAATCAAACTTATAAAGCTAATGTTATTCCTATTCCTAATATATCTGAAATTGCGTGGGGATCTTTGAGCACGCCAACGGATGCCCATCCGATCTCTGATGATGCCCGCTATCAGTTGGCGCGATACTTAAAAAATATCGAAGGCGCCAATATTAAACAGAAAATACAAACTTTAAATAACTTCTTCGAAGGAAAAGATGCCCCTACATCATTTGAAAACAATTCCGATCGCATTCAAAAAGTCATTTCGTATTTGGTTTTTTATAAAACTTTAACAACAATTATCACAAATTTCAATGCATCGTCAGCCGGGTTTGCATTCGAATCTTTCCTGGCTGTTTTGCTGGATGCTGATTCGGGAAGGCAAATTCCTGCTGCTGAGGGCTCTACCATTGCTGATATTGTTGTCTACCAGGGCTCTCTTCCAATTTCCTTGAAGCTCTATAGCGAAGGTAGCTTGAAGGTTGGGGGCTCTTATCGACAATTAGTGGAAGATTTGACAGACAGTGACAAAGCAGACTTAATGCAGTATATTGCAGTCACCAAGGATCTTAAAGATTTAGTTAAAGGGGATCCCCTATCGAGAGAGGGGACATTGACTTTCTATGGTTTTAATTTTACGCTAGATAATTTTCTTGAAATCCTTAATTTAAAAGAAAAGGAAGCGTCTCTTTTCCAGTTGCCAAAATCTTTTTGGAATCCGAATATCTCACAAATATATCGGGATATAGATTTTGAACAAACACTTGTGGTCCCCACCAGCAAAGAGGTTGATTTAGGCCCCATTGTATCAAAATTTAAAAAGGGTGTAGAATCCTCTCTTGCTCGAAAAGGTTTTTCGTCAGAGGAAGTTGATGAGGTGATGGGAAATCTCGAAAATGTTATTGATTCTGAGGGAAATTTTATAGAGAGTGGGGGAAGATTCACTTACAACTATAAGAATACCAGTATTTTGACTAATTCGGGTAACACCAGGAAACATTGGAAAAATTTCTTTCATTCTCTTCCTTTCAGTATTGATAAGCGAAATATCGTGCGTGATGAAATAAGTAAAAAAGAAGCAGCCGCCGAAAAGATGAGAACGAAAAGCGGCGCAGGTTCTGCCAGAACCGCAAAAATGAATGAACTCAAATATCAAAATGGAAACAGATCTTTACAAAAGTTATTAGATTTTAGAGACAGCGACCGCGATTTGTATAAGTTTGCACTTCACCACACCAAAGGGTATGTTATGCAGAAACAATTTGAACTGTCAAAGGGAATAATTGTCGGCTTAGACGGCTTTCCAAGTCAAGATAATTTACTTCCATATGGCGAAGTAAAGATTGGCTCATTGCAGATTGGAAGAGCCAGTCTTGAAGAGATGCTAGAGATGGCCATCTCTTCTTTTAACGAGTCTATTTTTTCCATGTTTAATGATTTGCAATCCCTATCAAACAACTTGAACAACTATGTAGCTGGTGGCCTCATCAATGAGGCATTGGTCGTCGGCCCAGGTAGTGCCCAAAACAATGCAGAAGATATTGTTGTCGGCACAAAAGAAATTGTCAAAAAATAAGAGGTGTTAATTGACTAAACATTATGGTTCCGGTTCAGAGATGAGCCAAAAGATTCTTAAAGGTATTAATGTTTTAGCAGATAATGTGGCTTCCACCCTTGGACCAAGGGGAAGGAATGTTATCCTGCAAGAGAAAGGCAAGCGACCCATCATCACCAAGGATGGTGTGACAGTTGCAAACTTTGTGGACTTAGAAGATCCAATTGAAAATGTTGGCGCCCAGATTATTAAACAAGCAGCAGCACAAACAAACTTAGATGCTGGCGATGGCACAACAACAGCCACAGTTTTATCGAGAGCCATTCTCAATAAGGCCCAAAAGTATATTTCCGCTGGAGTTCCCCCCATCGAATTACAGCGAGGGATTGAAAAAGCAGTCGAGGTTATTGTTGAAAACTTAAAAGAGATGGCTCAGCCAATTGCGTGCGAGGAAGATATTGCTCACGTTGCAACGATCTCCGCGAACAATGATAAACTCATCGGTAATTTGGTGGGTCGTGCTGTGGCCGCAGCAGGCAAGGACGGCGCGATCACCGTTGAAGAAGCCCGCTCTCACCAGAGCAGTTTGGATCTCGTTGAGGGGTTTAGGATGGACGCTGGTTATGCAGCAAGTGCTTTTATAACAGACGAAAGGCGAAGAGCAGTCACATACGACAATCCCCTTATCTTGGTGACTGACGAGAAGATCGAACACGTTCAAGATATTATGGGAATACTTGAATTGTCGGCCAGAGAAGCCAGACCTCTTGTTTTTGTAGCCAGTGAGGTAGAAGGTCAGGCGTTGGCAGCTATGATTATGAATGCCATTAAGGGTACACTAAAGATTGCAGCGGTCAAAGCGCCCAGGTACGGAGAGGAGCGCCAGAATATTCTTAAAGACTTGGCTATTTCAACGGGCGGAGAATTTATTAGTCGGTCCAATGGGAGAAAGCTCCAAGATGTTAAGCTTATTGATTTTGGAACAGCCAGCCGCATTGATATAACCAGACACCAAACGACAATAGTTGGCGGTGAGGGAGACACCGACCTCATTGATCGTCGGGTGGATGATCTCAAAGCTGATTTGATCGAGGAAGAAAACCTACATGAGTGTGAGAAAATCCAGGATAGAATTGCCAGATTGTCAAGTGGTATTGCCATTATTCGCATCGGAGCCGCAACCGAAATCGAGATGATAGAGAAGAAGCACAGGGTTGAAGATGCCCTTGAAGCTGTACGTTCTGCTCAAATGGAAGGCATCGTTGCTGGTGGTGGCGCGGCTTTAATCAGGGCCGCCGCAACTTTAAAAGTTGAGGTTGATAACGAAGATCAATTGCTCGGAGTTGAGATAATCAAAGAGGCCGTGCAAGCTCCGCTTAGGCAGATGGCCCTTAATTCTGGGAAGTCCCCAGACATTATTTGTGAGCTAGTTTTAAAAGAAGACGGCTCCCAAGGTTACAATTTTGTATCTGATAGTCTTGTTGATTTGATGGAGGAAGGCGTCATCGATCCCGTCAAGGTCACGCGCACTGCGCTCCAAAATGCAGCCTCAGTTGCGGGCACATTAATTACAACAAACTGTGCCATAATCCAAAGCTGAAAACTATTTAAGAATGGATGGCGACGAGCGGAGGGACGATGGTAAAATGTCTGATGATGAAGTTAAAAAGGTGGATATTATTGAGTTAGACGGCAAACTTACTAGGCTTTGTGACGGCATTGAAGGTATTCGAACGTCTCAGTCCAGAATGTCAGAAGACATTGGTAAAATTAAAGAAGCGGTTTATAATCCAGATGAAGGATTGTACGCTAGACTTCGTAATCTTGAACAATGGAAAGAAACATCCTCCAAAATTACTTGGGTTATTTTAACCAGTATAGTAGGTTTGGCGACTGCGACAGTATGGCATACTTTCTTTAAATAAAAGATTGACAATTATTTTGTAACGTGCTATAATTATAATGTGGAGTATAAATGCGTGTTAATATAAGCTACTCTGTGGAGCTACATGAAGTTCCCCAGGAGGTTGATAAGTTACTTGAAGAGTGTGAGACTCTTTTTAGACAAATGTGCGGAAAGTTTGGGGGTGTCTGTGGGACAAGTCCGCTTGAGACTATTGAAAATTTGAATAATATTCGTGAAAAGTTGAAAACTACCGATATTAGATTAGGAGAGTGCGTTCAACTCTTGGTAGGGTATGTTGATATCAAAACTAAATTAACATCGATGCCAGATCAAGAACAGGTGCTCCAACCAAAGGAGAAAGAAATTGATGATGAAGAACTTTAAACAGGGGGAATACGTTTATGTTCCCTCAAATGTATTGTTGTTTCGCTTCGATGAGGAAAAGCAAGCAGATTTAACAAATTTTGAAGAATGTAAGCTAATGAAGGAGCCGCAGCACTTGATGCTTATTAATGAATGCAAAGTCGATAGTAGTTGGGTTCAGGTTTTTTATAATGGAGAGCTTTGGACCGTTAAGAAAGAAAATATTTATGAAATAGAGGAGGAAAAATGAACATAAAATTTATAGAAGTTTTTGGACATGGCCATGGAAGTGCTTCAAGGAATTATTCTTTAAGGACAGTATATATTAATCCAAACCATGTAGTTTGTTTGAGAGAAGATTCAGACACATCTAGACTTTTAAGCGAGGGGCGCCTTCCCGACGAGTTAGATTCTCGACAGACTTTTACTTGCATGTCGATTAACAAAGGAACTCACGGCCAGGATATTATTATAATTGGCCCTGTCGAGGAAATTCAGAAAAAATTACAATCCCACCGACAATTGTTGAAGGGGTAACAGTGGAAATTGCATGTAAATTTAAAGAACTTAAAGAGCTTGAGCCAGCCCTCATTAGAGAAAAGGATAAGAGAATAAAGTGCGGCAGATATGAAGGGGGGAATCTTAATATAAAGGGCTTCGGCTTCGACAAGTGGGCCATCGCCGCTTATATTATTCCCGATAAGCCTCTTAAAAAATATGTTGCCAAAGGTCTGACAGAACAGCAGATTATCGAGGGATGCTTAAAGCATCTTAATAAGCCTCCGACCAAGAGATCTAAAAAACCCAGATATGGAAAACTGGAATGTAGACATTTTATTTTCATGGAGGATATGATTAGTGTTTCTTTGATTACCGACCAGAGAAATAGTAAGTATTTTTGGGGCAGAGGCCCAGCCAAAAAACAACGAAAAGTGCATTCAAACAGGGGGCGCCCGAAAAAAAAGAAATGACAACAGAAAAAATAGAACAAGACCTCTCTTGTGTAGAGGCTTATTTGTTGGACTATTATGATGTTGTTGTGGATTTTGATATATTTGGCCTGGATGAGTACTGGGTTGAGGATAGAACAGTAACGATTGATAATTCCAAAGATGAAAAACACCAACTTTTTGTATTGTTACATGAAACAGGTCATGTAATTTTGAGAGACAGAGAAGATTTTAACGAAGCGTTTCCAGACGTTGAACGCGAAAGAGTAGAAACACTAAAAGAGGAAGTAATGGCATGGGAAGAAGCCAGGAAGTTAGCAAAGAAATTAAATATTGAATTAGGACCAGGATGGATTTTGAATTACCGAGATTCTTTACAAAGATATGCGGCGTGGTCTGTTGGCTTGGAGAATGAATGACGCCCAAATTTTGTTTAGCGTGCCTCCTTATCTTAGCGGGGCACGTTTTTGCGTGGTATGGAACCTACGCTCAATTTATATGGGACTGGTGTAAAAACAATGTTCACCTGCTTCCTTTAATATTTGCCATTCCAACTGGCTACCTCTTTCTTTACGGAATGAGGTTTGCCGTTCAAGAAATGGGAGAAGTCTGGGGTCCACGATTGTTGGGCTTCGGACTTTCTTATTTGGTCTTTCCTGTCCTGACTTATTATTATTTTGGTGAGAGTATGTTTGCTCCCAAAACTTTAATTTGTATTGGCTTATCTTTTTCCATTGTAGGTATCCAGGTATTTTGGAAATAAGATGAACTAATTATAAGCTGGAAGGATATTGATATGAAACTTTTAATTGAAAATTGGCGCAAGTATTTAAATGAATCACTATCTCAGCAATTAACTGATACGATGCACGAAAAGTGGTTAGCAGGATATAGGTCGGATAAGGGTGAGGCACCTAGATTTAAGCCCGTTCCGTTGGGGGGAGGAGAAGATCCCGAAGAGATTTTACAACAGTATGAAAAGACAGAAATGGTGGATGGTGTGCTACAGCAAGACATTAACCAACCGGCAGAAAATATTGTTCCGTCTTTAAAACATAAATTAAATGGCGCCCCGGCAGTGGATTATGCAACAGCAACAGAACAGATAGATATAAACGGCCCCGAAGATATTGAAGTATTGGCGTCAGCGTTCCACGATGTGTGGATGAAACATAACGAATGGCAGAAAGAAAGCGAACCAGCTTTATTTGCTCCTTATGAAAGGTTGCCTTCTGATGAAAAGATCAAAGATTTAGATCAACTTAAAATTGCGTTGGATCTTCACTATGGAAATGCTCCCGAAATACAGCAGTATTTTGAAGAGGTTTACGAAAGGACATAAATGGATTTGTTATTTGAAAACTGGCGGAAATATCTCAATGAAGGCGACGTTGTTGATTTATCTTCTCACTCTGAATACAAAAAACACCCGGTGGAAATAAGCGTGTTTGCGGATGACTATCGCGCTTTACTGAGGTGGGCGATGGAACAGGCCAGTGGTGGAGAGGTGCTTACAGCCGATGATGTTTTTGGCCAAGCCAATAAAGGCAGGGAAAGGCCATGGCTTCATGATAACCAAACGAGAGATGTTGAGCTTGTCGACCGGATCATTGCACGTTCCATGGAATTTGCTGCAAAAAGAAAACCAAAAACAAAAAAGAATATATTAACTAGAATACGCAATTTTTTTAAGGAGGGTGACCGGTGAACATAGATCAAATTATAGACGAACAACTAGAGCTTCTCCAAGAGGAGAAATATAAGCTACGAATTTTTAAAGTCGACGTGCTTTTAAAAATACAATCTGAGTTTGGAGTCGAAGAAACACTTCAAGATATTCGTTCTATCGGGGGCGTCACAGTTGTCACTGCTCTTGACTCTGTGTTTAAGAAACCAAGCGCAACTTATCTGAGTAACATTAAAATAAAATTTCATCCCAAAGATGATTCCACGAGCCCTCGGACATTTATAAAAGATCATTTGCTTCCAATTATAAGAAGTGCAGAGGTTCCGGGATGCACTGTGATTAGGATAATGTCTAGGCCAGAACAAATTGGATGATTAAAGTGAAAGTAACCTCGCCTCAACAGTCTCGCCGCGATACTAGAAAAATCGCGAAGGTAGTGATTGTGAATGACAGGGGTGAAATCTTATTGCTGCTCCGGAGAAAAGACCAGCCCTTTCCGATGAGGTGGGATCTTCCCGGTGGCCACCTTAAAGATGGGGAGACTTGGGAGGAAGGCGCGAGGAGAGAGGTTAAAGAAGAAACAAACCTCGACATCAAAAAAATGCAAATGATTTCTGATAAAGGAAAAAATAAATATTTCAAAACAGCAGACTGGGGTGGCGAAATATTCGGTTCTAAAGAATTACCAGAACACGATGACTTTATGTGGATCGATCCAAACAGCCTGGGTGGTTTAAATATTGGCCGTATCTATAAAAATGTTATAAGGAGCGCATTCAAATGAAGTGGGTGATAATAATCTTGTTGCTTGGGGGATGCCTCAAAAAAAAGAAAGAAGTTGAACCGACTCCCATTCTGAGAGAAGAGATCTTAACGGAAGAAGATCTAGAGGGTTTACCAGAAACAAACTGGCCCGAGGAAGAACACCCGGACGCAGATTTATAAATTTTCCGCCGGAGCAGTGGATAACTTATTAATTTAAAATAGTTCTTCTTTTAGACATTCCTTTGATAGTTACTAGTGAGGTGATAGCCCGCAAGGAACTAAATCAATGAAAATCGCAAGGAAGGTGTTAAGAAGCTTATTTGTTTTAATGTGCTTTATGTTAATTGTAACCACTCCCGGTTGCACAAAGATCGGCCCCTCTTTCTTTGATCTTGAAAAAAGAATCAAAGATGCACAGCAGGGACAGGAGTGTTGTTATTTAGAATATGGCGTGAAAGAAAAGATAAGGGGTCACGCCAACAAGGTGTCGAGAGAGTCCACCGTAAAAGTGGTGGTTCAAACGGAAAGAGGCAGCTATCGGGGAACCGGTAGCTATTTTGTTTATAAGGGTCATCATATTGTGATCACTGCTGGTCACCTCTTTGCAGAAGGGTTTCCAACTGTTTTAGATTCCGAAGCCCTCATCACGGCGCCCACTGAAAAAGTAGTTGGGACGCTAGCTTATTTCGATCCCTATACTGATGTGGCAATCTTTAAAATTGCCCCCCTTGAAAGCCGCAAGCCGGCCAAATTTGTGAGAACACCCAAATATGTGGTCGGAGATCCCGTGGTGTACTCAGGTTTTCCAGGCTCAAACAACCTGCTCACTCTTAATGGCGAAATAGCTGGAGATGGTTACGGAACCGATCTCGCCATTCAATCCTTTGCGTGGGGCGGCTCGTCAGGTTCTGGCGTCTTTGATGAGAGGGGTCGTTTCGTTGGCGTGGTAGTCGCCATTATGGTGGGTCGAAGCTTGTTTGGCTATCCAGAAAAAATTGGTTCAATTGTATATGTAGCACCAGCCAACCTTATCGATACTGTTTATTTGAGGCAAAATTTAGATAAATTGGAGGTGACAATGAATGACGGTTTTTAGAAATGTTTTGTTAATAGTTTTCTCGGTTTTCTTAATGAGTTGCGATAATGGAATTGATTATGTAATTCACGGCGGCGGCGATGATACTGATACTGAGATAATTTATATTATTACGGAGCCCGATGTAGATGTGTGGGTCGATTCATTTATTCAAGTTGGGGCTTATGAAGATATAGATATTCTATGGGTCATCGATGGATCGTGTTCAATGAATGCCCACCAAACAAATCTTCTAAATGGAATCGATCATATGATGAACAATCTCCCATCTGATGTTAATTGGAGATTAAAAATGATAACGGCGGGCGATGGCGCTCGGATTACTCAGCCCACTACGTTTCCGTTGACGCGGGGAGATACGATTACCGAGGCTCTAAATATGTATAACCTCTTGCCCTATGATGGTGGCGAGACCGGATTTGCAGCGGTACAACACTATGTGGCGTTTGATGCCTATGCTGCCACTTGGATGCGTTATGACGCTGCGATACTGGTTGTCTTTGTTTCGGATGAAAGAGAACAAAGCACGATAACAGTGCCACAATTTTCAGTGTGGTATGGATCGCAGCGACCAGCCACTTACTTAGCTTTCATTGGGAATGTTTATGCGGCTGACTCTATATGTCCCTACACGCCAAACTCTAATATGACCGGCGCCAAGTACATCGAGGCCGTTAATAACTTTGGAGGAAATGTTATTGATATTTGTGAAGAAGATTGGGCCGCTGGAGTTGGTGAGGCTACTCAAAAAGTAAAACCCATTGAAGAATATGAATTAGAACACATCCCCTATGAAGATACATTAGTGGTATTTGAGGATGGATTACCTATGGAAAAAGCGTTGTGGCATTATGATGGCTCAAATAATACTGTTTATTTCGATGTTACTCCACTTGAAGATGCTCTAGTTGAGATGGCTTATTCTGTAAAATATTATCAATTATCGCCTTAACAAACTAATTATAGTTGAGGTACAAAACAATGTTAGTCAAGATGATAGATGCTATTTTTCGGTTGGTGGGGTATACACATGCGAGCGAGGTTAATCTTTTAAAGTTTCAGAATCGCGGATTGGAAGAGCAGGTTGCTTTATTAAACGAAGAGATCAAAGCCGTTAATGACGAGAATGGATCTCTTTGGGACATGATAGACGAACTACAAGGATCCAGTAAGGTGGGTAAAGATAATGCCAGCCAGCTTTTAGAATCTATTAAAGATGCCCTTGCTGATGAAATGCTAAAAGATTTCAAAGCCGTTGGCGAAGCATAGGAGATAACGCGATGAGTGGTTGGGAAGATCCTGAGGCCGAGCCCTCAGAGACAGAAGATTTAAAGCCGAAACCGCCTGCCAAGCTGGCACCGCGCGGGATAAGAACTTTCACGGTCTGTCGTCAGCATGATGAAACGGGGGTATCCGGCGAGGGAGTGGTCATCGAAGGTGTTGTTCTGGGAACTGGTCAGTGTATCGTTCATTGGCTTTATCCTACACCCCGAGGTGGTATAGCGATTTTTGATTCAATGAGTGACTTCATTAAAGTACACATTGGGCCGCATCCGAGCAATAAAACAATAATAACTTATCAAGATGGGGAACAGGAGCTTTATGGAAACTAGTTATAGTGAGGAGCAATCATGTATTTAGAAGAATGGGCAGAATACCAGAGCATATTGAGGGAAATGAAAACTACAGCATTGGTGCAGAAAAGGTATAAGAAGCAAGGTGCTCAAGCCTTGGCGCAGCTTGACAAGGGAGGCCAACCAAATACGGCTCCTTATACAAAGGCCCGCCCACCAAGGGGCAAATCTGGACTTGGGCCGATGGAAGAGGAAGTCAGTGTTGTTCCAGAAATTAAAGAAGATTTAAACCGAGATATTTGGGATGACTCTGGCAAATTAAAGCCCGAGGTTGCTGACAAATTAGTAAGTATTGCAGAAGATTTCTACAAAAAATTAGAATTACCGGCGGATATTTTAAATATAACTTTAACTGGCTCTATGGCAAATTATAATTGGACCGACAAATCAGATTTAGATTTACATATTGTCATTGATTATGCGGCTGTTGATGAAAACATTGAGCTTGTCAGAAAGTATTTAATGGAGGCAAAAATTAATTGGAATAGGAGTCACGAAATAATAATTAAAGATCACGAAGTCGAGATATATGTTCAAAACATAAATGAACCTCATCATTCCACGGGTGTTTATTCTATTTTGGATGAGGAATGGATAGTGGAGCCATCACCAATTGATTTTGAAGTGAGTGAGGACGCGGTGAAACAAAAGACTGAGGGTCTGAGAGAAACAATCAAGATGATTGAAAAACTTCAAAGAGAAGGAAAGCACGAAGAGGTTTATGGAGATTCTGACAGACTAAAGGAAAAATTAAGAAATTATAGACAGAGCGGCCTTGAGCATGGAGGTGAATTTTCAGTTGAAAATTTAGTTTTCAAGGCGTTGAGAAATGGAGGAGAGCTTGAAACTTTATCAAACTTAAAGCGAGAAGCCTATGATACCATTATGTCCATAAGTGAGGCCAAAAGGAAAAGATAATGAATGTCCGATCCATCTTTCAAACGCGGAGATATTGTAAGATGGAAGGCATTTTTTAGTAATGTCGAATATTGTTATGGATTAGTTTTAGAATCTGAAAAAGTATCCCAATATGGATATATGGAATATCCTTTTTTCTCACACGATGATATGTTTGATCTTAGTTACGCAACTTTTTGCACGAGAAGAATAGTTGTTTTCTCTTTCCATGAACAAAAGGTGACAACCGTTTACCAGAGCGCCTATGATGTCCCATCCTTCCCCGAGATGGTACACGTCTACAAGGCTTCCGAAGAAAGCGAAGATCTGTAACAAATCATACAGAAAACGACTTGACAAATCATCTGAGATGGTGTATAATAGTAGTACAACCTTGGAGTTTCAGTGTCACAAATCAACCTTGAACCCTCAGAACTTGAAATAGAACACGAGTTCAGTTTGCTCCTGCTAAAATTGCAGGAAAAAATTAACATATCGCACAATCAAAATAGGTACACCGGACTAACCCCTGATCTGACCTTCAAAGAAGGTCGAGTTTATTGGAAATTGATTAAGGAATATAAAAATGAGCGCGGTTGCGGCGGCAGCAGCACTGTGTATGCCTTTGTGCGCCGAAAAGATGGCGCAATTTTTCAGCCCGCAACGTGGAAGCAGCCCCAAACTCGCACTCAAAACCCAGTTAAGGGATATATAACTGATGAATGGTCGGCCGATTACTTTACGGCATACGGAGTAGCCCATGAACCTCAAGATTGAAACACAACGATTGATAGTGCAGCTTCTAAATGAAGAATTACGACGGGCAAATCGTCTTGTCACGAAGCCTTATCACAAAGAGATCGAGGACGCCAAAGCTAACTTTATTGAATTCATTAACTTTCCAAAAAAATCCTCTTGAGATATTCGAATATGATGAAGCCAGGACAAATCATCTCGCATTGTTGCAGGTTCCCGCCAGAGGAAGAAGAAGAACTCGATCGCCATTTAATTTTATCTATGGATGGTGCTTATATGGAAACTTATCTTTTGTTTACTCATATTCAAGACTGTTACTGTGAAGCCCTTGAACTGGACTACGGACCCGGCACCATTAACCAGATACTTATTTCAAGTATCGACTTCGAAGAAGAGACGCCGAACAATTTTTATTGGAAAATAATGCCTTGACATTTTCTTGACAATTTAGTTGTTGACATAAGGCTCTCCAGCGTGTATAATATAGGTACAAATAAGCGAGAGGTCTACCCAATGGAAGCAGTTTACAAAATTTGGATTGAAGTTCACAAACAAATCGATGGAGCGTGCGAAAACGTGACCACCGATTGCGTTGAAGTCGAGTTTGAAACCCTGGAAGAAGCTATAGAGTTTCAGCAGGAATTGTTAAGAGTTGCCGAAGTGGAGTTATAAGATGGGAACCAGAAGCGATGTTGCATTTTGTGTGAAGAACGAGGTTTATCAAAATTTGTCTGATAAATCAAAAAAGACAATCGAAAATTATTTTGGAGGGTATCACGATCGCTCAGAAGAAGGAATGTTTTTCTACACCGAAGATGTTAAGTGGTATCACGATTGTTTCAGTGATTTGGTTAATCTTTATGGAGATCTCTTTGAACAAGATGACGAGGGTTTTCACCTTATCAAAGCATGCCCTGACTATCCTACTTGCACAGACGCCGACATCGGTGAGTGGTATGACAATCCGTGGGAAATCTCTAAGGATGTATCTGTCAGCTTGCATTGGTATCATCGTCACACGGGACAACCAAATGTTTAAGACGGGAGACTATATTCGCAGCGAAAAAATGCAGGTTGAAGGCGTCATATTAGAGGCAGCGCCTGCCCAGGATCACTCAGAAAAATCGCCTGTAATGTTTGTGCAATTATATTGTACGAAGGACGCGGTTTATCCGCTGAACGTGCATCAACGCATAAGATTACATATTACCCCCGAATACTGGGAAGTGACAAATGAAAATCAGGGAGGGTGACATTGTGCGCTGGAATTGGGGCATCGATCTGGAGTGTAGCACCACTTTTGTCGTCTTGGAGATGAATTCGTGGGGTGATCGGTTCAAGGTCTACTCCATTCAAGAGTCTGAATATGGTGCAACCGGAGGAGAAGTGAACAACAATGAGGTATATGAATTGTCTCTTTCTTCTCTTGAAGAGGCATCCGAAAAGGGCCACACTGAAAAGATATTTGATATTACAAGCATCGAGGCTGAAAAATGATATTTGAAGTAGGACAAATCGTTGAGGATAAAAAAACTGGCCTCAGAACTATCATAATCGAGATAGCTCGCTTGAACATCGTGCATTACATTTTTTATGCACCGATGACTCCCAGGTTTCTTTATAAAGTTTTTGACGAAAATCGTCGAATTATGGAAAGATATTACAAACCATTTAAACATGAAGGAAAACATGATCAAAACTTGTAAACATTGTGGAATTGAATTTAACTTATACTCTCGGCTGAAAAAGCAGGTTGGAGGCTACATAAACGAGTGTCCAGATTGCGTTGAAGAACTCGGCGGCGATCAATCAGAGCCAAAACATTTTGGTGTGACTGGCTCAGCCGGCTCGACTGTGAAAATTATTAAGTTTGACAGCCACGAATCGCGTTCAGAGTTTCAGAAAGATTATAATGCGATAAAGAATATTAAAGACCTCTTTTAAAGTGAGAAAACAATAGTTTATCCCCTTCCAAACCCCGCTTATCAATGGCGCGACAAATCAAAATTTTACATCAAAGCATTCACCGATTCTGAGTGGGTGCTTTATTGTGACAGAATGCTGGTCCGTGACCTCCTGGGCCACACGATCATTTTTAAGTCTGAGCATGACGCCAAGAGATATGCGAAAAATGAGCTTCAATTTAATAAATTGGTCTTGACAAAAACTTGACAACTTTTTACTGGACAAACACCAAAAAATCGTGTATAATATAGATACATTTCAACCAAAGGAGCATTTGAAAATGCTTTATCGTGACGAACCATCCCTTAAAGACCTTTATACTATTTCTTCTGAGGAATACTACGAAGAAAACTATGATTTCGGCGGGTCGTATGACCCAATGCCCCTCAATATCGAGGAAGAATGCCCACAATGGGTACAGGATCAAATTGACGATGAAGAACTCCCATTTTAAAGACGGCGAAACAGTGAGCCTAACCTTTCGCAGAAAGAGCAGAAAGGCGTCGTCACGCACTCGCAATAGAATAAGGGAACACGGGCCAGAATTCGTGGTGAGACAGTCACCACGGGCCTTTAGGGGCGCAGGAGAGCTTGAAAATCGCCTGTGTGTTCTTTTGGAGCCGGTCCCAAATCCCAACGAGTGGGCCGGTTGGTTGCCCATTGACGAAATAGAGATCATAAATGCAGTTTAAACCTGGACAAATCATTAACGAGTATTGTGTATGGAAAACTGACAGATTGTTTTCATCTTATTTAATAATTGATGAAGGCGGTTATCAAAATATGCACTGGAAATGTTTATGTATATACAACGATTGTTGTGATATCAGGGAAAAGCCAGGAGAAACGCGCTTTATCAAAAAAGAGTGGCTGGCAAATCAGTCCAGTGCTATGCGGCGCAACTGGCCAACTTTTTGGAAAATTGAAAATGAAGTTTGAAGCAGGACAAATCGTCAAGTATGAATTGGAAAAGGAGGCTTGGATGTTTATTGTTGTGGATATTCATCCTACGCGATCGACCGGCCCCTATTATTCACTTTATTGCTTCAAGTCACCTGATAATCAAAT
>Ga0080013_1003097_pt1 | contig 18131 bp, 20 predicted proteins | sample ETNvirenome_6_85_FD_69236 | JGI IMG/M metagenome (GOLD analysis project Ga0080013, IMG submission 69236) | Marine viral communities from the Pacific Ocean - ETNP_6_85 (SPADES assembly) (version 2) | ecosystem: Environmental > Aquatic > Marine > Oceanic | place: Pacific Ocean | collected 2013-06-19 | reverse complement strand
CATGAATTTTCTAGAAGAATACGTGATTTCTCTGACGTATCAAATTCAGCGGATACTACTCTTGCCTCCAAGGGTTATTTTCTAAAAACCACTCCCATCAACCCCGGCGACCCCGATGGACCCATGCAATGGGATGCTGAACCCCCTCTATTTGAGCATTTCTCTGATTTCACCGGTGCCACATCTGAGGATGTTTTAGGGTATGATGATGTGTTAAAGGTATGGAAACCTTTTACTTTAGTTTTAAACTTAGCTGACTTAGCAGATACAGAGATAAGTTCTCCCTTTCCGGGCAGTATTCTTACCTTTGAACCTGATTCTCCTAATAGATGGGAACCTAAAGGTCGTGGATTCGTACAAGATGCAGGAGGAAGTGTTGTACCTTCTGTTCCTGCAGAAAATGATATATTGGTATCCCCTAATGCTTCCGACCCTACCTGGACAGCTCAATCTCCCGAGTCCTTAGGGGGTACTGTTTTTTGCGGACACTGGCTAACGCCAAGTTACGGTACTGGCCAAGGGGACAATAACGGAGCTGGCGACGGTTCCGTTGGCGTAACTCCCGAGATAAAACTTTCGAATGGTCACTATATGGCCATTCTTCAAGGTGGATCCCAAAGTGGTGTATGGAAGGGTACATACACTTGGGTAGGTGATAGCGAAGCTATGGTTAGGGGTGTAAACTGGGGCCCATCAGTTAAGGGTTGGGGTCAAAGAGTGACGTTCGATGTGGCTGATTGGGTGCTCGCTTCAAAGGGAAACCAGCATGATTCGACAAATAGCACCTTTCAGACCTCTAACAATGGTAGACTTACACGATACAAAGATTTAGTATATATGAATACGGACGGAGGTGGCCATAGAGCTGCAGCACGCAGATGCACCTTTGTAATATTTTTCACAGTCGAAAAACCTCCGGGAGAATATATGATACCAAGACCTATGTGGTACCGAGAAGAAACCACCATTTATGGCCCGTGGGGAACGTTTAACTTCTATAACGATTCTACGACATATTTCAGGCTTAGTAGAACTACGAGCTGGACAAGGGACCAGCCAAACCAATGAAATTCTTAATTCCTCTCCTTCTTCTAGCCTCATGCTCCACTCTCCTTACAGGAGGAATGGCAGCAGGAGGAGCAGCAGTAGGTTCTTTATTAGGACCTTATGGAGCCGCAGGAGGAGCAGTTGCAGGAGTAGTAGGAGCAGATTTGATGAATCCTCCTGAATTAGATAATCCTGTATTGCCTACGGAGCATGCATGCCCTGATGGAGGGTTAGATGGGATCATCTGCCAAATATCACACTTTATCAAAACAGCGGGATGGTGGTACCTAATATTATTCGTATTTGTACCACTCTTAACTAAACGAGGAAGAGGGTGGCTAACTTCTTTCCTAAACAGTGCTTCGAAAAAACAAGTACTTGACCAAGATGAAAGACTAAATACCCTAGAAGAGTTGATCTCTTCTCTCAAACCAAAAGGTAAAAAGAAATGAAATTTGTAGATTATAACTTTGTAGATGATGAGACCGCTAAGCGTATCATGGAATCTTACGGATACGATGTCTCTGAAAAAGAAGAAATCGTAGAAGAGATCACTGAGGAAGAACTCGATCAAGTAATCGAAGAAGATTCCACGGATTCAGAAACTCTTTCAGAAGAAGAAGGTCCTCTTTGCGTTATCGAACGTGAAGGTGATTTTTATGCTCTCTGCGAAGATATTGAAACCGTTGACAGTGAGTATTATATTCCAGTTATCGCTATCCCTTCTGAGGAAGCTCAAAAACTAGACGAGAGCAATTCCATGCTTATGGAGTCTGTTGAATTTGAAGAAGAAACGTTCAACCTTGGCGATATCTTTGAAGACGAAAATTCTAGTGAGTTGTTTGTAGCACTTAGCAAGTAATGACTGATAAAACTATGATGGAGATGGCGGATGATATTATGTCCAACATGGGCATGACTGATGCTGTGCCACTATCTGAAGTTACTTCTGAATCTTTGAATTCAGTAGGCAAGAATTACAACGAGGAACTTCCCGAGCTTTCCGATGACCAGAGAAACGCACTTCTTGAACATTCACTGGGCGAAGGCAAGGTGAAGGACCTCTCCATCCAAGCTGAAGAAGGAGATCCAAAAGCTAAAAAAGTAATTAAGAGTTTAGAAGGGGAACCTCCTAAAAGAGAAGGAACTCCTAAACCCATAAGACAAGCTCGTGCAAGAGTAACGGCAGGTAAGCCACTCAAGAAAGGAACTGCAAGAGTCGTGGCAAATGACCCTGAAGCAGATCTTCATGCTGCAAAACTCGCAGCAGCTAAACTTTCCAAGCCTAAGTTACAAAAGGATCCCAAGCCTAAGTTACAAAAGGATCATATGGAGCCTACCATTCTAGGAAAAGCCCTTTCTGAAATGACCGGCATTGGAATGATTGGAACTAATTCTGGGGGAGCTAATACTTGGAAGCCCGGAAAGAAGAAAAAGAAGAAAGGTAAAAAAGCTTCTTCTAAATTTATCAACTTTGAATTAGGAAAACTATAATGGATTTATTAAGAGATGTATTTTCGTTCGGAGAACTTCAAGTTCTTACCGAGGGTAAAGCAGGTAGACCTATGAAAGTACGAGGTCTCTTTCAGGAAGCCCACAAGAAGAATGGTAATAAGAGAGTTTATGAAAGAACTCTCCTAGAAAGAGAAGTTAATAAACTTCAACCTCTCCTACAAGAAAGACGTCTCGTAGGAGAGCTAGACCATCCAACGGATGAGGTCGTTCATTTAACGAACGCTTCCCACGTTATTACTGGACTTCACATGGAAGGTAATAAAGTGATTGGGGAAGCCGAACTCCTTAACACTCCTGCAGGTAAGGTTTTACAAGAATTGGTAAAAGCTGGTGTTAAGATTGGAATTTCCTCCCGTGCAGTGGGAGGTCTTACTTATGATGCAGATCAAGATGCTTATGTTGTAAATGAGAACTTAAGACTCATTACATGGGATATGGTATCAGACCCCTCCTGTCAAGGAGCATTTCCTGGTCTTATGGAAAACAAACAAGTTATCTCAGAGACTACTGAAAATGCTGCAAAGGAAGTAAACCACCTCAGAGCAGAACGCACTTACATTCGTGCTCTGCAAAATCACTTAAACAAAAAATAAAAAATTTTTACATTTTCCTGTAAAGGTTTATAGATAACAAAGATAGGATAAACACTATGAAAAACAAATTCTCCGATGAACTCGCAAAACTTATCCCTGAAGGATTCTCCGAATCCGGATTACAGGATATTAGCAATCTCATTGAAGGTACTGTAAACGAGCGTGTTGAAGAAGAGATGAAGGAACTCACCGCTAAAGTTAGTGGTTTCCTTCGGATGAAGATCAATGAATTGAAGGCTGAAGCTCTCAAAGAATTAGAGAACGATGACGAAACTTTCCGTGCCGTCAAAGTTTACGAGTCCTTGAAAGCTGTTATCGCCGAAGATATCAATTCCAAAGATTCCGATTCCTCTGTTAGCTTCTACAAAGAAGAAAACGAAAAACTTCAAGAGTCCGTTGATACCCTCAATAATCAAGTATCTCAGATGATGTCTGAGAATACCACTCTCGAAGACGCAGTAACCTCCTTACGTGAGGACGTCACTGTATTGTCTGAAACTAAGAAGACTCCTTTTAAGTCTTCCGAATCGGCTCTCGTTATTACTAACGAGGACCAACACCAAACCTCTCTATCGCAACCTGCAGTAGAGAATGCTTTCCTAACAGAAGACGTAATTCGTCTATCTAACAAATAAGAATAAAATAATGAAAAACACCGATACACATGTACTTTGTGAAAAGTGGTCACCCATTCTTGAAGGAATTAACGATAGCTATGTACGCGAAACAACTGCTGTACTTCTTGAAAACCAAGCTCGCCACGTTCTCGCAGAGCGTACGAAGGAAGGTCTTCTCGAAGAAAGCACAACTGTAGGTCAGCTAGGTACGTTCCAAAAGTTTGCATTTCCACTCGTTCGCCGAGTTTTCCCCGAGCTTATCGCTAACAAAGTTGTTGGCGTTCAGCCAATGCAAGGACCTGTTTCACAGGTTTTCTACCTAGGTTTTGATCGAGTCCACGGTGACTCCAGCACAACCCAATCTGTATACGGCAAGTACTTGTTGACCTACCGTGGTCAAACCGCAGGTCCTGGCGCATCTGATGGTGTTGGATCTATTGACGACTCTGGAGATCTTGATTGGGATACCACAGGCACTGGACACGTACTTGGCGATGGTGCTGCCTCCTTCTCCGGATCCCTTAGTGGTTCCGTAGGTGAAGGAATTGCTGCTTTTCCAAGTGCAACCCTAACCCAATTCAACACCTCAGCCGGTGAAGCCCTAACGGGTAACACTATTCCTGAGCTAAACTTCCATATCGAACAACAGGCAGTTATCGCTCGTACTAGAAAGTTCCGTGCTCTCTGGACGATTGAAGCCGCACAAGACCTCAAGGCTTACCATAACCTTGATCTTGAGCGTGAACTTACTGATTTGCTCGGCAAAGAAGTTGCTTTGGAGATTGACCGGGAAATTCTCGAAGATCTTCGTATGATTGCGTACGATGTCTCTGGAAATGAGCCAGATGTAAACCCTGCGTTCAACCGTGGTGGTCTAGATCTTGGTAACTCTAACGATTTCCAAGCAGATCATGACTGGACCCCTGGCACGTTCACTTTCGATCAGAATTCCGCTGGTCTAGGTAATACCGAAGCAGGTGGATTGCGAAACGTTTACTTTGTAGACTTTGCCACTTCCGCACTTAACTTGACTCCACGTCATGTTGGTGAGGTATACTCTAACCTTCTTGCTGCAGTAAACTTTGCTGCTCAAGATATCTACAAGACCACTTACCGTGGTGCTGGTAACTACATTATTACTTCCCCGCTAGTCGCAGCTATGTTGCAATCCGCAGCCAAGCTCGAAGGTGGACTTAGTTCTGAAGAAGCTGGTACTCTAGGTGCTCAGATTCACTACAAAGGCAAGTGGGCTGGCATGTACGATGTATATGTTGATCCTCTCTGGCCAGAAGATGAGATTCTCGTAGGTTACAAAGGTTCTAACGCAATGGAAGGCGGGTATGTTTACTCACCATACATTCCGGTCCAGATGCTACCAACCGTAGTAAACCCTGATGATTTCCAGCCTCGTAAAGGGTTGATTACTCGTTATGGTAAGTCTGTTATCACGCCTGAGTCGAGATGGTACCGTATCATCCGCCTCGTTGGTGCTGATTCCAACTTCTTGACCTTGCCGTTCAGCCGCGTTGCAAGCACGTACGGATCTAACCTCTAATATAGATTAAGTTAGAAATTTAATAAAGAAGGGAGCTTTCGAGCTCCCTTCTTTTGTATATAAAGGGAGAGTTTATCATGAAGTACAAAAACACTACACAAGGCGTAATCTACCTGAAAGATGGAGTTATAACTAAAGCAGTTTCTCCCGGAGAAGAGTTCGAAACAGAAAATCTAATAAAGATTTCCGGAATTTCTTTGGTTCTCCCTGTTAAAAAATCAACCCCTGTGAAAAAACCTAAAAAGGTCGCTATAAAAATAAAGGAGATGTCGGATGTCCGTAGTACCGAAGACTAGTTTCGGAAACACATTTTCCACCCCCGTAGGTACAGGAAATTCTGTAAGCTCGGTGGACTTCTTGGGAGAAATTGACTACACCATTCTCAGCCGTTCAAGATTTTCTGAACAGGTAGAGTTCTCAAATTTTTATAAAAGCCTTAAAGATTCCATCATGTCTCGTTTGGGTTCTCCCGTTATTAGGGTAGAGCTTACAGATCATCAGGTTCTCACGGCAATCGACGAAGCTATCGCCAAATTGGATTTTCATGCTCCTAACTGGTGCACGAACTACATGACATTCCAGACAGTAGCCGGAGAGAGCTTTTACGAGCTTCCTACTGTCGTCATGAACAATTTACAGTATGTGATCTACAAAAAATCTTTACTCGCTGTGAACGCCGCACAAGGCTCTCTGGAGTTCGATTTCTTCATTAAGTATTTCCAAGATAACTTTCTAATGAGAGATTTTGCTATCTCAGATTTCCTTTTGATGACTATGCATCTTGAGCAGATCAGAAAAATCCTTTCTCGGGATGGTACCTGGGATGTTGTTGATAACAAGTACATTCTTCTTCATCCGGTACCTCAAATGCCCGAAGAAGTAATTGTTCAATTTAGAGCCCTCAATAGTGGCACTTTACACCCTTACTTCATTAATTGGGTTCAAAGATTTGCCACTGCTATTTCTAAAGTAATTCTCGGCGGAATCCGAGGAAAATACAGAACTCTTCCATCTCCAGGCGGAGGAGCCCAGTTAAATGGGCAAGAGCTGGTAGAAGAAGGTACAGCAGAACAACAAAGATTAATAGATGAACTCTTTATGGAAATTGAAGAGCCTCCTGCATTCACTACCTTTTAATGGTAAAAGATAAGAATAAAAAAAGTTCTTTCGTGGTTCCAGAGCCTAAAGAAATTTCTTACGCGGATGAAAGCGTGAGGGGAGATGGAATTCCTGAAATCAATATGTTTGATTCCACGAATCCAGATATAGGACTTTTTAATTCTGTAGACGGGGAGTTGATTGGGGTCGCAGGATCTGAAATTTTAATTTTCGGATATACCCGAGACGAAAATTACGATGATCTTTATGAAGAGCGAAGGGGGAAAGTTATATACCATACTCCTATATCTGTATATGGTCATTACGATCCTAGACCTGTAGAAGAGAATCTTAGTGAGTTCGGGATTGAGCTTACTAACGACCAAACTTTTACATTCAATAAATCCTCTATAGTAAATGCGCTAAAAAGACCTTTACATCCAGGAGATGTAATTAAGCCCAAATTTCAAAATTTATATTTCGAAATTTACGAGGTTCAAGAAGATAGCTTTGAGGCTTATGGAGTATTTCACCTATTAGCATCAGCTAAAGTCCTTAGAGATGCTGAGGAACTCCTTAAAGATTATATTTAAACTATGAGACCCTTAGAAGATATCCGAAGAAGAATTCAACTTTTAGAGTTGAATAATCATTCAACCTCTGATTTTTATAGAGAGTATGTGCAATTCCTTATTCGTAAGATGGGGACAATGTCAGTTCTAGATTCGGAAGGTAAAGTTCAAAAAATAGAATCTTTCTTTGCTAACCCCGAAAGAGCTGTAGCAAAAATGAAAGAAGACCGAAATCTTACGCTTCCCATTGTAACTGTTTCTATTGATGACATCGACGATGACGCCGAAAGAAGGAGAACAGATAATGTTATTGAAATGGAATCTGCATGGGACAATAAAGGACAAAGAGCCGTTAGAGTAGTTTCTATAGCCCCGAAAGCAGTAAAGGTACTCTTTCTAATTAATTTCTGGGCAAAGTACACCGAAGATATTAACCAGATGATGGAGTCCTTACAACTCATGTTTAATCCCGCATTAGATATCCAAACTAAGTTTAGCACTACAGTACAGGCTTTCATATCTCAAGTATCAGATTCCTCTATAACCTCCTTAGGAGATAGAGAAGATAGGGTTCTTAGGAAGGCTATTCAAGTTTCTGTAGATACTTACATCCCTACTAAGAAATATCTATATTCTAATACTGGGGAGATAGAAGCCCTTAATTTGGAAGCAGATTTAGATTTCGATGAAATCATAGATGAAACCACTACAAGCAGAACTACTAAGAGGGGTTAAATTTTATGTGTGTTTTTAGCCCTGGACTTGCTAAATAACTTAGAGGAAATTAGCATGTTTGTATTACGAAATCTCAGCAGTCAAGGAAAAGAACTCATCTTTTTTGATGGTAAAGAATACTGTCATCACTGGTTGGAGGCGAAAGCTTCTGTTCGAATTCCAGAATCTTTTATTACCCCCACAGTAAAAACTCTCGCAAGACGAAAGCTTATCTCCATCAAAAAAGCCTAAAGGATACATAAATGCCAACTTACAATAGCCCCGGATCATACGTTATCGAGAAAGACTTCTCGGAATACCCTATTGCAGTAAACTCTTCCGTTGCTGGAATTGTAGGTTTTGCTGCCGCAGGACCTGAAAATAAAGCTACTCTTATTACAAGTGCAGCTCAGCTAGTTCGAGAATTTGGAACTCCAGATGTTGTGTCTGGGGGTCAAGCTCTATTAGCAGCTATGGAGATTCTCAGCAGAACTAACGCAATTTACTTTGTGAGAGCTGCTACATCTTCAGCTGCAGATGCGAGTGCTGCCATCTCTTTTGGATCTTGCCCTGCTGTATACGTTGCTGGTGTTTCTGGAACTAACGAGATGAAGTTTTCCTTTTCCTCTACAGATGAAACAGGAGCTTCAAATAGTCCTTTCGGAACCGATGGGTATATTATAACTGTCGCTGCTGGAACTGATGGTTCTGGCTCTTTACAAATTTCGGATGCAATGGCTAAAGTTCAAACCTCAGATTGGCCTTTCTCCTTCGAGCAAAATGATGCTAGTTCGGGATGGTTTATCGGTGCTCATGCAGGAAGCGCAGCGACGTTAGAAGTATCTGCTTCTGTCGCTGCACTTGGTCTTGTAGTTGCATCCGGTGGAGATGCCGCAGCTGCAACCAATGTTTCCCAAACTGCAAGCGGGATGACTATTGTACCTGAATCCCCAGGAGGTACTTACTTTTCACAAGCTTTATACTCTGGAGAAAATTACAACTTTAGTTCTATTGTTAAAGCAACTGGAATTGCCAATAAAGGCTTGCAAGCAATTGTAGCTTCCCAATCAGGAAAAGGATTTACCTTTACTGTCGCAAAAGATGGCGCAACAGAAGAAGCATTCTCTTTAGACTTCGAAAAAGATGGCGACTCGGGAAATTTCCCAGAGAACGTTATTAACATCGGTCTCGATAACGCAGTATCAGACCACATTAAAGGTGAGTTCTTAGACAACACTGGAGCCACTGCAGAAGGATTTACCCCTCCTACGGATTGGGCAAGTAAGTGGACAAGTTCCACGGTATCCGGAACTTATGCAGGTGTCACATATGACGCCGTAACCCCTAGATTCGCTAAGTTTATTGATGGCACCACCTCTTTTGCTGGAGGTGTAAATGGAGATATTGGAAATGAGGGGGGTTCCGTTAATGGAAATGTTAGAGAAGCTCTTATTGGGCTCGCTGCCACTAAAACTGGAATGCAAGCTCTTGATAGGGACGACCTTAATATTTCAATGGCATGTGTTCCTGGTATTACAGACCAATCTGTACAGAATGCCCTAGTCTCTCTCGCAGAAGCCTCTCAAAACTTCTTAGCTGTAGTATCTCCTCCCGAAGGTCTTGATACTGCACAGGAAGCCATTAACTGGCACAACGGTCAAGGAACCGGCAGAACTGCTGCCATCAACTCCTCTTACGCCGCAGTTTACTGGCCTTGGGTAAAAGTCTTTGATGTGTGGAGCAAGGCGGACAAGTTTATTGATCCCGCTGCATTCGCAATCGCAACAATGGCGCATACGGATGCGGTAGCAGACCCCTGGTTCGCTCCTGCAGGTCTTACACGCGGAAGGCTTACTAAGCCCTTTGATGTCGAAGTAAATCTCAACCAAGGAGATAGAGATTCTCTCTATCAGCCAGGAAATGCTGTAAATCCAATTGCTAAGTTCGCACAAGATGGAATCGTAATTTGGGGACAAAGAACAACCCAAAGAACTCCTAGTGCTTTGGACAGAATTAATGTTCGTAGAATGATGATTGTTATTCGTAAGATGGTTCTTGCATCTACAAGAGCTTTGATTTTCGAACCTAATGATCCTGTAACTTGGAATCGAGTAACTAAACTTCTCGAACCTGCTCTAGATGATATCCGTCGTCGTAGAGGTATTACCGAATTTAAAGTTGTTTGTGACGAAACCACAAATACTCCTGTTCGGGTAGATAGAAACGAATTGTGGTGCCGTGTTCTGATCAAGCCCACAAAGACCGCTGAAGTACTCGTATTCGAGCTCAACCTAACCAACCAGTCAGCAGACTTGGGTTAACAGAAAACATATATAAAGTAAATGGCTAACGCATACTACGCAACTCAAACCCAAAGAACCCTGAATACTGGGGAGCTTCCAATGCTCTCTCACGGGTTAGAATCCTATCGCGCATATCAATGGGAGGTCGAAATTGATCTTCCTGCTGGTATGAGTGAAGGAGAACAATTAACCCTCGCTGCTAAGCAAGTATCTCAGATTGGATTTGCTTCTGAAGATATTGTGGTAGATCGTGTAAATGATAAGTTTCACTACCCTGGAAAGGTTACTCCCGAATCCGTAACAATTACTTTTGATAATTTGGTTAAAGGAGATACTGCATCTAAACTCTACGGATGGATGCAAAATACCTATGATCCGATTACCGGAACTTTTACTCCTCAATTCCTTCAAGGAAACGGAGGGTTTAAGTCTCATATTCGAATCTATCAGCTGGACAACGCGATGTTCCCTGTGAAGCATATTCATCTTTACGGAGCATACCCTAAGTCTTGGAAGCTTGCTGAATTTAATTACTCGACCAACGAATTTCACACTATTGAAGTAGAAATCCGGTATGATTTCGCAGTTCAGTATTCAGGTCTGGAATAATTATAAAATACTTCTATAATAGGGCATGTCTCGGAAGAGGCATTCCCTATTTATTTTAAAGGTCATGCTCATCTTCGAAGAACTTCTTGAATCTTATTCTCAGCTGAGAAAGCGGAGATACTCTTTCACTGAAGGTCTTCTTGTAGAGGGACAGCGTGTTAACTCATTTTACAATGCGGTTTTAGGAAAACGAGGTCTCGGTGCTAAGGATACCAAATCTTACATCTCAGCTCTAGAAATGAAAAAAAGAGAGCTGGAACCCATGCTTGGGAAGACGGTAGAGTTAAAAGGTTTGGGGAATAAAAGAAAATCCGCCAAGGCTGAAAGTTTTATTGCTGACATAGAACTTCGCATTGCCGCTGCACAGCAAGAGCCTGAAGGGGAAGAAGACACCCTGCCCCAGCAAAGATCTCAAATGGTAAGAAATATTGATGAGGAAAGTGGAGGAGCAACTAGACAACTGCTTGAACGTCAATTCTCAAGAATTGCAGAATCCGCTACAGCTTATGGTATTAGAGGTAGAAACGAGGAAGAGGCTTTAGGTGCAGAAGAAGAGGCTTTAGAAGCTACTCAAGGGTTGGTAAATGCCTTAGTAGGCGAAGATTCCAGAACCTGGCAAAACGTCGGTAAACTTATCAGGTCAATGAGTGGGGATAGTTTGGAAGTTTCACGGGAAACTGTTGAAGAGTTCGCAGAAGATTTAACAACTCTTCTAGATGTAGTAGAGAACCACGCCTCAGATAAGTGTGTTACAGCCCCCAAAGGAAGCAAGGAGAGGGAAGTACTAGATAGATTTTTCACGAGGGAAGGAGGAAAAACTATTTATTATGGGTCTAAAGATGGAGCAAACCCTCCAAAAATGTTAGCAGGGTATAAACATGTTCCTAGTAATGATGATCCAGAAGGTATAGCTCTTTCTTCTAGGGATAGAGCATACGGTATTAGAATTTCTTCTGGACCAGGCAGGGAGGATATCTTTAAAGATTTAATTGATGAGTTCGGCGATAAACCTATATGTGGGGAAGAAGTAAGTGAAAAAGGAAATCATGTTCCGTGCATAAAAGCCTCATCTTCAAAAGGTTGCAAATTTGCAACCGCGAGATCGGACTTCGGAGAACTCGCTCCTCAAATCTTAAGTCTTGTAGGTCACTTACGGAAAAATCCTAATGATGAAGTAAGCCGAAGAAAAGTTCTTGAATTTCTTGCATTACTGGCTGATACTACAGGCAGACAGTTTGACGGGTTTAGATCCTTGGTTACCCACCTAGACAATAACCCCGGCATGCCGATCCCAGAAGGATATGAATATGAGGAATTGGCAGGATTGCTAGATTCTTTAGGTGCGGATATGAATGATCCTGGAGTTTCCGTAGCCGTTAAACTTCTAACAGTTATGCTTACTGATTCTAAAACCTCAAAATCATTCCGAACTCTTGAGACTTTAGAAGCACAGGTTGTACAAACAGGAAAATTCCTCAACGGAAAAGATATCTCCCAGTTAAAAGGGCACGTTTCCCCTGAAAACTCTCCTTTTAATACCAACGACCATATAAGGTTTAATGAGGATTCGGCAACTTTATTTAACTCTGTAGCTGCAGCTAATGAGTTTTTAACTCTAATAGGCTCCACCTCCCCAAAAGGCGGGAAAAGAAGAATGGCAGCAGACCAAGGGCATGTAGGTACTAATATAAAAACATATGCTCCTCCTACAAATCTTAGAACTAAAGACATAGCAATGGGAACTCAAGTTGCAAGTAATGCCTTAAACTCCGAGTCTGGGGATTCTGTTATGAGGGGACATCTAATTGCTTTGAGAGAAGCAGGACTAAGTGAGGAAAACATACAATCAATTTCGAGCGCAAGAGCTCGGGAAAAAGAAGCTCATGGACGTATAGTAAGTGCTTTTAGCAACCTTACTCCCCCTTCTACATCCGATAAAACAGCTACTGCTCAATGGGTAAAAGGAGTTCCTCCTAATCTAGACCATGTAAAATCAGAAGTAAGTGCTAAAATTAAAAATCTCGCAAGTCCAGAGTTGGAAAGAGCACATCGTATCCTAGAGGATTTAGAATCCTTCCAAGCAAACCCTGAAAATTTTGATAAGAAAAAAGTAGTAGACTTGCAAGCTGGTCTTATGTCCATCGAAACTACAATGGGGAAGAGTGATAGAGAATTAAGGGCTAAGATGGCTCACGATTATCTGATATCTGGAGCACAAACAGCAGATTGCGTCATGTCGGCAGGAGTTATAGGGGAAGGATTACATGAGACTACCCAAAGCAAGCTAGTTGATGATACGCTGATAGCTATGCTAAACGGTGACTATAAAATTCACACTTCACCGACAGGAAAACTTTCTATTCGAGACCCAAATACTAAAGAATGGTTGTTAAAATCAGGTCTTAGATTTAAGGATGGATTTTTAAGGTATGAATCTAATTGCAGAGGTGGTCACATTATAGACACGGCTGCTAAGTAAGAAACTCGGAATCATCCAACTCAAGAACATCTTCTAACAGGTAAACATAGTATTTTCCTTTTACAAGGATAACCTCAGGGATAGGAAACGGGTCGATACATATAAGAATATCTTTCTTCCTATCCTTCTTGTATATCAGAAGCCAAGGTTTATTAGCAAATTTACCGTCTTTAGAGGCTTGTTTGATAAAGTTATAGAAGTCGCTTTTAGGTCTCCATAAATCCTCTAAAGTAACATTGTACCCTTTCTTAGCTTCGATTACGAATTTGAAATTTTCAGGGGTAATCAAATCTCCATACACCTTGAGGTAGGAGGGAAGTTGGTGAGTACTTCCAAAGGCTCCTGAGCCTGGAGTTCTACAGAACTCAGTAGTATTAAATCTCCCGTTTAATCTTTTTGCTAATGCTCTCTCATAAGCACTTCCCTTAGCTCGGCTATTAACCTTCTTCTTCTTATGGAAATCATTTTTAAAATTTTCTAAATCCTTTGGAGATTTCTTAGACATCTTGAACTATAATAGGTCGTGGAAACAAAAAAAATCACTCTATTCGAACTAGACCCTGATAAATTCAACTGTAACTATAAAGTAAAAGAAGGACCACGAAGAATGAAATTATACATTAAAATGAATAAGGCTGAGACCGACCAATGGGCTGCATTGAAAGAGGCTGCTAAACCACCTGAGATGGGCGAGAATGAATTCGCTCGTTTTTTGTTTATGCGAGGAATTGGAGCCTTTATGGAAGAACTAACTGAACGCATCAATAGTATGTCTGATGAAGAGAAAGAAACTCTTCTTAGCGATGCTGGAGTTACTACGGAAGATGAGAAAAAGACTCAGGACCGTGAAGAGCTCGAGGATTATGGCAAAAAGATGATGGAAGAAGTAAAGAGTTCCTCCGATGACTAGGGAAGTAATTACCCTTGAGCGTGAAGGACTTCTAAATTCCCTCATCAAAAACAAACGCTCCGCAGATTTTAAGGTGCTATACTACTCCAAATGGGATAAGTATAGCACTAATCTTCTTGAGTATGTAAACTCCTCCTGGGTTAACCAAAAAGGAGATGAGACGCTTTATTTAATTAATAGCTGGGACTTGCCACATTCATTTGTAGCATTCAATGTTACCAGCACTCCTTGTATGGTATCTTCCGTTAAGGGTCGTATTCGGAAGGAAGATTATCTTCCACGAGTATGGAATTCTCTTACCGGGGAGTTTCGGGTCCGTAGGAATCGGGCTTCTTAAACTCTTGATACCTTTGTATTTTCTCAACATACTTCTTGTTCTTTGTGTATAGAAGTTTCATGTTGTTTACAAATACCGTGGTAAAATAGTTGAAAGCTGAGCCATTTTTCGGATCGAAGTTCTTTAATATCTTGAAGGCAAGCACGAAGCATTCCTGCTTAGCATCATCAGGATCAATCTTGAACTTGAACGTGTGGATAATGTTGGTGATTAGTAAATCCAGCTTAGAAACGAGCTCGTCTTCGTACTCGGAAGGATTCTCAAGGTAATTCTTGATAGTTTCTTCGAACTCCTTATTGTTTAGGTAATGATTTTTGCCTTTAGCCATTGTAACCTGTTATAGATGTCGGATTTAGAAAATTTAGTAAAAAGCTTCGAAAGTGAGAACGAAACCACTTGTTCTCATCGAGTTCCTCCCGGAGATGAGAAGATTGTATTCATTCATGACTCCTACCAGAAGAAGTATGGAAGGGTTTATGAATTTTCAGACCAGGAGTACAAGATTCTAAACCTTCTGCTAAAGAAGACTGACCTTCCTTCCGACTCATACCAGTTTGTAGCCGCTGTAAAGGACTTTAATGTTAGTGAGGATGACTTGACTACGAAAGAGATTGCGAAGCATAGAGAGTACTTACAAGAAGACCTAGAGGCAATTAACCCTACTCTAGTAATCCCGCTTGGAAATCTAGCTTTGAAAACCCTAACCAAGAAGTCGGGAATTTCTACAAAGAGAGGGAAAGAGTTCGTAATTCAGCTGGACGAGGAAGATGAGAGTACTAGAATTCCTGTAGCCCCCACACTTCACCCATTCTCTCTTTACGCCGAGCCTAAATTGAGAGACTTGTTTATTCAGGACGTAAACAACGCATATAGGAAATATATTCTGAAGGTTAATAAGTTTGACGGTTCCCCTTATGAACTCCTTAATGGAGACTTGGCGAGATTCGACGAGTTAATGGATATTTGTATGGGTTCAGAGGCTGTAGCATTTGACCTTGAAACAGAGGGGTTAGATTTCAAGAAGCATAAACTTCTGACGTTTGGAATTTCTTATGATGAGAATCAAGCCTTTGTATTTCCCATAAACCACAAGGAAAGTGAATGGTCTCCTTCTGAGGATAAACATATCAAGAAAAGATGTGCAGAGCTTCTAGCATCTACATCAGTAGCCAAAATTGCTCATAATGTAAAGTTTGATTATAAATTCTTAAAAAATTGGGGCTTGACAGAGTTTAATAACTTAGAAGATACTCAAATCATGCATTCGCTTGTAGACGAGAATCTTCCACACGCATTAATGGATTTAGTAAAACAGTATTTCCCTGAAGTCTTGGAGGACTAGAATGTTAACTGTAACCGAAGGAGCTTTTCACGACTGGGCAAATATGCCTTTATCAGACATGGCATATGGAAATGCCATGGATACAGATTTTACTCTTAGAAGTTGGAAAATTCTAAGAAAGGATATGACGGCTAAGTGCTTGAACCCTGTATACAATAATCTAATCAAAGATATTACGCTTATCTTAGGAGATGTAGAGGATAGAGGAATTTCTGTAGACCAAGAGTATTTGAAAGTGTTAGATGAGAAGCTTGCAGAAACCCTAAAAGTGTTACATAAGGAGCTAGACGAGCTATGTCCTTGGGACGATGATTTGAACCCAAACTCAAACCAGCAACTAGGAAAGTTGTTGTTTGAAGAAGAGGGGTTTGGGCTAATACCTCAAGATTTTTCATTAAAAACAAAAGCTCCTTCTATTACGGAGGAGCATCTGACCAAGCTCACGTCAGATATTTCCTGTAGTCAGGAAGCCAAGGACTTCGTAGTGAAGCTTCTAGATTATAAGTACAAGACAAAGCAGTATAAGACGTATGTAAAGGGGGTAGAAGCGGCTTTAGGATGGAATGAGGATGGTCGTATCTACTCAAATTATAACTTCACTGCGACCGTTACAGGGCGTCTCAGCTGTTCTAAGTATTCAGCGGGAAGAACGAAAGATATGAGTAAAGGTGTTTCTTTTCACACACTACCTCGCCCAACCGCTGACAGCGTGAATATTAGAAATCTCATGAAAGCGGATGAAGGTAAAGCCTTTATTACGGCTGACTTCTCTACCGCTGAACTTAGAGTATTAGCTCAGTGCTGTAACGACGAGAATCTTATCCATGCATTTCAATCAGGTCAAGACTTGCACAAGTATACTGCGTCCTTGATTTATGGAAAACCCCCGGAAGATATTACAAAGGACGAGCGTCAAATTGCAAAATCCTGTTCATTTCTTATTGTGTATGGGGGAGGTCCTACCAAACTCGCACAGCAAACAGGAAAGACTGTAGACTACTGCAAGAGTATATTTGCGGCATACCAAGAATCCTTCCCAAAGGTATTCGAGTGGATTAAGTTTGTCCATAAATTTATTCGAAAAAACGAATGTGCGATTAGTTTGTTTGGTCGCAGGAGACATCTATCTAATGTCAAGAGTCCAATCAAAAAGTATCAATACAGGGCTTTAAGGCAAGGAATGAATTTTGTTATCCAAAGCTCTGCATCTGACATGATGCTTCATGCGTTAAAAAGATTAGATAAGTCTTTGAGGGATAAAGGATATGACGCTGAAATTCTTGCCACCGTGCACGATAGTGTGGAGATTCAATGTGACCACTCTATCGTAAAAGAAGTTTCCGAGCTAGTAAAGAAAGAGCTTACAGATACTTCGGACTTAGAAAGAATGTACCATCTAAAATTCAAAGTTCCTTTTGAAGTAGATGTTGAAGTTGGAAAAGCTTTTGGAGATGGAATTGAAGTAGAATTTTCAAAAGCCGGAGAAATGGAAAACCTAAAGACGATAATGGAATATGTCCAAGACGCATAGAGTTGTAGTTCTTTCAGATATACACCTGAGAAGTGATTATATCCCTGGATTTCTAGATGCCCAAGTTAAGTCGTTAACACGCCTTGTGAACAGAAAACCTCCGGACTCAGTTATTATCGGAGGAGATATATTCCACAAAAGAAATCCCTCAGGGGATGAACTATTAGCATTTGATAAGGTTTTAGATTCTTTCAAATGCAAAGACATTTATGTTTTAAGAGGAAATCATGACACTATACACAAAGACGGCACGTCCGAGTCTACGTTATCGCTGTTCGAAAACAAAGCGAAAATTATTACGGATACCAAAACATACCGAATCGGGTCGGCAACTTTTGATTTCATTCCTCATTACGAAAGCGAAGAGAAGATAGTAGATGAAGTTAAGAAAAGCAAAAATCATATCTTCGGTCATTTTGGGTTTAACGGGTGTATATCTAACGGCTTCTATGCTTTCGAAACTAAGTTAAAGAAATGGCATTTTCCTAAAAAGAAATTAGCTTTCTTAGGGCATATACATAAGCCTAAAAAATACGATAATATATACGTTATTGGAACACCCTACTCTAACTCATACGGAGAAGCAAATGCTGTAAAGATGTCTATGGAACTTCTTATCCGAGATGGAAATATAGAAGTTATTAGAAAACCTATAGATTTCGGCATCCGCCACGTAGAGTGTACAGTTGATGAGCTTCCTAGTGCCAATAAAAAATTTAAATTTGATTCCTTTTTTACAATGTTACGAGTCAAATTAGACCGATTAGATGAGTATGTGGAAAGACAATTACATGATAAACTTATTACTGATTATAAAATCGATCACCTGGAACTATCTTTTGAAGATATTCTTCCTAAGTTCGGCTCTTCTTATTCTCCTGATACTAAACTTATTTCTTTAGACGATAA
>Ga0080013_1003096_pt1 | contig 18134 bp, 12 predicted proteins | sample ETNvirenome_6_85_FD_69236 | JGI IMG/M metagenome (GOLD analysis project Ga0080013, IMG submission 69236) | Marine viral communities from the Pacific Ocean - ETNP_6_85 (SPADES assembly) (version 2) | ecosystem: Environmental > Aquatic > Marine > Oceanic | place: Pacific Ocean | collected 2013-06-19 | reverse complement strand
ACGCAGTCTTTGAGCGAATCAAGGTGTGAGATAAGCAAAACATTCTTAAAATACACTTTAATTAGTTCCAAGATCCTAATAAAACCCTCCATATTTTCTTCATCCAAAGCTGTTCCCGGTTCATCGAGAATGAATAAGTCACTCTTTGGAAGAGAAGAAACAGATAGAAGCGCTAATCGGATAGCCATCGCCGCCATCGTTTTCTCTGCGCCTGACGCCATTTCAATCGGACGCTCGTCGTATTGTGGGTGTTTAATAAAGATGTCAAACTTGTTTCCAGAACTCTCAAAGAAAATCTCAAACTCTACAATGTTCGCGAGAACCTTCGCAATCTCTTGATTGATTACTGGAATCTTCTTCTTGATGACATCGTAAGCAATTCCGTTAGGGTGCATGCATCTCATGAATAAATCGTATGCTGCGAATGATGATCGGAGATTATAATATTCTTGCTTTTGTTCTCGTAATGTTTCTACTCGTTGTTCGTAAGATCCCATAAGTTTAACGAGGCTTAGTGTCTCTTCTTCACAAGATGTAATCTTCTTTTGCTTGTTCTCGGAACTTTTCTGCAAGCTTCTCTTCTCGCGCAAAAGCTTCTCAAGGTTTTCAATCACCTCCTTGTTCTCTTCATATTCATCAATCTTAAGTGAGATATCTTTTAGCGCAAACTCAATTTTTGATTTAAGGGTCTTGTTTCGCTCTCGTTCAAGTTGTGCTTGTGTTATTTCTGTGTCGATTGTTTTGATGAGCTTGTCGATTCTTGAATATTGCACAATCTGCCCCGCAACATCATCAGGATTCAATGCTCGCAAGGCTGTCAGCGCAGTATTCAATTCATATTCGACCAATTCTTTGCTTGCGACTGCAATATGTGCGTCTCTAATAAACTTGCAAGTTGGAAAGCTATCTCCACAAGGGATGTCGCTTAAAAGCTCTGCCTTTTTGTTTATCTCGACGAGTTCATTTGTAAGTTTTTCGTGGTTTTGCTTGTTCTCGTTGATCTGGATTTGCAAACCCATGAGCTTATTAATGTCAAACTTTGAGATTTGATCTCGCGAACTTTTAACCTTTGCAATCTTCTTGTCTATTTTCTTGGATTGCTCTCGAATCTTTTCTGCGAGCAACTCAATCTTGAAGTTCTTGTTGGTTTTATCTTCGCGGACTTTTGCAATGTCAATAAGTTCATTTGGTATCGTAGAAATCTGTGTGTCCAGGGCGCCAACGCTATCCTGCAGCAGAGCTAAATCAGACTTTAGTTTGGCGCACAACTCTTTGTTCGCCACCACATTTTCTTTGTGTTCTTCTAAAATCTCATTTGCTTTTCCTATTTCTTCATCATAGTTCTTGTCTTCGTGCTTCTTGAGCATAATCTTTGCTTCAACAGAATCGTCTTTGGCCATTCTAAATTTCTGATCAAAGATTTCAAGATCCAAGAACTTTGCAATGATTTCCTTTCGGCGCGTTGAGCCTTCGTCAATAAATGCGAGAGCGCCATGCTGGGAAGCCATCGATGAAACCATAAAATCGTCAATCGTTCCAAAGTGCTTGCGAATGTTTGCGTCTGTTTGATTTCGAGTTGTGCCATTTAATGAAGTAATCTCGTCAGTTATATGATCGCGAACCTCAAAGTTCAAATCAGTTTTTGCTTCAAGGGTTTCTTCGCCCTTTAATCGTTTGATGTATTTTGTCGACGAGCGGTCGATTGTATAGGTTTTGTTATTGGCTTCAATCTCAAGCTTTCCTCTGCCGCTTTCTCTATTTTGGTTAATAACGTTGAGATTCTTACGTTCGTTCTTAGCTGTTGTATTAAATAGTGTATAAAGCGCGGCGTCAATGACAGAACTCTTTCCAGAAAAGTTCTTGCCAAAGATTCCAACAATGCCTCCGAGACGTTCAAAATTAACAGTATTTCCTTTGCCATAATTGAACAAATTATCAAACTCAAATGACTTCAATTTCCAATTCACATTTCGCGCTATTTCTTCTTTTTCCTCAATAATTTTGTTGTAAGTGCGATTAAGCTCATAAACTTTTTCCATCGTGTCAGAGGGCACTTGGAAGTCTTTAAGATACTCATCAATGAGTTCCTCTTGGATCTTTGGATCTCGGAGGTTCTCTGTCTTTAATCCGTCAGTTATATCCTGCACATTTCCGCGTTCACCGCTAGCGCGATTGAGAAACGAAATGCTTTCTGGCTTGAATCTGTGCTTGGCGATATCCATCGCTCTACGCATTACATCGAGCGGTAAGTTGTTGGTGCTGACAAGGCGAAGTCTTGCGCCTGTTGGAACATTGAGCTTTCTTGGCATACGCCCCTTTAATGTAAGGGGGATTGTAAAGAACGGCTTCGGGTTCTTTAAGACAATGGGCTCGATATCCCAATCATCCTTTGACCTAATGTCCCAAATCAGAATACCTTTGTCATTAGTCTCGCCGTGATTTTGCTGAACTGTTGAACCTGCGTACCAAACGCGACCATTTTCATCTAAGAATTGGCGCCTGTGAATATCTCCGAGCATTGCGAAATCGTGATCATCAAAGATGGTGATTGTGTCTTCGCCATTTCTCATCACCCAACCAACATCAGTTTTGCAATTGCTGATTGATCCGTGATAGAGTGCGATGTTGATCTTGTTTGGGTTGCTTGGCTTTATCCACTTCTCTCGATCGAATACCGAAAGTACGTTCAGGCAAAACTTATTGTTCAAGTGTGTTTCGCCGGAATCTTTGAGTAGGTGAAGACCTGCCAAGTTTAACGCATCCACAATCGGCGTGAGCGCATCTTGGCGACTGCTGTTCTTTAAGTTGCCGTCGTGATTTCCCAAGATAATATACGTGGGAGCAATCTCCGCTAAGTTGCGGAAGAAGTCCGAGCACATCTCCACAAACTCTGGTGAGATTTGTGTTTTGGTGTGTGCGATGTCTCCGCAGTGGACAATACAATCCACCTCCTGCTCCCAGAGCGCATCGTATAGCTGTTCAAAAACAATCCTATACTCGTAATGATACTTCAAATTTTTGATATGAGTATCGCTTATATGTGCAAACTTCAAATTCCCTCCAGACGCAAGTATGCTGTCATATACATCATAACCCATCTAAGGGTCGCTGTCAAGACTTTTTATGCCTTAAGGGCTTTGTGTAATTCTTCGGCAATAATTCGTTCTAGTCTCGATCTGTTTTCGTTCCAAGTCTCAGAAGACTGAGCGTCATATTCTACCCAAATTTGATCCATAACATCATTGTCGAGTGACTTTGCGCGAAGCTCTTGAACTTGATCAGGATCCATATCATTAAGCTCTTGAACTGAATCTTCTATAGTTTCTCGTTCAAGTTGCTCCATTCCCTCATAACCAGCGACACCGATCGTGCCCAACGTTGAGATAACGCCCAAGACGCCGGCAATGGTGGGGGCGCGCTCCTTAATCCAACTAAGAAAGCCTTCTTCGATCAGCTCTTCTCTAATCATCTCTTCTAATAACTGTTTTGTAATCTTCATAATATTAGTGCTCCTATTGCCCCGTAGATCATAAGTCCTGCTACTGCTGTCGATAATCCAATGATTAACACAATCTTGATAAATTCTGTGTCGGAGATGCCTTTTTTGGCGAGATATCGTGAGAGTTTTCTTAGCATTATTCTTAGTAGTTGCCGCGGCGGAGTTTGTCCATCGCGCTAACGATCTCGTGTACGTTGGCCATGCCTTGCTGGCCGGCGATTTCGTATGCTTTTATGAACAAGTCGACGGACTTTGGCGGGCCCGTGATGTCGTTGAGCAGTTCAAACTCTGGGTTCGTTTTTATCACCTTGGAGTAAAGCCATTTCATCCGGCCAACCAGACGGGGATCATTGCTGGGGGTGTAATCCGGGATCTGGCTCTCACCCAAGCCTTCGGGGCCGCGATCCTTGATATATTTCCTTACTCTTGAATCACGGTAAGCCACTGATTTCCACATTGCATCAGCTATGCTGAGGAGTTGATTATCCCCATGATATTTGGCGACATCGAGGTTGAAGCCCCTGGCGAACGGGTGTTTCTCAATCGCCGCCTGGAGGGCTCGATGCTCAATGATCGCAACCTCGCCGGTGTAGCTTCTGGGGGTCTCAGGCTGCGCGTCGATATCGGCGATCACTTCTTTTAAAGCTTCTCTGTATCTCTCGTCACTGAACTGGTATCCGTCTATATATGCCAGAAAGTCATCTGCATAAACTGGCTTAGCTCTAACTGGGGTAGGATCCCAGGGTTCGGTTGTACCGGGCCCGGGGATAGTCCGGACCGGCCCACCTTCGCCGAGGGGGTCAATGGTCGTTTTCACTTCATCAAGCCTTTCCATCTTCTCGTCCATAAAGTATCGCGGATCGATGAATTTCTTATTTTTTCTTGGCCTACCCCATCTAGACATTGTGTTCTCCTTATACTGCTGACAGCAAATCTAACAATAAATAGTTGTCTCTATCGATAAAGGTTGCTTTTTGCTTTCGTTCTTCAAATACATTTTTTGGCATAGAACCCACATCTTCGTATCCGTTCACATCTATCTTGTATAATTCCACATCATACTTTAACAAAGTCTTGATTATTTTCCGTTCTTTTTCTGCTGCATCAGGATCCAAGGCGACATAGACTGGCGTGTCGTTGAAAACAATTTTTTTGATGAGCGAAGAATCAGTGCGTAACGTCGAACCCAATATTGGGACAGAATTTCCTGCGTTGATTGCATCGAATACCCCCTCTACAAGAATCAGGTCTTCGTTCCAATTAACATACAATTCGTTAAACACGATGTTTTTGGAGGCACGTGGATTCTTGTATTTGTAAGTATCACCATTGTAACTTCTGGCCACAAAATAACTAACATTTCCGTCATCATTGAAAGAAGGCACAACAATTCTGTTACGGTATTCTCCGCTAAAGCAGTATCCTATCTTCCATTTTAGAATCTCAGAATTAGTAATTCCGCGTGATTTCAAATAGTTGCGAGCATATATACCGGTCTTCGGTATGTTGTCGTGGCAGAGACTTACGAATTCTTCCGGTAGATCGACTGTCGGATCGTTTCTCTCCACGCCTCTCTCAGCAAAGAGATCATCAAATCTTTCCAGATCTTCCCTGCCGAATATCGCGTCCCATTTCTGTAGTTGTGTATAGGAACCAAAAGACCTAATAACACGCCTAATAGAGCGGCCGCGATAATCACAAATCCAACACTTAAATACATTTTTGTTAAGATTAACAGAAAGCTTAGATTTGTGGTGATTGCACTTCGGGCATTTGAAAAGAATTTCCGAACCATGATCATAGCCGCGCCCAAGCGCTTCATTCAGTATCTTCTTCGCTGCTACTTTGTTCAATCGCCCACCCGGCTTTTGCTACCACAATTGCGTCCGCACGATCATACGATTCAGGTTTCGGATTTCCGTGCTTTGTATATTCTATCTTGAAAGCGGGCTCGTTGTCAAGTAAATATTGCAAAACAACTTGCTTTGCTTTTTGTCCTCTCGGAACTTTAATACCGGCTTGCTTGCGTGCAGAGGTGGCGCCAATAAACTTAGGCTCCATTTCAAACATCTCATAAGCAAGCCACGAAACAATGCCGTTAAAACGAGTGAGAGTTGATAGAGTCTTTGCTGAGGATTTACCGCCCATAAACATATGGAGCGACTGCTCAATATAAATATGGTTTATCTTATTCTCTTTATCTTGAACATCTGACATCCACATGGGCGGATGCTCTCTCTCATATTGATAGTTATCCATCAATTTGAATAGCGCTTCTTTTATTCTCTCTGCTTTTTCAAATAAGTTTTTATATTTTCGCAGATCAACTGAATCGTAAAATACAATCTCGCCTTCTGCGACAACTGCAAATCCAGTTATGCTCGTTGATATATCAATGCCCAAAATCATTGTTTTATTATACTACATATCGATTTTTAGTTTAAAAGAAAAGTCTTGTTCCTCTTCTTTGAGCACAGGATCAGCGAGTGCCGCGACACCTATGAGGTTTCTCTTTTCGTCAAAAAGACCGACTTTAGAAATAAATACTTGTCGCCTAAATGACGCAGAATGGTTACTAAAACTTGAGCTAGCTATATTAGCAATTACTCTATTGGGGTTTTCCTCGTAAACGCTGTTAGTAGAAAGCTTAATCTTTTTATTACCATAAGCTACATACGTAGGATTATTTGAGAAATTAGCCTGACCTCTTTTTGCATTTGCAAACATCGTTACAGTCTGTGTTTCGGTGTGACCCAAGAAAGACAGCGAGAACGATGCACTAGCGAAGCTTGTTCCGCCGGCGGGCATAGATGGGGCAGCTGGAGCTGTTACGGCTGTGGTTGCCTGATTAACCCCATCGTTTGCGCCGGCGCCCCAGTCGATCCATTTTGGAGTAGTGGCAGTGGTAGAGCCACTCTGTAAGACTAGTTTCGCGTCAGCATGTGTATCGCACAAATTCCAAGATCCAGTTAAAAGAATTATTCCTTCATCATACATAATAACACCGGCGACCTCATTATCATACGCTGAAGCGTCAGAAGACGAAACCTGAATGAGTTCTCCGTTTTGTCGCTTGTCTGTTAACTCTGCCATTAGAGAGCCGGTGTAATACCATTTAAGAGAGACGGTGCCGGGCTTAATATTTGAGCCATAAAAAATAGAAGGTATATATATTGCCCCTATATTCTGCTGATCTTTGATCCACTCATAAGAGCTGTTCTCTTCAATCCAAGATCCGGTGATTCGATAGTGGCGACTTCGTAAGCCGTAATAATTCAATCTATTTCTTAATGCATAATAATGGCGATATTTGGGAATGCCTTGCATCAATTTGGTTACACCATCAACGGTAAATTCGAGCGGAAATTCATCAGCTGTAGCCGTTGAATTAGCACAACCGCCAGCTTCGCCGTCGATATCACATTTATATACTACATTTCGCTTGCCAGCCTCTACCATATATTCGCGAGTAATGCTAGCTGTAAGGGGGTATGTAGACTTAAGCACCGTTCCGTCTTCGAGTGCCAATAAGTCAGACTCATCAGCTGTCGATCCGGCGGTTTTCCAACTTAAATTAGAGCTGTTCTTGGTGATGAAGGGATAGATGAAGTAACTTCCGGAAATTGAACCGGTGACAGTAGAGCCTGCGCCGGCGCCAGGGAAGCTGCCATCTGGGTCTTCGGCTTCGAAGGGCTGCACTCCCTGACCGCTGCTTCTGTCGATGTTATATTCATAAAGGCTGATGTAGCCTGTTCCGCCAGATGCGCACAGGATTGTGCCTTCATTAAAGTAATCCGAGGGGGCGCTGCCCGTAAATGCGCCAGAGAGCGGATACTCGTTGTTATAGTAAACCTGACTATTGAAGATGAAGAACTCACACCTAGGGTGAGCTTTCATGGTGTTTAGAAGAACATCTTTTTCTCCGAACTTCTTGAGCGACATGACTAATAATCCAGTCTAACTCGTATCGTAAGCTCGTTGTTGGGATCCTTCTTGAGGGGTTCTGAAAGTTTTGCGGTGGCAAGCAGCTCATTTGCTGCGTTGTAAAGACCGATTGTGGTAATATAAGTTACCGGCGTATCAGTTGCCACGCTCTTGACCACTAGCTGACTAGCGGAAAGATATGTTGGATTGCTGCTATAGTTAAAGTCGTTGTGATTTGCGCGACAGAAATACACTGTCGAGTTAATATCCACTGTGTTCTGAAACGACATGTTGTAGATGCGGTGACGGAAAGCGTCACACGATGACGAAACCGATGAGCCGGTGAAGGCGCCGGTTACACCTTGAATAGGTGTAGACGTATCGCCGCTGCCGCCTTCATCCCAGAATTCTGCGCATGCAAACTGGTTGTTTCCTAGGCTATCTCCGGTAAAGATCGAAGAAGACAAAAACACGATGCCGGTCTGATAGAAAATAACACCGAAGCCACCAGAAGTGATGGGCCACCTAGTGTTATACAAGATTCCATAGTCTCCGCCTAATGTTACTGAAGTATTGTCTCCGTTTGCCGATGCTGAAATATCTTGGTAATACTGAACTACACCGCCGCCGCCGAAGGGCTGGGTCCAAGAGCCTGTGCCAATTCCGAGAGAGAAGGTACCTTTCTTGATTTCATCTTTCACAAGCTGGCGCGATAGTGCTATGAAGAAACCAGAGTTCATTGTTCCGGTAAGATCCAAAGACAAGTCATTTTCAAACTGTCTCACCACACCGGCAGAACCAGTATAGCCTAATAAAGTTTGAGCCATTTCGGTATACATGTTAATCTTCTTGGCGTTCATCTCACTAGTCGACGCCGATAAGGGCGAACTAGAATGATAGCCGATCGTAAGATCAAAGATGTGGTTTGCGGAAGAACTCAAATATGGATAGTCATACACAGACTGAAATTGGCCGTGTGTGAAGTTCTTAATATTAAGCTCGTTATAAGTTCCGCTCATGATCGATCCAGTAATGGGAATCGCCTCATGGAGAGCAGTTCTCGTTGTGGTAATATCGGTATTAGGGTCTAAAGGCTTGGGCATATAATTTCTCCAAATTTATTAAGTGCCAGAATATCTCATAATTCGTAATGGTATTTGCATGGTGGCGCTCGTTGTAGAGCCTTTCACATAAATAGTAGTATCTAAAATATCGCACTTTCCATTACTAGAGCCATATTGTTCCACATCCGTTCGGCCGAGGCGGCTCCATATAGAGTCGCGTACGCCAGTAGAAAGAGTCTTCAGTTCTGACTTCACATCAAAGTTTAATGCAAAAGCTACTGCACGTGGGCCCGAAATAACTGAGATATTAGTTGCGGAGCTGATGGTGTTGTAGGTGACTGCATTGTCTGTCGTTCTCACAAGATAAGTATTGTAATTGTTTAATGACGGCGAAATAGAAGTAGCTGTCGATGCCTGCAAGGGGCTCATGCTTACTTGCTCGGTGCCATCAGTGGCATTCCGGAAATACGCCGTAGGTCTGACCCCCATAACTGAATTAACAAGACGATTATCAGCTTGAATTTGGATCATTCTATCTACAAGATTAGTATTAACAAGATATGCTGTTTTGTTGGCGTTGGTCGCCACAAGCTGGCTCGTATCTAATCCGATCTCTCCAGTAAGATGAATCCCGGAAGTTGAACCAGCAACAAGGTTATAGGTAGAGCCACTCGTATTGGTCTGGATCCAGTCAGATGTCTCAGAATTAACAGCTATCTGTACCATGCCACCTGTCACCGCGACAGAGGAATTAACAAGCTGATTTCTTTTAACAACTGGCATATAAAGCAAGTCAGTGCGAGTATAGGAAAGGAGAGGGTGATCAATCACTGCCGCCTTTTTCACAAAAGCTTCCAAAATAGGAGTTTGCAAAATTTCCAAATCAAAGTATGAGCTGCCAGATGGATGATTCTTGTTGTAGAGGCCATAGTCAATCTCATCATCGCCAAAGTCATACTTTGTGATTCTAAAATTGCCCTGTGCCATTCTTTTGCGACCTACATCGGTCAACACAGCGTCAAGAATAATGTCGCCTGAATTATCTAAAAAAGCCATTTATTTCTCTCTCTCCTATAAATAGTTGATAAATTGTATTTATCCTTCTCTTACCTTATAAGTAATATTAAAATCGATTTTTTTACCAGTTTTCTTTGATGTTAGGCGAAATTTAAATTTTCTATCCCAAATAGGATAATCAGCATCGCCTACTACTACATTCTCCATTTGAGTATGCGCATCTTCATCATAATCTAGAACTCCTCCTAAGTTTAAATTATTCAAACTTGGTTTGAGATAAAACAATTTTTTGAACGGGACACTAACCGGAATGTTTTCTACTATCTTTAGATCGGTCTCGGAGATGGTATTAAACACTGCGTATTTATAGCCACCATCATTTATGAGTTCAGATTCATATATCTCAGACATTTTACCTGCTACTTCCAGCTCGCTGACTGCTCTAAACATATAATAATATTTGGTATTAGTGTTTATAATATCTATGCAATGAGTCATTGTATCATAAGAATTAATAGATGTTTGGTTTAAAACATAAGTTTTATGCAAATGTTGAGCAAATTCTGCGTAAGATGACGGTTCTTGAACCATACGATATACTTCGATCTTAGATGTTCTAGATCTATTAGCTTCTGCCAGGAAGTCTCCAGAAAGCATATTTTTAGCACTTTGATATGCCGTATCATATTCAGCATCTTCAGCACTGAGAGGGGTTCTAAGCTTCTCTTTATCAAAGGTCTCGACCATCACTTTAAAGCCAATTCTTTGAGAATCATCTAACATTTGATAAGGCTCTATTTCCACCGGCGGCGGTGGATTATCCAACACTCTTAATGTCTTAGTTGTGAGAGGAACCTCTACTATCGAAACCATTGGCTCATAATAGAGATTAAACTCTGTCATATATTGATGTTCTGTATCTACCTGTGCTGCTGTGGCGAAACCTGCTTCGGCAAGGTCTGTCTCTACCAATTCAGCAACTTGAGATGAGTACCAGGTTGTCCAATAATACTCTTTCGTCTCTACCGCCCAGGCTTTATATTCCGCCATGGATGGGGATCGATCTCCGTCTTCGTCATATGCTGGATCGGCATCAAAATCACGACTAGGATCTTCATCATATTTTTCCGCATATGCTGAACCTGCCCATCCAGAATGACTCCAGGCTCCCCATACCATATTATAAGGAGTGGGCAATATAGCTTGCCATTCCATGCTTATAGACTCATTATTGAATATCATATCTGCTGGTTCGCCAGTTGCGGCAGACTGGAATTGTAAACAATAGGTGTCAGCACTGGATAAGCCAATTTGTGTGGTATATATCCAATCATCGTATTTATATTTTAATCCCACCACTACATCATATGCATAAACAGTATATTCATATGCGGTGTCATACTGCACTTGAGTGTCATAATAAGTAAATGATTCTTGAGTATTATCATTATAGATCCATACGTTTTGAATTACGTTGTTGGCATATTTTTTTTCAATTCTATATGCTATAGTCTCGGAGTATTTTTCATGACCGCCTTGTGTGAAAAGCGCCCAAATGCCAGTAAAATCCCAATAATCATCACTTTCTATATCTTGGCCAGGATTTAATATGCTTCCGCCGGCGTCAGTATAAGCAGATACAGGACCAGTTCCAATGATCCCGTTTAAAGCATTTCGCAGATTCCTAGCTATAGCAAATCTATATGGAGTTTCAACATTATAAAATGCCTTCGTATTGGAGTCTAATTCATCTAAAAAAATAGAATCCTTCATATAATCTGTGGTGGAATCTTGGAGACCGTTTACCATTCTTTCTATTAAATTAGTCTGTGGATAGGCAGCTGGGGTAGTTGATTCATACTCTGCAACATTTTCTCCGTCGCTTGATGCTGAAGTATAAGTGACACCTAAGACATAACCAAAGGAGCTAACTATGGGAGACTCTTTCAACGATAAAAGAAGTGCATTATCATAATTACTGTTAGTTATGACCTCAGTAAATCCGGCATTTGTTTTTAATTCGTTAGGGATATTAATTGAAATGTAATAAGGAAAATAATCACAATATCTTGCCACGTAATCAGCAGTCGGGCCTAATAGTTTATTTGCCGAAACTTGGCCGAAAATTATATTTTGCAGCTGCGAGTTAACCTCGACCATGGTAGACGATGACATCGATGTAACAGAAAGCGATGCTGTTAAATAATTTCGTAAATTATAATTAAGATCTTCAAAGGTATCTGACGTAACTGTTGCATAGTCGTTCATATATACCGAATATGATTCTCGGGGTAGAAGCGCGCTTGTTTCAATTGAATTCATTATATCTTCAATGTCTTCAGTTTCTACGTTTTTATCTATTGTGAGATAGCGCAGAAGAGCAACGGGAATATCCGATAGAACCTCATCGCCAATATGTTGCACAACATCAGGAGCAAACATATACATATTGGGTATTTGATTAGGTAACAAGGTGTCTATAAATGATTGATAATCTTTGAGATAATAATTATACTGAGTAGTTAAATTTATATCGATCCCATCAAAAGTGCTCTGAAGTTTTTGAATTTGTTTCTCTTCCAGTGTTGTATAGGGATTGTTTCGAGTATAATAAGTGTCCTTCCACACTGCGGTTGAGTATAGGGGAACAAATTCCATATCTTTATATGTTCCACCAAAGAGATATGTTTGCCACATCTCATCACTTTGGATCAGGTCGGGGTTGCCAATTAATCTGATAGGCATATTAAAATTAGGAACATAGGCATCTGCAGATGTTGTTACTTTGAGTAGGGGATTAGAGTATACCTGAGAAATCATATGTTCATCTAATTTATAGGTATAGTAGCCGGCGTCATCAACCTCGATAGCGGCGACGTCGGGCTCAGTCCAATCATAATATTCCCCCATTACAGAAGAACTTAGTAGTTCCCAATTGCTCCCAATTTGTGTTCGCAGCCAATCTCCGGAGCCCGAGATGAGATCAGGATCAACTAACTTTAAAGCTTTGTATTCTGACATCTTTTAATAGCCCCCTTCCGAAGAGGCGCCAGTAGTAGTATAAGTTCCCGTGGGCATTGCACCGGAGCCTGCGCTACCGTCTATTGATGAGAGTGTCGCATTATTCCGAGTATATTTAATTCGCTCATTTGTAAGCTCCGGAGTGGGGGTTGTGCTTAGCATTTGTTGCGTGTAAGTTCCTATAGCATCACTAAGCAGCTGGGATCCCTCTGTTAGGGTATACCAATCATCTCCGAAACGCTCTCGAAAAGCGGTGTCTTCCGTCGAGGCGTAGGAAATAGTAAGCACGTCGAATTCATCAAGCGACAAATAATCTTCGAGAGACGGATCTGCCATATTTTCATCTTGAACGGTGTGGTATTCGTTATACGTTTCTGCCGTATCATCAGTCGTCTTATAATTAATAAGACCAACGTAACCATCTTCTAAATATTGGATCATGGTGGATATTGATGTCCAGTAAAAGCCTACATTACCCCAGGATTCGTTTATGTTCCACAAATAATAAGTTGTCTCAGTTTCTGCCATTATACAATCTCTTTGTAATTAGGTATATCCAAATATTAATAACCATTCAATCTTCTTCTCTGACCTTTTCTATTGCTCCGATCTTGTGAAGACTTGGAGGAAGATTTCTTAGTATTGCTCTTAGATTGTTCAGAAACAGCGGCCGTCTCGCTATACTCAGAGGTCACACTTGGGCTACCTTTTCCAGAGGCAGGTGCCGGCATATTGGTTCTATATTTATATTTCATATTCTGTACCTGAAGTTTTTCAATCTCTGCTACGGCAAACTGTTTAATTCCCGTAGTGCCGGGGATGGCGTTAAGGTCGACTATACCTGATGTAAAAGAAACTAAATTAGGCATTTGTTTTTGCAGTAGCTGCTTTCGATGTTGGCGGCTCCGAATGGACGCCTGGGCATCTAACTCATAAAATGGGTCATTCACATTTGGAAATTTATCATTAGGATCAGATTTGGCATTTTTAACATCTCTTATATCTGCTGTATCAAATCCAATTTCCGTTTTATTAGTCTGAGTAGATAACAGCGAATAATCACCATCATAAGAAGATAAGGAGATGTTTAAAGAATTTAAAAGATTAAGCGCACACTGCTTTTCTGATATTTTAGTATTTTCAAAATTTGCAAAACCAGCATCTTTGAGGATTTGAGTTCCTTTCTCGACTGCATAAAAGGAACTATCTTGATTTATTCTTCGACCATTTATAGTTTTTACTTCTCGCGCGTTCGAACGCTTTTCTATGTCATCTTTGTTTAGAAGTTGTTGTTTTGTTATGCGTGCCATTTTATATCCTCATTTACGTAAGTGCATCGCTCGAAGAAACATCCGCAAGGAGTGCTGTGATACTATCGAGGTCTCCTCCATTAATACTAACATTAGGATACGCTAACATTGTAAACTCTTTCATTAATTCTTGAAGATGTTCGATAGTGTCTGTCGAAAGCATAGATAGCGTCGTGGATATGCCGCTGATCTGGGTATCCATATAGGTATAAACAGATAGCCACGTGTTGCCCGAATCAATATTTAGAACAGCCACTTGGAGGGCTGCGGGAACCACACTATAGTCTAAGGCTTCTGAGTATAGTTCTACCAATCTATCCGTTACTCCCGTTGGAGTGGGCGCCATTTCAGTATACAACGCATCCTCGCTTTTTAAGTCTATAGCTTCGGCGTCATCTGCCCATGTGCTCATTATATACACCGATGAAAGAACTCCCAACGCAAATATATCCGAAAGAACCTGCATATCGGGCAAATCTGTGGCAGTATTGCAATATGTAAGCGCTTGGGGTGATTCGAATCCAGGCAGCAATCTCATCACTCCATGTTCAGCGTCTAGATATATCTGCGTCCAAATATAACCATCGACTTCATAAAAATAATCCCATAAAGCTTGAAAATTAGTATAAAACCCTCTTAATTGTTGCAAAGTTCCTGTTTCAGGATTAATTTTTGCAAAAATATCATTAGCATTATCCAATATATCGTGCATATTTCCCTCAAATTCATTAGTCAAGATATCTCGATGAATATTGTAAATAACCGGAGCAACTGCCCACGGGGCTTGAGCTTCCACAGGAAACATTTGAGTAATTCCTTGTACAAAAAAATCATTGAATGTATCCTGTGTGGTGTTATAATAACAAACTTCGTGTGCGATGTCATAATAGTCTTTTAGTGAGCCTGTCAGTATGTCAGCATAAGACGAAGAAAGGGCATTCACCGTATTTAGAGTATAGTCTTGCATAACTACCTCAAACAAATACCACTCATCATCAGCCACAGTCTCTATCAATTGGTAATCGTATAATTCGAACATTGCCATGCTATAATTATTATATCCCAGATTGTCTACTTTGCCGCCGCTACCCAATTCTTGAATCGCTCTTGGTATAAATCTAGAGCGCCCATCAGGAATGCCATGTATATCATAATCTACAGTCGATTCCGCAAATCCTTCGAACTGTTGAACATTAATATCTGCCTGATAGGTTGCAACCTGACCGTTATCGCCCAGCGCGTCTCCTTCTGGATTAGTCCAACTAGATTTTATCGTACGATAAAGAGTATCATCATCGCCGCCATATCGATATGCAGCAGCATTATCAAATCTAAATTGAGAAAAGACAAAATCTAATCCAAAATGAGCTACAACATTGTCAATATTCATCACGTTGGCGATATGGCTATCGTTATAGAGCGCTTTCTGAAAATCAAAAAATACAAAGGCAGTTGTGCAGAGGGTGTCGGAAGTTGCGGCGCCCAACAAAATATCTTCAGGATCTAGGCTCGAATTATACTGTAATCTTGTAATAAACATTAGTCTGGTTGTCCGTATATTCTATCTGGAGTTGTATCCCAATCTATAGGATCGGCGCTGGGATCCGTTACTGTCTCCGTGTCAACATCTGAGGCTTCATAGTCTGCGAAGGCGCTTTGTTCGCGGATATCGAGTACTTTAATATTTCTAACAACTCCTGGAGAAACAACAGGGGAGCTTTGAAGAGCCTTATTCGTTTTGCCGACGAAACCAGCAAGAGAATTATATAATTGACCTGTGGTTGTGGTTGTAGATTTATCTGGAATTGCTGCTGCTGCCTGTTGTAAAGTTACAAGAATACTGCTCGGCTTTGCTGACCCGAGCGGTGTGTACCCCACAAATGCGCTCAGTGGGCCTGATGACTGGGCGGCTGAGCCAGCGGGTGTAGTGGCGCCTAGGCTGAATCCCAGGTGCATTTGCTCTTCTGCGACTATGGTAGATATCGAATCGGCGATCTCTCCTGCTTGTGTCGTTGTGGCAGTTGCTGCTGTTTCGGCGGTGGTTTCCTCTGCCGGTAGTGCATACTCGGCGGGGCCGATCTCGATCCCGGTGCCGGCTGAGCGGAATCCCTGAAGAAGTATTTGAGCATCGGAAAGAATCAGCGATAGCGAAATTCCTGATCCCACCGTGGGTGCACGGTATTGACCATCCAACGACTGAATCACAGACTCATGAACGGTACTGCCATTAGGATATTTGAAAACAGTTTCTATCCCATCATATGGCATGCCGTCTACAAAAACTTTTTCATAAGCAATATCAGAGTTAAGCGAGTTGAAGAAATAGTAATTTTGCAGCGCAGCCAAAGTCTCGTCTCCACTAGGTGTTCCAAAATCATAAATAGAGGAAAAGCAAAATACACTTAAATCCTTATATGTCACCCCCTCTTCTTCTGACACATACACATCATCAAATAACTCACTAAATGATTCATAATGACCACCTATTGTTAGTGATATTTGAGTTGTATATTTATAGATCCAGATCCCTCTAGTTTCATCGTAGTTAGATGCATCCACATATTCAAAATCTGCAATTGAGATCTGCTGATAAATACTATGACCTGACGACTCTGAGCCTATTTCTATAACGTCTGATCCGTTTTTCGACAAAATACTATAAACACCATCGACTTCATAGTTGGCAATGAAATAACATAAATCGGCATACCGCTCTTTTAGTAATATTTGAGATATATCCCCATTTCCTATTGCAAAAACAGCATATATAGATAGGTCACTTAGTGCCGCTAAACTTTCTGTAGGGGGCTCTGTTCCCTCCACCTCTCCGGGAAGATATAAGTTGACAGTTAATCGAATCTCATCTGCGCCTGAATCACCCTTTAACAGCTCGATAATCTCTACAAAGGGAGTAGGAAGATTAATACCTAGTCGGCGGGCGCTTTCATTATCCATTAATCCTGGCATATTTCTGGCTCCGTAACTGGTCCGTAAATATCGTAAACGGTTGGTTCTGACGTGGGGCCGATCGGATCGCAATCAAAATCCAAATCAATATAGTAAGACTGTTTATTATATTCCTCTGCCCCTTTGCACGCAACATCTGCGCTAATATCTTGATCCAGCGCCATGTCAAAAAAGTAATCTACACTCGAAGTAGTTAATGCTGCATCAATTCCGTATTCTTGCTGTTCTGATATCATCATGCCATTTACAATTTGTGGAATTAACTGGTCAAACTGTAGGCGCTTTAAAGATTCTTTTTTGTCTACGCCGCCTTTAAATTGCTCAATCTTATATTGATTAATTGCTGTAGTGGCTGTTCCCGTCACATCAAATGAGGCGCGAGGCAAATTGCCTTTAATCCCACCATATTGATTAGTTACATACAAATAAGATTTTGTAACTTCTTCTGTTGTTTCGTTTGTTGCGACCATATAAAGGCTCGACAAGTATGTGTTGATTACCGCTGCTAAATTTGCGACTGTTGTTTTAACGTCTGCTCCTATCTCTACTTCGTTTGCAACAGCAGGATCGGTGGGCGATGATTTAAAAATAAAAACTTCTGTTGCGTTGTTGTTGTGAATAGTTAAGGTGTTATTGTTTATAGGTTGACCCACAAAATATAATGACCCACTAGCGTGTTCACTAGCTATATCAGACTCAACTTCAAACACTTCCATATCAAAATTTTCAGTAAGCAAGGATGTGTTAACTTCATCAACATACATTAATACGTTATCCATCCGCAAAGTAATCACCCTACCGTCTTTAAAGGGCATTGTAAGATTGGTGAGGTCTTCTACTGTTTCGGGCACTTGCATTGATCTTTGGATTACATCATCATAATATTCTGCTTGCAGTGTATAATTCAACTCCATATCAATTTGAGGCACCATCGAATCATTTTTGAGATCGTGAGCTGTAGATGCCGAAATTTCTCCCTTTAAAGCTATAATTTTCCAGGCCGGTAGTTTTCTAGAATCAGCGTCTAAATATGCATCACCAATTAGGGAATCAAATCGAAATGCATCAATCTTTACTTCTTGTTGGGTGGGGGTCATATCGGCAGTATAAACATTATCTATATAGTCAGGCGAAGTGCCCTCGGCTTGCTCAAACAAAACCATGCTTTCAAGATATTGAGTTTCTTCTTTAATTCTTCGACGAGCATAGTTCTGGCCCGCATTTTGACCAATCGGTATCGATGTAATTTGTGAGCCTGTTACTCTTCCATATCGATCGTCGTAAAGAATGTTATCATCATAAAAGCCATAATACACGGGCTTAAACTTGCCC
>Ga0080013_1003095_pt1 | contig 18136 bp, 23 predicted proteins | sample ETNvirenome_6_85_FD_69236 | JGI IMG/M metagenome (GOLD analysis project Ga0080013, IMG submission 69236) | Marine viral communities from the Pacific Ocean - ETNP_6_85 (SPADES assembly) (version 2) | ecosystem: Environmental > Aquatic > Marine > Oceanic | place: Pacific Ocean | collected 2013-06-19 | reverse complement strand
ATTGATAATACCTCATTTACACTCATTATAACATATTCATCATCATACTCATGTAATTGTGCATGTTTATTATATAATATTGTATCACCAACATCACATACTACTGGAATAATTGTTCCGTTTGCAGAGTACATACCTTCTCCTACTGCCATAACTTCACCTTCTAACAACTTACCTTGATCAACTGTATCTGGTAAAATAATACCAGAATCAGTTATCTCTTCATCTTTTTTAGTTTTTGGTTTTACAACGATTTTATCGTTTACTGGTTTTAATCTCATTTAATTATCCTCAATAATTTAACTATGGTTGACATAAAATTTATTTCTTTATCTACTACTTGAACATCTTGATATTGCCCTTCTGCAATTGCAAGAATACATTCAGCTACTTTACCATTTGAATATGTATCTATCTCATCATAAAGTAATTTGTATAATTCTGCATAATCAGTTATAGAATTATTAGCAAGTAATTGTCTAATCTCCGACACTTTAGTAGTGGGTGTTAAACTTTCTAATAACTTAATCTTGTAATCACTTTGGATTACTGAACTAACATCTATCTTTAACTTACCATCAACAACTTGTCTTTGAGCTGAATTTATAACTCTACGAATATCTGGATAACCCGCATTAACTATTAAAGCTAAATCATCCAAACCAAATTGAACATTTTCAGTTTCAAATATATTCTTTAGTTGTAGTGCCACTTCTTTTCTTGATGGTGGCATAATTTTATATGATTGACATCTTGATTGAATTGGGTCTATAATTCTCTCTACATAATTACAAGTAAGAATGAATCTACAATGTTTTGAAAATGTTTCCATTAGATTTCTCAATGCAGCCTGTGCATTTGGTGTAAGATAATCACACTCGTCAAGTATGATTACTTTCAAGGATTTGAAACCTACTGAACTTGCGAATGTTTTTACTTTGTTTCTAACATCATCAACTTTGTTTTCATCAGAAGCATTGATATACAAATAATCACAATCTATGTTCTTTGTTATAATCTTTGCTAATGTAGTTTTACCAGTACCAGCTTTACCAAAAAGAAGAAGGTGAGGTACATCTTCACTTTCGAGATATACCTTTACCTTATCTTTAAGATGTTCGTTACCAATATATGTTTGTAAATTATATGGTCGGTATTTCTCCACCCAAAGTGAATGATTTAATTCACCCATTGACTACCTCTTTTCCGATTCAATATTTTAGATTTTATTATTTCTACAAAAAGTCCAAATAATGAATTTGCAAAATATGAAGTTTTATTCTCAACAAAAAGAATGTATTTCCATCTACTTTTATCTTCCACTAATCTACATCCTGCATAGCAACTATATAATATGTAGAATCATAATCATCAACTTTGAAATTTACTCTTGCCAAACCTTCGTTTGAAACTTCAAGAACTGCAGATGTACATTCTTTATTAGCAATTAATACTTCTTTAAATAGATTAGCGTTGAATGCAATTGCATTTTCAAAATCTTCAGTTTCAGTTTCAACTGGAATATTTACACGATTTGTATTTGTTGATGAATAGCCAATTACAACTTCAATACCATTTTTACCATTTAAAATAGTAAATGTATCAACATCACTTAATGCACTTTTACCTTTAATAAAAGTATCAATAAATTTAGTATCCAATTTAATACGAGTACCAAATTCTGGTAATCTTTTAAGTGCTGGTGGATCAGCAATTACAGATAAATCACTCAATACATAATCAATTGAAACAGGACCATTCTTTACTTTAAGTGCAACTGTCTTATCACCAAACTTTGATAAATCTAATGAAATATCATCACCTAAAACACCAATTAAACTTTTTAATTGATCTGTTTGATATACACCAAGTTCTGCATCTTCGAATTGAAACTTATCTGCTTTAACAGTTCCAAGTAAAGATTTATCTGGTGTTACAAAAGTGGTAGATAATGTATCTGTTGTTGATTTCCACTTTACACTATTTACATTTCCACCCAAATTATATTTTTGAATGAATCTGTCTAATTTACTTTTTTGCATCTTATTTTTCTCCTATTAAGATTTCTATTGTTATAATATACGAAACTTTTACTATATAAGTCAACTAAAAAAACCTATCTAATGTATTTTTTTTATCAACTGGTAATTCCCAATTCATTGCTTCATAAAATACTTTTATTTTTTTAAACAATGCTTTTTGAAATAATTTTTCATAATCAACATTCTGTTCTATAAAATCCATAATTTCTTTAGGATCATCATAACCTTTGAATGCAATTTGTTTTACATTCAATGAATTTGGTTTAAGATATACCCATTTAATCTTTTCACTATTCTTAATTTTTTCTACATTATTTAAACCAAAATGTTTTAATAAATCATTATAGATTATTGCAGATTTAACATGTACTGGTGCACCTTTATGAGTATCTGTAAATATACTACCTTCACCATATATCTTTTTATTGCTATATCTTTTATCTGTAAATTTACTTATACCTCTAACACCTGTTGGTAGAGCAATATCTTGAATATCTGCAGTTTTCATCAATTTCTTAAACTTTAATATCTTTTCATCAATCTCATCTTTATCTACATTACCTAAAATATCTTTAAGAACTTGTGTCATTAACTTTCTCATAGCAGGTGGAAATGAACTACGAACAATGTCTAAACCTTTAACATCAAGTTTATCACAAACTACACCACCATCGTTGATAATCCATTGTCCATATCTTTTCTTTGTAACCCAAAACGCTGATTTAGCCACACACTCTTGTTTGATATCAAATCTATGAGTATCACAATTAAGAAACTTCTTTGCAAATAAATCATATGATTTGTTTATAAACTCTTGAACAACACTTGCAGTTTCTAATATTTTTTCTGTCATGAATTTATCATCAGATGAATCTGTATTAGGATATTGATTTTTAATTAAAGGTAATGCAGGATAAAATACTGAATCTGTATCTGTATAAATACAATAGTCTTCATCAGTACCAAGTTTATTATTATAGTATTTATTTGTAATCTCTTCTGTAAATTTAATTAAATCTTGTCCAGTTGTAGTTGTTGCCTCAGCATTATCTATATCATAAAATCTGAATACAGGTAATCCCAATACACCATAAAGTGAATTAAGAACAATCTTTTGTACATGTTGTCTTCTATTAAAATATTGTGACTTATCAATATCACCTTCGTCATTAAATTTCTTCATCAATCTTTTATATTCAACTCTTTCATCAAACCACTTTTCAAGTATTGAAGGTATCAAACCTTTTTTATCATTACGATACAGAATACCATTTGAAGATATTGACACTTTATTAGAAGCAAACATACTAACCAACTCTTCATTATTTAAATGTCCTTGAACTTTACCATTTTTTTCAAGTGAATAAGTTTTTGGTACATCCTTCATAAATTCTTTAGCATCCCAACCATTTACTTTACCTATCTTCATTTCAGGTGATATATTTAAAGTCATAATTGTAGATGGATACATAGAAGTTAAATCTAAATCAAACACCCATTCATATCTACCTGGTATTGGGTCTTTAACATATGCACCAGTAAATTTATCATCTTCACCACGATTCATTTTATCTCTGGCATTCAATGCTTTGTTAGGTGCAATCACTCCAAGTTTTTTTAGATGTACAAGAATAGCACCTTCTAAATATCTACTTGAATGATAAACATCTTCGTATGGTGTATGTCCAACATGTGATATACCACGAACTAATTCAATAAGTTTGAGTTTATCATCAAGTGCCTTTACAATCTTTACATCATTCAGATTATACTCAATATATTTATTTAAATCATTTTCATATAAATCTTGTAATGTCCCATCATATTCAACTTTACCAATACCTACTTCAAGTTGTCCAATGAAATCTAGTCTATATGATGATTGTTGTGTATATGTAAATTTCTTATATAAAGATAAATAATCTAAACAAGATACACCTGCAATCTTATATCTTTGTTTATGATCAGAATAATATACTTCACCAATCGGTGAAAGTGAGTTTGCGAATTGTTGTCCTAAAACTCTTGTAGTTCTATTATATAAATAAGGAATATCAAATCCATCAATGTTCCAACCACTTAATATTGTTGGATTAATTTCAAGATATTTCTGATAAAACCTTTGTAGTAATTCTTCTTCTGAATTAAATGATTCTACAACATCTGTATTAGGTATGTTACCCAAAACAAAACAAGAATATTTATCAGTAACTTTATCATAGATAGCTATTGCAGTAATTTTATTTTCTGCTCTTTTTGGATCTGGGAATCCGTCTTTTACTTCAACCTCTATATCAAAATAAACTTCTCTATGTCCTTCTGATACATCATCTGAATCCGTATAATTGTCTACTAACACACGAGTTTCAATTGGAATATCAGATTCAAAAACTTTACCATTTTGTAAATCTTCACCAGTCCAAAAACTTACCTTTTTTAACTTGTCTCCATATAGAGAACGATAAGTTCCAGATTGAGATTTTAAATAAGCATATGGTTTATATTGAAATTTTGAATAACCTGTTTTATCATCCCATAGATGTACTTCACTACTTGTCTTTGTTCTTTTTACATAAATGTTTTGATACATTTATTTCCTTTTTAAATCAATTGTTTTAGATTTTTCTGTAATTGTGATTTGGTATATTTTTAAATGTTTACAACTTCTACACCATATTGGTTTACATTTATCTTTATAAATTCTTTCATGTTCTTCACAATAATTTTTAGCTAAATCAAAATCTAAACTATTATCTTTATGAAGTGATGGATGTAATGCTTCCCATTCATCTAATTCCCAACTACAGACATTACATTGTTTTTTTTTAGACATATACTAATTTACAACCTTTTTTTGAATTAAACAATACTTATTTATCTAATTTTTCTAATATTTTTTTTGTTGTTTTATAACCATCTTCAGCTGAAGGTTCTCCTGCCTGATATACTTCACAATCATTCATCTCATTCATAACTTTTGCTAGTGGATAATCATTTCCACCTTCCATTGTCCTATCACCTATAAAGATATATTTCATCCCATCCATAAATGGTATGTTATAATCATCTTTAATTTTTCCAATGACTTGTGATTTGTCATTACCTTTTGGTGCTATATCTATTGATATTTGACCACCAATTACAGCATCTAATTCAGGCCATCCTCGTTTTATTTCTTCTGCTATCTTTTCTCTTTCACCTGTTTCCTTATCAAATTCAAAATATTGTTGTCTTTCTTCTAATGTACAATCTCTACCAACTACACTAAAATTTAACATGGCATCTCTATCTTCTCTATGATTTGTAGATTTAACTGGTGTATCACTTATTTTAACTTGAAAACCCAAATATGTCAATAAAGTTTCAGGTGGTTTAAATTTATTCTGATAAATTCTAGTAAATGGAAAATTAACTACATGGGGGTCAAATTGCCATAACTCATTACCACCACAAGTAAATATTCCTTCAGCTTTCATCATTATACTTTCTGGAACTTGTTCATCTAGTTTTTCTATATCACTACCACTAACTAAATAGAATTTATTTTTGTCAGACCATTTGTCAAAAAATTCCTCAAAACCTTTTGTCATTTTTCTTCTTGATGGTGTTAATGTTCCATCTACATCGAATATAAAAACCTTATCCATTTATCCCCCAAATACTTTTTTCTTTCCGCCATAATATTCACTGGCGTGTCCGTTTTCTTTTAGTAATTCATTTACTGATGTTTCATTACCTTTTACAAATAGTTCGCCGAGAACGCGTCCGTATTTCCCAACTCCGTGAGATTTTAATACGAATTTGCCCTCGTCTGAATTTTCAAGTAAATCTTTTACATAAGCTTTAGCTGCTAAACCTTTTTTCTTTTCTTCAAGGTTTCTTGTTCTTGATTCCCAAGTGTCTACACCATAGAACCTAATTCTTTTTTTAACCCAAGTATCAAATCCTAAATCAATCATAGCGTCACAAGTGTCACCATCTACAACTCTAACAAGTTTTGCTGAATAATTATGTTTATCTAATTTCTTCGCCATTTTATTTCTCCTGATTAATCATCAATCTGTCATCAATGATTTTCTGTAATTCTTCTTTTGTTGTTTTTAATTCAAAATAATCTGCTTCTAATCTTTTATATTCTTTTCCATTTTCAAAAAATATAATTGTTGGTACTACTAATATATAATCTCTTATTTGTAAATCTATATTATCACATATATTTACACGACCTAGTTTTGCGTTTTTAAGTACAATAAAATCTTTTACCATAGCTTCAGTATTCCAATGTGCCCAATATTCAACAACAACTATACCTTCTTTAATTTCTTCTTCAAAATTTTTTGTTGTTAATTCTGTAACACCAAATAATAATGAACTTAATAATACTAATAACATTTTACTTTTCATAAACTTTTTCCCTCAATTCTTTTAATTCTTCTTTTAGTTCTTTTACATCATTTTCAAGAACTTTAAGTTTGTTTACTTGTAAGTCATCTTTCATCTTGTACTCATTACGAGATGGTGGCCAAGTTGTTTTGGGGTCTACTGCATAAACACCATTACCTGTCTTTGGTAATAATTTTGCTTCTTCGATTTCACCCATTAATTTATAATAAAATCCAAAAGCTGAACATAATACTACAACTACTGTTACAATAGTTTTAATACTAATTGTTATTGATGTATTTTCTGATATCTCTTTTGCCATAATTCTATCCTATTAAAATTGTTCTTCTTCTGTACTATCGTTCATAGCAGTTGTTGATAAGTTACCACCCATTATAGTTTCTTGTATCCTATCAAAATATCCTGCACCAACAAACTCTTGATGTTTCGCTGCTCTAAATCCTTCTGTAGCTGTTGCAAATTCTTTATCTTGTAATTTAGAATATCCCAACATACCAGAATCTAAATATGCTTTACTTAATTCCCACATACTCATATTCAAAGCATGCCAACCTGCTAATGTTATAAACTGATACTTATATCCAAAATTATATAATGTATCTCTAAATTGTAACATTTCATTAGCATCTAAATTCTTTGACCAATTAAATGATGGAGAACAATTATATGATAAAAACTGATTTGGATATATATTTTTAACACCTTTTGCAAAATGACCAGCCTCTTTTATATTTGGTTTTCCTGTCTCACACCATAACACATCAGCGTATGGAGCATATGTCACACCACGACTTGTTGCTAACTCTATTCCATTATCTAATTCATAAAATCCTTCTGGTGACCTTTCAGTATTTTTAATGAATGGTTTATCTCTGTCATCTACATCTGATGTAATTAGTTTAGCTGCATTGGCATCTGTTCTTGCTATGATTACAGTTGGAACTCCCATAACATCAGAACACAATCTTGCTGATATTAATTTATTAACAAACTCTTGTGATGGAACAATAACTTTACCACCCATATGACCACATTTTTTAACTGAACTTAATTGGTCTTCAAAGTGAACAACACCAGCACCTGCTTGTATCATAAGTTTCATCAATTCATAAGCGTTTAAGTTACCACCAAACCCTGCTTCTGCATCAGCTATGATTGGAACAACCCAATCAATTTCGTTATCATCTTTCATCCAATGAATTTCACTTGTTCTTAATAGAGCGTTGTTTATTCGTTCTACTAATTTAGGAACTGAATGTATAGGATATAAACTTTGATCAGGATACATTGTATCAGATGTATTATTATCTGCTGCTACTTGCCAACCTGAACAATAGATTGATTTCATACCTGCTTGAACTTGTTGAATGGCTTGATTACCTGTTACAGCACCAAGAGCACAAATCGGTTCATCTTTTTGTAATAAATCCCAAAACTTTTCTGCTCCATTCTTAGCAAGTGTATGTTCTACATTAACTTGACCTCTTAAATCAACAACATCTTTTGCTGAATAGGGTCTTGTTACTTCTTCCCATCTCGGATTTTCATTCCAATCTTTTTCTAATTGATATATTTGTTCTCTTTTGTTCATTTACACACACCTTTTTTTACAGGAATACCTATTGTTTCGAATACATCTTTCTTTTTATCTTTATCGTCAGTTTCAATTACTACTTCATTAAATTGTTTATAAAATAAAAATTTTGTTCTACTCACAATTTTACCACTCCGAGTATCAAATATAGTTTCTACTAAATATTGTTGTCCTGTCTTAACAGATGTAACTTCTGTAACAAATATTTGATATCTACCTATTGTTGGTTCAGTTGGAGCATATGATACTATGATAGGTTCTTTTAATTTCCCCGCCATTAAAGTTGATATCATTGTTAATATAAGTATAAACCATTTCATTATTTACTCTCCTATTTCTGTATTTTACTTAAATTAGTTACTAAAATAGAATTTCCTACTATTTTATAACTTAATCCAGAAGCTCTTATAACAAGGTTTACTGCTTCACTCACTTTTACACTATCAAGATGAATACTTAATTTATCTTTTTCGTTAAAATTGGGTCCAGTTACAATATTGTAACCACTTTCTTCAGCAAGTATAGACAAAATTACTGTAATAGGAGCATTATTAACATGTAGAGATATAAGATTCTTATCAGTTAAATCATTTTTAGCGAAATATACTGATTTATCTAATTCACTTAATCTTTTCTTTGTTTCTAATTCAGGAAAGTTTTCTTCTAACCATTGAACTGATTGAGCAAATGTTGTTCCTAATACTTCATTAACAATTAAAATGATATCTACAATGTTTATTATACCATCATAATTCATATCACCTGTTATAAATTGTTCTTCTGTTGGTGTTCCACCTAAAACAAAGTTTACTAATATAACTATATCGTTTATGTTTAAAACACCATCAAAATTTACATCTCCATATAAATCTGGAATAAATTCTTCTTGTGGTTCTCCGATGTAATCAAAAAACCAATCTAATCTACTATAAATCTTCGAATACACACCCGGGTATCCTGCATCCGCTCAACCATAACCCCAACTAACTATACCAATAAGTTCATATTCTCCATCACCATTTGTCATAATTAATGGACCACCACTATCTCCTTGACAAGAATCTTCACCACCATTGGAGTCTCCAGCACAAACCATATTGTTTGTAATTTCTGAATTAGAATAGTTTCCACAACTATCGTCAATTGGAACATCCACTTCCATCAGTACAGGAGAACCCCAACCACCAGATGAAGTTGCTCCCCAACCCATCGTTGTTGACATTACAGGTTCGTTATCATGTGAATCTGATGTAACTAATTGTATAGGTTCAAAACTTGATGGTTGTGTTAGATGTAATAGTGCATAATCATTGTTCAATGACCAACCACTATAACTTGGATGAACTATAATTTGATCTACATATCGTGTTTCAGAACCATTAGTTCCATTAATGTTATGCATTCCAATCTTAACTGAAATACTACCTGCCGATTCATTTTCAACACAATGAGCTGCTGTAATAACCCAATCTTCTCTGACAAGTGAGCCACCACAAAAGTGTCCACCCCAATAACCTGATGATTGAACTGATACCATAAATGGATACTTACAATCAGGACATGCTGGATCTACTTCGTCTCCACCAACAATCATCGGAAATGGTGGGTCAACAGGAGTTACTGGTCCTTGTGTTGACATTGTTGTTAAATTATCTTCTTGTGGTTCATATGGTACTGGTTCACTACAAGAAAATAAAAATAATAATATAAATAATAATCTAATCATTTTTCTTCTCCGTCATAATATCTGAATTCTGTTTTAATGTTTGTTTTGTTATTAAATCTTTTAATTTAGTTGTAGACCAACCATGTGAACGAGATGTATAAATAACTTTTGGTGGTAAATCGTATCCTGTAAAATCAGTTCTACCAATATAATCCTCACCAAGTATTCTCACATCTGGTTTAAAAAATTTAATTAATTCATATAACTCTTCTTCTGTTTGATATATATAAACATCATCTATATACTCTATTGCCATCAGTGCTTCATATCTATCCCATAAAGGAATTACAGGTTTGTATTTAGTATTTCTCGTAGCAGATGGGTCTTTTTGTAAAAATATTATAAGTTTATCACAATGTTTTTTTGCCCATTTAAAACATTTTATATAACCTGGATGTAATAAATCAAAATTACCAGCGGTAAATCCAAGTAATTCTTTTTTATATTCTCTACTCATTTTTTCCTCCATTAATTAACCATGATGATGATTGGATTTTTCCACCACCAACACCCCATAACATAGTTACATCTAAATATTTACATAATTTAACTTCAGGTACATTACCTTTGCCTCTATCTCCACCATTTGCAAAATAAATATTAACATCTTCATTTTGATATAAATTACAAACTTTTTTTATTATATCATTAGCAGTATCATCTGAATCATCAAATGGTAACACCTGATTTACATATTTAAATCCTTCAAGTATTTCTTTCCGTTCTTCAAAATTCATGAATGGTTTTTCTTTTTTTCTTGTTAACCATTCATCTGAATTTAATCCTACAATTACTTGATGTCCCAAAGTACTTGCTTCTCTGAACATTCTTAAATGTCCTTTGTGAACTGGGTCAAACCCACCACTCAAAATTATAACTGACTTTTTCCAATTCATTATAACCTCTTCTCGTTTTCTTTTAATAAATAGTTTGCAGAATCAGTTAAATTAACCCATTTTGGTATTGGTATAAATGGAAATATTCCATGCACTATAAAAAACCAAGATGATACATATAATCTCAACCCTATAAAACAAGCTGATTTACAATGAGTCCACCAACTTTCCAAACCATTCTCTCTTGGATGTTTTGTAAATGGATTATGCATTTTATGACATCCTTAAATTTCTTTTTCTATCTATTATTTTTGGATTAAACATATTTCTTTTACTCCATTTTTTACCATTTTTTCGTATACCAAAAGAAAAACGATAACTATTAGTATGAACACAATGCCAAGTTAAATTATTATGATCACCAACTACAAAATGATTTAAACTCCAACCTTTTGGCTCCCATTCAGTTACCATTTCTTCCGTTTCGGAGTCTATGTATCTAAAAAATGAACTCTTTTCATCAGGATTATATACAAAATACCATCTATCACCCGGATAGTCACAATTAGTATGCCATCCCATAAAACCATCATAAGATGATTTCTTCGTTGTATGACTTTTATAACATAAAGGTTTATTAGAAAACATTAACTTTTCATTATTATTTTCTTTACTTAATATACTCATCAATTCTTCTATTTGATTCTTTCTCATTAAATTAATAATTTGATTTGGATAAGAAAATACTATACTGTCAATATGACTTCTAAGTCTAAATTTATCTTCACTTTTAATAAATTTATAAGTTTCATAATCACATCTATTTAAAGTACCTTTACCAAAATCCGATGCAAGTTCATTCCAATCAATAAATTTAATCATTGAATCATCTAAAGTTGGATACCTTAAAGGTTTATCTTCAATAATATTATTGTTCAATTCTTCATCTAATATTGGTTTAATATAATTGGTATACAAACTATCCAATGGTTCACTATATTTTTCTAATTTATTTGATTGACTAAAAAGCATCTTCTAATTCTTGTGTTTCTTTTATTTGTTCTAAATCTATTTCACAGGTATCATTATTACAAAATTTATCAATTTCTGCTTCATTACCTTTTACTTGTCTGAATGATAAGTAACTTAATTTATCAACCATTTTATTATATTGTTTTTCAGTAATTTCTTCATATGGCATTTGTTTATAAGCACCTAATTCTAATTTAGGTAAAAATGATATACCTTTTAATTGATATTGGAAATAGTTAAGTGCTGTTGCAATCTGATTACCTTCTGTTTCTGGATCAAATGTTACAGTACAACTTACTTGATTATCAGCCCAATATCTTTGCATAAATGAAGCCAATGCCATCTGTTCCCACATAGGAACATCATTCACAGTTCTTATTCCTTCACCTACATCAACTGGAACTTCTACGACAACTGTACTATCTTCACTACCGAAAGCAGGCTCTATTTTATATCCCGCTTTTTCCAAAGGTTTTAATAAAGGTGAATTTACTGATAACCTAATTCTTCTGATATAGAATCTACTTTCAGGATAGTGAAGACCTGGGGTGGCACCCGCCAATAATGAAACAGTTCCACTTGGTTTAACTGATGTGGTTTTAACACTACGCGGAACAGCAAACCAATCTGAATACCCTTTATCATATTTTTGTAAAGCATCGTATCCACTTTCTAACCATCTTCGTAACTCACCTTGTCCTCTATGAGTAATGAATTGTGCTATACCACTTACACTACATCCAATTCTTCTATTTCTTAACATCACACGATTAGTTTCTGGCCAATGAGTTTTTCCAAGTGTTACTGTTTTAGCATATAGATATGCGTATTTCAATGTTGTCAAATAATCTTCTAAATCTTTATGGTTATCTGGAAATGTTTCAACCAAACAACATAACTCATATGATTCCAATGATTGTTCAAGACAAGGATTACCACCTGCTACTCTATGGTCTTTATCATCTCCACCATTCTTCATTCTTGAATAGTGTTTCATATTATCTAACCAAGCAAGTCCTGGTTCTCCGTTGTCTTTAATTCTCTCTGCTATATCTGTATAATCCATACCCAACTCAGCAAATACTGAATTGTTAGATGTCCAACCATACATTTCTCTTTCTGGATTCTTTTTGTAATTCTTTAAATTTATATATTCATCTGATTCAGGGTCACCAAATACGATTTCTGCAGTTCTTCTAACATTACCAGCTACAACACATTTACCGATTAAGTTCATTATATCTACAATTGTAGTAACTGATATTGGTGAACCTATATTTTTATCTAAACATTCTCTGATAGCATTATGTACTTCTTCTAATGGTTTATGACCACTTGATAATCCACCAAACCCTTTAATCGGTTCTCCTTCAGCTCTTATTTGTGTATAATCAAAATCAACAGGAGTTATACCAAGAAAATATGAATCTAATAATCTTCTAACTGATTCAACCCAACCTTCTCTTGTATCTGGTATATTATATATCTCAGTTTCTCTATCCTCTTTTGGACCTCTAATTACGAATTGTTCTGCACCTTTAGTATCAAATCCTACACCAACCCCAACCATACTCGCATCCATTAAGAAACAAAATGGTTTAGCTAAATCTTCTTTTAGATTATCAGTTGATACAAATGCACAATTATTAAGAGCTGCATACAAACCTCTTTCTTCTGTTATTGATGTTCCCATAGCCCAAAGACCTCTACCAGGTGGTAAAAATTTCATATTGAATATTCTATCATACATTTCTTGAGCACTTCTTTGTGCTTGCCATGCATTCCACCCTAAATGATGAGATTCTATCCATTTCTTTTGCATACTATATGTACCTTCAACTACTCGTTGACAAGTTTCCCACCACATTTCATTTTTACCATCGTCTTTTAATCTTGAATAGGTTCTCATATAGACTAACTCACCAAGACCATTGAACCCAAATGGTGCTCTTTTTCTCTTATATCCGTCTATAAAATTTTCTGATAAACTAAATTTCTTAAAATCTGTCATTATTTTATTCTCCCACCTTCTTAAATACAAATATTGGTTCATATTTAAACCCAGTACCTTCACCACCGCGTGCTAAAGTAGAAAGACTTAATTGTAAGGTTTTTTCGTGTTTGAGGCCAAAACCTTTAGCAATCCTTAAAGTACCTTCTTCGATACTTTTACCGCTTGAAGTGTTTGCAATATTCAGTAATAAATATCCATTTTTCTTTAAACTTTCGTAACAATTTTCAATAGTTAAGTATAAAAATCCATTTATCCATTTATCTTGTGTAGGATACTTTTTATAACTTTGAGTATCCTCATCACTATACTTTTCTGTATCAAAATAAGGTGGCGATGTAAAACATAAATCTACTTTTTCGTTTGGCCTAAATACTTCACTACCTAACTTATGTAATTCTACTTCAGTACCTATGTAATTAAAATCTTTTTGAATTTCGTTTAATCCCTTAAAAGTTTCTGTTGATGGTTCAGTTCCTATATATTTTTTAACTTTTTTTGAGGCCATTGCACCGATTAGTCTTCCACCCCAACCACAAGACATATCCCAAACTACACCATCTCCACCATAAGTTTCATAGATATATTTTGCTGCTGTTGGTCTAAAATTTGATACGGTTTGAGTTCCTTCATATAATTTTAAACATTGTCTAAATCTATTTTCTGTAAATAATCCATTACCCCATAGTTTTTGCCATCTCCAAGTTTTTCTAATAACTTTTTTTAGTTTTTCATCGTCATGAAAATTGTCCCATGCACTCACTTTAGATTTACCACACTTAACTTTCCAAAATTGTGGAAAATAAGACCATGCCAACCTTAAACAATGCATCGTTTGAATTATTTTATCATCATCTATTATTGTAGTGTGATCAAACTTCATTAAATTTTTCATATGTTTATGTTTTTCTTCTTCAGTTATTTCATAATGTGGAAATCCGTGTTTTCTGAAATGTCTGAATATAACTTCTACTGCATTATCTAAATCAACATCTGGGTCACTCGTACTATTAATAACCTTTTCATATTCAAGGTCTTCCTCATTATAATCAAGAAATTTACCAACTATATCATAGTTAACTTTAGTCTTCATTTATATGTATCCATTCTATATTACCATAGTTACATGTCCAATAACCATCTTCTACTTCTATTAATATTGGATATTCTTTATCCCACCACATTATTTATACCCCGCATCTTTTATTCTTTGTACTAAATCTACTCTTTTATCTGTATCTTCATAATAAACATCATTTTTATCCATCCAAAATTTTATTTGTTTATTAGTCCAATATTGTGCAGATGGTGAATATTCTCTACCTATCTTTTTAAATATACCATACTTATAATCAAAATTAGGTCCTCTACCTACCATTATTCCTCCCAAGCTTCATTAACATCGGGTGTAGATTTATCATCACCTCTATATGTTCCATCTTTTTTTCTTGCTCTTTTTCTTTTTGGTTTTACTTTTGTCACCATACCTTCAAATTTCTTTTCAGGTCTTCGTGGTGTTCCCCACAATAATTCATGAAATTCATCAACAATAGTTTCAAATCTTTCTAACTCTGTTTTTTCATTCCAAGATTTATCTTTAAACATTTTGTATGTTATTTTTTCCATAATTATTCTCCCATCAAATCATCATATTTATTTGCTAACATTTTTCTCATGAGATTATCTCTATTATCAATCTTTTGTTGTTGTTCTTTACCACCTACCGATGAAGATTCATATATATCCATCTTACCAGTATTTGTATTTACTTTTGCTGGATAAGTAATACCATCAGGTCCAAATCTATTTTTAATGACATGAAATCTACCCGTGTTACCAATCTTATCTTCTACTTTCCTACTTAACGACATCACGAAATCTGCTGTCATAATCTTTTGATATGATTCTGAAACCTTTTGTGCTTCAATCACATCTTCATCAAGAGCACTTCTATTAGCCTGTGAAGCTGTCCATATTGGAATCTGAAACTCACCTGCAAGTCCTCTTAAATCCTCATAAATGTTACCAAGTGCATGTCTTACTTCTCTTGAATTGCCTGTATCTTTCAATATGTCAGCGTAATCTACGACTACCATATCTACTTCAGTTCCAAGATTTATAATTCTTTTTAAATGAGCTGATATTGTATTTACACTTGCAGTTTTAGTTGGATAATATTTAATAACTAAATCACCTTTAAGTTTTTCCATTTCACCTTGAACATCTTCTTTATGATATTTTAAATTTTGATTTGCAATACCCGTTAATATAGAATCATATCTCAATCCAACATAAGCTTCATTTAACTCCAATGAATAGTGAACTATATGTTTACCTTTCTTCATACTATTAGCACCAAGAGCTGCTAACACCCAAGTTTTACCAACACCAGCAGGTGCAACAATCACACCAAGTTCTCCACCACCTAATCCACCTTGAGTTAGTTCATCTATAACATCCCAACCAGTAGATACAGTTTCACGAGCTGTTTCTGAATATCGTTCTTCTATATGTTCAATATACTCATGTCCAATATTTCTTTCAGTTCCTGCATTTAAAGCATCATCAACAAGTCGTTTTATTTGTTCAAAATCACCTTTAGATTCCATTATCTCAACTGATTGTATGATTGCATTTTTTAATGTTTGATTCTTAAAAAAGTCAAGACACCTATCTTCTATAAATTCCAAATCAGGTGCATCAAAGTATCTAAATATCTCTTTAAGATTTTCAACAATAGATGTTTTTAAAATATCATTTTCCACTTCTACCGTCTTAACTTTAAATACATCAAGTGTCATACATTTTCTATATTCATCAAAATAACTTTTACATTCCTTTACAATCCATTTTAAAGAATCACTATCGTAGTGTTTTTCATCAAGTATATCATGAATCTGTTCAAGAAATGATTGATTTTTCATTAAACAAGCAATTGATTTAACTTGAAATGTATGTCCAAATTCTGTAAGTTTATCTGTCACTTAATCCCCTAAATCTATTCAACCTTGTAAATTCCATAATCCAAGTATCTAAATTCTTTATTTGTGTTGACAACTTATCTTTTAAAAACATAACTTGGAATTTGTGTTTAATAAGTTGTGGTACTTTCCTATTTACTGCTTCTTGTATTTTTAATTTTACATGTCCTGGAATATCTACCTTTTGTAATTGCATTAATAAGTAATTCCGTTTCACTAAGTTAACACTATTTTTTATATTTTCCAAGAGTTTTATTTTACCATCTGAATTTTTTACAAATTCTATTAAATCTTTTACATCAAATTTTTCTATAGATGAAATTTTTGGACAGAATTTTTTCAGGCTTTTGAGACCTGCACCTTTAATTCCGCCTATATTATCTGACTTATCTCCATCTAAGATTCTATATGTTAATATGTTATGTGAATGTACCCCATATTCTTCAAATATTTCATTTTTAGTATAAAGTTTCTTTTTTGTTGGTGACCAAACTTTTACTCTGTCATCCACAAGTTGAAGAAAGTCTTTATCTGTCGACATTAAAAATATATCACTTTCTGTAAGTACTTGTTGTGATATATAAGCCATCACATCATCAGCTTCTACATTATCAATTGAAATCAAAGTTAAAGGTAGATGTTCAAGGTATTCAATCAACCTACCCATTTGTTGTTTCATTGATTCTTCTTCATCTTGTGGAGCAGTTCCCCAATCCACATTACGATTTAATCTCTTCTTAACTTTACGATTAGCTTTATATTCTGGATATAATTTTCTTCTTTTTGGTGAACCACCCTTACCATCAAATACAATAATACAACGAGATGGTTTTAAAATATCACAAGTATATCTTATAGACCTTAAAAATCCAACAACACCACCTATATGTACCCCATCATCATTAATAGAAGGATTAACTGCGAAGGCTCGAATAAATGTATTCAAGCCATCTACAATTAAAACTCTATCATTTAAATGTGTTACTGAATTATGTGTGTCGTCTTTGGTTTGTTCTAAAAAAGATATAAATTTTTCATTCAAGTCTTTTTTAGAGTTCATCAACTACCTCATCAGTTTCTACAACATCATCAACACCAAGTTGTTTTGAATCATACTTTAAGATACAAGCCTCACAAATTCTATCATAACAATATTGTTTAAGTGTTGGATTACTTAACATTAATTTTTCAAAATCTTTTGATTGAAACTTATGTTCTTTAATTACTTCACCTGTATCTATATCTGTTTCTGGTAAAGTATACCAAGAACCACCAACTTTTAAAAGTTTGTGTTCTTTCATTACATTCAACCAACTACCAAAGTCATCAATACCTGTATCAAAATACAATGGAAATTCAGCAGTTCTCATTGGTGGTCCAAGTCTGTTCTTAATTACTTGTCCTTTAATCTTAATACCGATTGTATTCTTCTTACTACTATCTTTGATTTGTCCAGCGTTCTTAAATCTAACACGAGATGATGAATGAAATGGAAGAGCCTTACCACCTG
>Ga0080013_1003094_pt1 | contig 18139 bp, 2 predicted proteins | sample ETNvirenome_6_85_FD_69236 | JGI IMG/M metagenome (GOLD analysis project Ga0080013, IMG submission 69236) | Marine viral communities from the Pacific Ocean - ETNP_6_85 (SPADES assembly) (version 2) | ecosystem: Environmental > Aquatic > Marine > Oceanic | place: Pacific Ocean | collected 2013-06-19 | reverse complement strand
TGTATAGGATATAGTTGCCCTAGCCAACTGTGTACTAGCAGATAGTTGTGGTGGCAAACAAGGTGGTCTTGCCGGCCAAATTCCATATCAAAAAACAACTCCTATGAACATTCCACCTGGAGCAGAAGCTGAAGCTGATGCAATCCAACAAGTTGCAGAATTAGGTCGCAGAATGATTGAAGAAAATAAAACAGCATTAGAACAAAATACTGCACTTATGGGTTTGGAAAAACCAGAAGATTTACAAGAAATGTTAAATATTTTAAAACCATTTGAAACAAATCCACAGATATGGAGACCTGTGAAAAAAGGTGGAATAACAACACCAAAACTCTCCAAACAACAACTTCAATCTATGTCTGTATCTGAATTACAACGGATGAAGGAAGAGTTACAAAGAACAACACCAGTACCGACAAAACCAAAGTTTTCCAGACAACAACTTCAATCTATGTCTGTTGAAAATTTAGACAATATTAAAAGAGCTCTACAACTAAGTATTGATGATAGTGATATTTCTGGTATACCAGATTTGACTCAGAAAAATTTACCACCATATACGCCCATTATCTGGGATGAGAATAATCCACCTTATAATAAGCACTGTCCCGCGGGACCTCTCAATAATCCAAATAACCCAGTTAAATTATATGAGCTCATGTCACAGCAAGTGAAATCATTATTGGGTTCTGAATTACCATCTTCTCTTCAAGACGGTCCCGGCCGGGAGTATTTTCAGGGTGTCGGTGAGGCACCAGCTGGTTGTATTTATAAGTATGATCCCGCTGTATACTGGGGTAATGACTGTGATGAGATCGCCGAAATCTATGGTGCCTATGGATATGATATGGGTTGTGAAATGCAAGAATACGCCTTCAACTTTGTGTGGTCGGTCCCCCACTCCTGTGCTGGTTGTAGATGTCTCACTGACGTGGGTGCAGGAGGACCCGGAAAATGTTCTTGGGACCATATAACAAATATTGGCTCCCTTTACACTGAATCAGCCGGTTGGAATGAATCTGATAATTCTTGTGTTAATCAGGGATGTAATCCAGAAAATACAGATGGTTGGGATGATTCTTGTAAGAACGAAAATACAGCAGTATGGGACGGTTCTTATGATTGGTACAATAACCCACCCAAAGTTGTAGCGGAAAGTGGAGCTCCAAATAACGGGTGGGGATTTGTAAATCTTGGTTTAACTTACAGTACTTGGCTTCTTAGCGTATGTGCTTCATATGGTGACTATTGCGAACAGTGGGGTAGTCCACCTTGTTACCCATGGAACGATGATGAAGACGGATGCCTGAGTGATGATTCACCCACCTACTGTGATTGGTCTCCTGATCTATACAAATGTATAAATACTTCAGGAGTAGAATATGCTCATTGTATGACTTATAGAGATTATGTTATGGGAATTGAAATGGACTCTCCATTTTATCCCGGAGATGTCGGTTTCTGTGTTGATAACTGTGTAGATAATCCAGGACTCTGTCTTACTGATTCAGATGATGATGGTATTTGTGATGATTTAGATTGGGTGGGTGGTTGTGATACATCCGAATGTCCTTCAAATATAGTAGATCCTAATTGTAATTGTTGTACTGTTTCTCTTGATGAATGTGACGTATGTGATGGTGATGGGTCTTCCTGTGCTGACTGTGCAGGTGTACCAAATGGTGATGCACTTATAGATGACTGTGGTGTCTGTGATGGTGGAAACGCTGATGACTTAGGATGTGGTTGTTTTGAACCTGGTCCTTCAGGTTGTGATAATGCCTGTGGTTCAACTTTAGAAATAGACGAATGTGGTGTATGTGGAGGTGACAACAGTACCTGTTTAGATTGTATGGGTGTTCCAAATGGTGGATTTTATGAAGATGACTGTGGTGTATGTAATGGTATTGAAGGATACCAACCCTGTATCCAAGATTGTAATGAAACCTGGTGTAATTATGGTTATACTATACACTGTTCAGAGTACGATCCATGTGGTAACGGAGTATGTCATAATCCTCTCACGTGTACCTGTACCGACGGTGATTGTGTTACTGCTAGTGACTGTGATGACTGGGGGACAGCTTGTGATGAGTGTCATGAGTCACCCTGGTTTAAATTCGATGGATGTACTCTTGAGTCTTGTGAGTGTGCGGGGGAAGACGGATGTGAATGTGAATGTAATTCAGTATTTGACTGTAATGGTGAATGTGGAGGTTCTTCTGCAGTAGATGCATGTGGAATTTGTGGTGGTAGTTGTGTTGACGATACCACCTACACCTATTGCTGTACCGGTGATGGGTGCATACCTGTTCTCGACTGGTGTGCTTCGATAGATTGTGGAACTGGTACATGTGACTGTGATGGTAATCTTGATTTTGGTTGTGGTTGCGGTCAAACCGGTCCATCTGGTTGTGATAGTACCTGTGGTTCCACTTTAGAGAATGATGAGTGTGGATGTTGCAACGGTCCCGGAATACCTGAAGGTGCTTGTGAGTGTCGTTCTCTAGGTGACTGTGATGGTGTCTTTCCCCAAGACCTCGGATGTGGTTGTGGAGAACCTGGACCAACTGGTTGTGATAATGCTTGTGGTTCAGAATTAGAAAATGATGAATGTGGTGTATGTGATGGTGATAACTCATCCTGTGAAGACTGTGCAGGAACACCAAATGGTGATGCAGTATTCCAGTGCTCCCTCAGTGGTGCGAGTGAGTGTTGTTGTCCAGTCGATTTGGCATGTTATAGAGAAATACCTACTTGTGCTGAATTTGATGAATGTGGTGTATGTAATGGTAATTGTACTGAAGAAGTTTCAGATGAAGGAAATTGTATATATTGTACTGGTTTGAATGATAGTATCTGTGATACATGTGCATATTGTGATGGTGTGGCTAATAGTGGTGCATATTTTAGTTGTTCTGTAAATGGTGAAGTCGAGTGTATTGATGGAACTACTGGAATTGCCGCCGGAACAATGGATGAATGTGGTGTATGTGAAGGTAGTGGAATCCCCGATGGAGAGTGTGACTGTAATGGAAATGTAGAAGACTGTGCTGGTGAATGTAATGGTCCGGCTTTACCAGACTGTTCCGGTGAATGTAATGGTGATGCAGTAGAATATACTTGTGGTCAGGGGGGAGCGGATTCATATCCATGCTCTGATGGATCTGCCGGTGGTACTCATTGTTCTCCTACTGGACTTCCACAAACTGTTTGTGATGATTATACTGACTCTTTTTATAATTGCTGTAATGGAGTCGGTGATTGTGCAGGTGCATGTACTTGTAATGAGGGTGATTATAATGGAGATAGTTGTACAACAGTAGATGACGAATGTGGTGTATGTGGTGGTGACAATTCTACTTGTGCTGACTGTGCCGGTGTTCCAAATGGTGATTCTTATGAAGATAATTGTGGAACTTGTGACAATGATTCTTCAAATGACTGTGTACAGGATTGTGCAGGTACCTGGGGTGGTGATTTAGAGAATGACGAATGTGGTGTATGTGATGGTGATAACTCCACATGTTCTGACTGTGCGGGCGTACCAAATGGTGATAGCTGGGATAGCGACTGTGGTTGTGTAGCTGTAGATAACTCAGGTGATGACTGTGATGATTGTGCCGGTGTACCAAATGGTGATAGCTGGGTAAGTGACTGTGGATGTGTAGCTGCTGATAATGATGGCCATGACTGTGATGACTGTGCAGGCGTACCCAATGGTGATAATGTAGTAGATAATTGTGGTAACTGTGACAGTGACCCATCCAATGACTGTGTACAGGATTGTGCAGGTACCTGGGGTGGTAATTCAGAATTAGATGAATGTAATATTTGTGGTGGTGATAACTCCACATGTTCTGACTGTGCGGGCGTACCAAATGGAGATAGCTGGGTAAGTGACTGTGGTTGTGTTGCAGCAGACAACTCTGGTGATGACTGTGATGACTGTTTTGGTGTCCCTAATGGTGATGCATGGCCAAGTAATTGTGGTTGTGTAGAATGGGGTAATGATGGTCATGACTGTGATGATTGTGCTGGAACTGCAAATGGAACAGCTTGGGAAAGTGATTGTGGTTGTGTAGCTGCAGATAACTCAGGTGATGACTGTGATGATTGTGCTGGTGTTCCAAATGGTGATAGCTGGGATAGTGACTGTGGTTGTGTTGCAGCAGATAATGATGGTAACGACTGTGATGATTGTGCTGGTGAACCATGGGGTAGTGCTGTTGTAGATAATTGTGGTACTTGTGACAGTGACTCAACCAATGACTGCGTACAGGATTGTATGGGTGAATGGGGTGGAAGTGCTGTAGTCGATGATTGTGGAATTTGTGATGGAACTGATGGATATGTGGCTGGTTCTTGTTATGATTGTGCAGGAACACCCAATGGTGATGCCGTTCTAGATAATTGTGGTACTTGTGATAGCGATAGTTCTAACGACTGTGTACAAGATTGTGCTGGAACCTGGGGTGGTGATTTAGAATTTGATGAATGTGGTATCTGTGGTGGAGACAACACAACCTGTGCTGACTGTGCAGGTGTACCCAATGGAGATTCTGTTGTAGATAATTGTGGTACTTGTGACAGTGACTCATCTAATGACTGTATACAAGATTGTGGCGGCTTTTGGGGTGGTGATTATGTAGAAGATGAATGTGGAGTTTGTAATTATTACGGTGGTGGATCCCAGCCTACCTTTCCTTATGGTTCATGTGACTGCAATGAAGTCCCTAATGGTGGAGCTGGTGTTGTTTCCTGTAGTGATGACTATCCCTGTGGTTCTGGATGTGACTGTGCTAATGATCTTACTGATTGCGTTTCACAGGGATATTGTGAAGCTAAACAGGGTTGTGATAATACCTGTGGTTCAACTTTAGAGAATGATGAATGTGGAATATGTGGTGGTGATAACTCATCATGTACAGATTGTGCTGGTGTACCTAATGGTGATAACCTAGAAGATAATTGTGGTACTTGTGATAATGACCCATCTAATGACTGTGTACAGGATTGTGCTGGTACTTGGGGTGGTGATTTAGAAAATGATGAATGTGGTATTTGTGGTGGTGATAATAGTGTATGTGCTGACTGTGCTGGTGTTCCAAATGGTGATTCAGTAGACATTGGTTGTGGTTGTGGTTTCATTTATTCGAGTTGTGCAATTGGGTCCAATACTGGTGATTATTGTACAGATTCAGGTCAAACTTATTGTGCCAATATTGATGGTGATCTAGAAGCTCAATGTACATATCAGATGGATTCTTGTAGTCCCCCTCAGTGCCGGCCGGAGGGAGAATGTATTAATGTTGATGAAGATGACACCTGTGATTGTGATGATGATTGTGTAGGAACGTATTATACTTGTAGTCAATGTGGTGATAGTGATTGTAATACTGATAATTGTACTGATTATATTACTTGTCCAGAAGACGCGGATTGTCCACAAAATCAAAATTTATGTGATGCATCACTTTGTGTGACAAAAGACGATTGTGGTGACTGTAATGGTACTGGTATTATTGGTTGTATGGATCCAAATGAATGTGGTGGTAATTATAATCCATCAGCAACTTGTGATGATGGAAGTTGTCAATTTAATGAAGCATGTACTGATCTTTCATATCCAACTTGTAGTAGTGGAAGTTGTGTATGTACTGATGAAGCAACATCAGGAAACGGTTGTGATTGTGGTGTAACTAATTTTAGTTGTAGTGAATGTGGTTCTGGTGGATGTGGAAATGATAATTGTGATACATTTGCAAATGTTAATCCTTGTTCTGGCCATGGAATGTGTGGAACTGCTGACACTTGTGATACATCAAGTAGCAGTGGTTGTACAGAAATAGACGAATGTGGTGTTTGTGGTGGTGGTCAATCACAAGGTGAATGTACTTCTTGTGGAGATGGTTCTTCACCAGATTGTGCTGGTTATTGTTGGGGAAATAATGTAGTAGATAATTGTGGTACTTGTGATGATGATAGCAGTAATGACTGTGTACAGGATTGTTCTGGAGAGTGGGGTGGTGATTTAGTAGATGACGAATGTGGTGTTTGTGGTGGGGATAACTCCACCTGTTTAGATTGTGCCGGTGTACCCAATGGAGATTCATGGGATAGCGACTGTGGTTGTGTAGCTGCAGATAACTCAGGTGATGACTGTGATGATTGTGCCGGTGTACCCAATGGTGACAGCTGGGATAGTGACTGTGGATGTGTAGCTGCTGATAATGATGGCCATGACTGTGATGATTGTGCTGGTGAACCATGGGGTAGTGCTGTAGTAGATAATTGTGATACCTGTGACAGTGACTCCTCTAATGACTGCGTACAGGATTGTGCTGGAACTTGGGGTGGAGATTTGGTGATTGATGAATGTGATGTGTGTGGTGGAGACAACACAACCTGTGCTGACTGTGCGGGCGTACCAAATGGTGATAACGTAGAAGATAACTGCGGCACCTGTGATGCTGATGGCAGTAACGACTGTGTACAGGATTGTGCTGGAACATGGGGTGGTAATTTAGTAGATGATGAATGTGGTATTTGTGGTGGTGATAATAGTGTATGTGCTGACTGTGCTGGTGTTCCAAATGGTGATTCTGTTGTAGATAATTGTGGTACTTGTGATAATGACAACAATAATGACTGTGTACAGGATTGTAATGGTGTTTGGGGTGGAAGTGCCTGGGATAGTGATTGTGGATGCGTACCAGAAGGTAACTCTGGTAATGACTGTGATGACTGTGCTGGCGTAGCAAATGGTGATAGCTGGGAAAGTGATTGTGGTTGTGTAGCTGGAGATAATGATGGTAATGACTGTGATGATTGTGCTGGTGTTCCAAATGGTGATCATTGGGATAGCGACTGTGGTTGTGTAGCTGTAGATAATGATGGTAACGACTGTGATGATTGTGCTGGTGAACCATGGGGTGATAACTGGGTAAGTGACTGTGGTTGTGTTGGACCAGAATCAACCTATCAAGATGGTGACTGGTGTGATGATTGTGCTGGTGTTCCAAATGGTGACAGTTGGGAAAGTGACTGTGGATGTGTAGCAGTTGATAACTCTGGTGATGACTGTGATGACTGTGCTGGTGTACCAAATGGTGACAACCTAGAAGATATGTGTGGTGTTTGTGATGATAATGAATCCAATGACTGCGTACAGGATTGTACCGGTACCTGGGGTGGAAGTGTTGTAGTCGATGAATGTGGTATTTGTGGTGGTGATAATACATCCTGTGCAGATTGTGCCGGTATACCTAATGGTGATAACGTTTTAGATAATTGTGATACCTGTGACAGTGACTCAACCAATGACTGTGTCCAAGATTGTGCTGGTAATTGGGGTGGTTTTTTAGAAAATGATGAATGTGGAGTATGTGGTGGTGATGATAGTTCATGTGATGCGGGTTGTGGTCCTAATGAACCTGGTCCTTCAGGTTGTGATGATACTTGTGGTTCAACTTTATCCAATGATGAATGTGGTGTATGTGATGGTGATAATACTTCCTGTGCAGATTGTGCCGGTACTCCAAATGGTAGTGACACAGAAGACTGTTTTGGTGTATGTTCGAACCAACCCACTTGGATTGGAGATCAATACAGTAATGGAATAGATGAATGTGGAGTCTGTGGTGGTGATAACTTTAGTTGTGATAATGGTTGTGGTCCAAATATGCCCGGTCCAGCTGGTTGTAATAGTTGTTGTGATGACATTAACCATGATTGTCTAGTATTAGAATTAGATGAATGTAATATTTGTGATGGTGATGATAGTTCATGTGATTATGGTTGTGGTCCTAATGAACCTGCTCCATCCGGTTGTGATAATGTATGTGATTCTACTTTAGAGAATGATGAATGTGGAGTATGTGGTGGTGATAACTCATTATGTGCCGATTGTGCTGGTACTCCAAATGGTATTGCAACAGCTAATGGTTGTCAAGTTGGTGGAATATCGCCAGGTTGTTGTGGTGGTGAAGCTGAGTTTGCTTGTTCAGAATTTGATGAATGTGGAATTTGTGATGGTTCTGGTATACCTTCGGGTGAATGTGACTGTGATGGTAATGTAGATTTAGGTTGTAATTGTGGTTTTCCTGGTCCTTCGGGCTGTAATAATGCATGTGGTTCAACCTTAGATTTTGATGAATGTGGTGTATGTGGTGGCGATGGTATCCCATTTAGTCACTGTGACTGTGATGGAAATGTAGATGACTGTGCTGGTGAATGTGGTGGTACTAGTTGGGTTGATTCTTGTGAAGCATGTGTCCTATTAGATGATGAAACCTGTGTACAGGGATGTGATGGAAATTGGAAGAATGATGGTTCTGAATTAGAATTTGATGAATGTGGTGTCTGTGATGGTAGTGGTATAGCCGACGGTGAATGTGATTGTGCTGGTAATGTAGAAGACTGTGCTGGTGTATGTGGTGGATCATCTTTAGTAAATAGTTGTGATGAATGTACACTTGGTGGAACTGAAACTTGGGTTGATTGTGGTAGTGGTACTAGTACAGGTGAAACTTGCAATGGAACAATTGACCAAGTATGTAGTGAAGGAGACTGTACTACAGTTGATGACTGTGGTGACTGTGATGGTAATGGATTTAGTAATTGTGAAGATAAAGGTGGTAATTATACTAACTGTTCTGGTAATTATTGTCAGGCCGGAACATCATTTGCTGAAGATTATCCAGAATCGGGATGTCAACAAGATTTAGGATGTGGATGTGGTGAACCTGGTCCTTCAGGTTGTGATAACCAGTGTGGTTCAATTAAAACATTAGATACGTGTGGTGTATGTGTTGATGATCCCAATGCTACTTACCCATCAAATTATTTCTGTAATTGTAGTGATACAAATGGATATTCATTATTAGCCTGTCCTCCAACCGTGTGTCCTCAAGATGCTGATGATGACGGTATCTGTGATACGGATTTTGATGGTAGTCCTTTGGATCCATGTGTAGGCGAATATGATGACTGTGGTGTATGTAATGGTGATGGATGTCAAGATAGTAATGGTAATTCAGTAGAATGTAACGACCAACATTGTGACTGTGCTGGTAGTGTAGATGCTGGTTGTGGTTGTGGTGTAACGGATGAACAGGATGTTCCAATAGGTCCCATTGGTTGTAGTAATGATGGTTATGGGTGGTGTCCCAGTGATGATTGTGTACTCGACTATGGCTGTCTGCCTTTAGTAGAAGATGAATGTGGAGTATGTGGTGGTAGTTGGAATCCAGAAACATGTGATCCACCAGATGATGGTTCAGAGTCATGTGTATGCAACTGTAGTGGAACTGTTAACTATGGTTGTGGTTGTACTGATCTACCACCATCTGGATGTGATAATCTTTGTGGTTCTTCAGCTGTAGTAGATGAATGTGGTGTTTGTGGTGGTGACAATTCTACTTGTGCTGACTGTGCAGGTGAACCTCATGGTCCAAACCTAGAAGATATGTGTGGTACTTGTGATAGCGATAGTTCTAACGACTGTGTCCAAGATTGTGCCGGAACTTGGGGTGGAACTGCTTACGTCGACTGTGCTGGAACTTGTACTACTGATACAACTTGTGATGACGTTAATAGAGATTGTGCCAACACTTGTTGTGGTACACTTTGGGATAGTGACTGTGGATGTGTAGCTGCAGATAACTCAGGTGATGACTGTGATGATTGTGCTGGTGTTCCAAATGGTGATAACTGGGTAAGTGACTGTGGTTGTGTTGGACCAGAATCAACCTATCAAGATGGTGACTGGTGTGATGATTGTGCTGGTGAACCATGGGGTAGTGCTGTTGTAGATAATTGTGGTACTTGTGATAGCGATAGTTCTAACGACTGTGTACAGGATTGTGATGGTGAATGGGGTGGTAGTCTTGTAGTTGATGAATGTGGTGTATGTGGTGGAGACAACTCTTCTTGTGCAGACTGTGCCGGTGTTCCAAATGGTAATGCCTATGGATGTAGTATTGACGGTGTATGTTGTGGTGGAGATACTAATAAAACATGTGATAATTGTGGTATCTGTGATGGTGGATATATTAATTATGGACCATCTGAAGATGGAACAGGTGGTATTGATTTCGGTGATGGTGGTGTATTTGAAAATGGTTTTTGTAAATGTCCTATCAATGATGTAGAATATATATTAGATTGTACCGGTTTATGTGGAGGTGGAACTGTATATGATGAATGTTATATTTATTTCAATGACTTAGGGACTCCTGAACTAAGTTGTGGTGGTCCCGGAGTAACTGGATGTGATAATACATGTGGTTCAACTTTACAAGACCTCGGATGTGGTTGTGGAGAACCTGGACCAACTGGTTGTGATAATGCTTGTGGTTCTACATTAGAGAATGATGAATGTGGTGTATGTGGTGGTCCTGGAGCATGTGATGATGTGGAAGGAAGTCTTGGTTCTGATATTCCTGGATATTGTTGTGACTGTGCTGATAATACTGCAGACTGTGCTGGTGACTGTGGTGGATCGGCCGTAGATGATGAATGTGGAGTATGTGGTGGAAATGGTATCCCTGATGGATTCTGTGATTGTAATGCTCATGTGGATTTAGGATGTGGTTGTGATGAGCCCGGTCCTTCAGGCTGTGACAATACATGTGGTTCTTCTTTAGAAAACGATGAATGTGGAATATGTGGTGGTTCTGGTATAGCTGATGGGGCTTGTGACTGTGATGGTAATGTAGATTTAGGTTGTGGCTGTGGTGAAGCTGGACCATCAGGTTGTGGTTTAACATGTGGTGGTGATTTAGAAAATGATGAATGTGGTGTATGTGGTGGTGATGGTATTGCTGATGGCGCCTGTGATTGTGATGGGAATATATCTGACTGTGCTGGTGAATGTGGTGGTCTGAATGTAAATGATGAATGTGGTGAATGTGGTGGTAGTGGTATAGCCGATGGTGCATGTGACTGTGATGGAAATGTAGATTTAGGTTGTGGTTGTAATAGTATTGCACCTTCTGGATGTGATAATACCTGTGGTTCAACTTTAGAGAATGATGAATGTGGTGTATGTGGTGGTGATGGTATACCAGATGGTGAGTGTGATTGTGGTGGTAATGTAGACCTCGGATGTGGATGTGGTGAGCCTGGACCTTCTGGATGTGATAATACCTGTGGGTCAACATTAGAACTTGATGAATGTGGGGTGTGTGGAGGTGATGGTATTGCTGATGGCGCCTGTGATTGTGATGGTAATCAAGATTTATATGGTTGTGGGTGTGGAGCAGGTGAGGATTGTGTAGACTGTGCAGGCGTACCAAATGGTGATTCAGAATTTGATGAATGTAGTGTATGTGGTGGTAGTGGAATAGCTGATGGTGAATGTGACTGTGTTGGTAATGTAGACCTTGGTTGTGGATGTGGTGAACCTGGACCTTCTGGATGTGATAATGTATGTAACTCAACTGCAGTAGTTGATGCATGTGGAGTATGTGATGGTCAGAATGCATCACTCTCCAATTGGAGTGCTACTGGTTCTTGTGGTGGTCCTGGTGGTGGTAACTGTTGTACAAATTTGGAATCTGGTGAAACGTATTCCATCTATTATTCTTGTGATGATCATTATGAAGTAGATGAATGTGGTGTCTGTGATGGAGGTGGACAACCAGCATGTGATGAGTGTGAAGAAGATGTTAGCCATGCAAACGATTGTGGAACTGGTGGTTGTGTTTATGAAGACTTGTGTGGTGTCTGTGGTGGTGATTGTTGGGGTGGTACGGTTGAAGGAGGAAGTTGTGGAAAATTTGACTGTGATGGTAATTGTGTTATAGACACAGACTGTGCTGGTGAGTGTGGTGGTTCAGCTATAGTTGATGATTGTGGTATATGTGGAGGTGAAAACGCTAATATGGATGATGACGGAGACTGTGATGGTACTATTACAGATGGTTGTGGAGATCCATGTGGTGGTGTTGGTGATCCTGTTTGTTGTAGTCCACCAAATTGTCCAGATATGCTTGGTGATAATTATTGTGACTGTGATCAAAATTATGATATAGGTTGTGGTTGTGGTGAACCAGGTCCTTCAGGTTGTAATAATGAGTGTGGTTCAACTTTAGAGAATGATGAATGTGGAATATGTGGTGGCTCTTGTAATCCACCAGATGATTGTGGTGATGCCTGTGACTGTGATGGAAATGTAGATTTAGGTTGTGGCTGTGGTGAACCTGGTCCTTCAGGTTGTGATAATGCTTGTGGATCAACTTTACAGAATGATGTATGTGGAATATGTGGTGGTAGTGGATATGCAGACGGGGCCTGTGATTGTGATGGAAATGTAGAAGACTGTGGTGGTCTTTGTAATGGAGACAGAGTATTAGATGAATGTGGTGTATGTGATGGAGGTGGAATTTTAGACGGTTTCTGTGACTGTGATGGAAATGTAGACGCTGGTTGTGGTTGTGGGGGTGTTCCAAGTTCTGGATCTGGGTGTGAAACATGTGGTGATGGTTTAATTCTTGATTTATGTGGTAATTGTGGTATATGGGGTGATGGTGAGTGCGATGAATCATGTGATTTAGGTTGTGGTTGTGGCCTTCCTGGTCCATCAGGTTGTGATAATGAGTGTGGTTCAGATTTACAGACTGATGACTGTGGAGTTTGTAATGATCCAAATGGTTTTAATGATTCCTGTAGTGATTGCTATGGTACTCCAAATGGTACAGCGGTGATGATGTGCACCGAAAATGGGAATTGGGGATGTTGTAATGGAGATGCCCCACTAAACTGTAGTTTATGGGATGAGTGTGATGTATGTGCTGGTGACAATTCTACTTGTGCTGACTGTGCCGGTGTTCCAAATGGTGATGCAGACTTTTGTAGTAATGACGGTGTATGTTGTGGTGGGGATACTGGTTCTGAATGTGATGAATGTGGTATTTGTGGTGGTGATAGCTTATCCTGTGATAGTGGTTGTGGTCCTAACTTAGATGGTCCAATTGGTTGTAATAATTGTTGTGATGACAGTGACCATGATTGTCTGGTCCTTTATAGTGACCTTTGTGGTACATGTGGTGGGGACATCATTGATCCGGATAGCATCTATCCCACAGGGTGTCTCTGTTGTGATTGTTATGGTGAAGTTTATGGTGAAGCAAGGATGTGGTGTAGTGAAAACGGTGTAACTGAATGTTGTGATGGAGGCTCTGGGACTTCCTGTTCAGTGAGTGATAGATGTGGTATATGTAATGGTCCAGCAGATTTAGATTGCAAATCGGATTGTAGTTCATGTACTTTTAATACTGAGTGTGAATCAAATGATTGTACTGGTTATGTCTGTGGTGGTAGTAATCCTGATAATAATGATCAATGTGGAATAGCCTGTGGTGATGATACTTACTGTGTAGATTGTATGGGTGTACCCAATGGTCCTGCAGAACAAGATGTATGTGGTGTGTGTAATGGTCCGGGTTTAGGAAATTGTGTATCTAAAAGTTTTCCAGATATAGATCCATGGAATTGTACAAATTTTACAGATTCACAAAGTTGTGTTCAGGATGCCCATTGTACTTGGTCTGGTCAATGTGAGTGTAATCAATATATCGATGAATGTGGTGTATGTGGAGGTAATGGTTTAAGTTGTCTGGATCATTGTCTTACTCCTCATGGTGGTTGTCTTCATCCAGTTTTTTGTGGAATGGAGAGTTACTATTGGTACTGGCACCAGGAACAGGCCAGGCTCGCGTTCGATGACAATTCCATCGAGTTTTATAATACAAATCTAGAAGTGTCTACCAGTTGGGTACAAGCTCACTATTGTGATAGTTATCAGGGTTTTCCAGATCACGATCTAGAAAACTGGTTAAATAATTCTTGTTATGCTTGTGGATGTAATGGTCCAACTGGGAACTGTAGTTGGGGTGGTCCCCCCAATACACCAGGTAGTCCCTGTGGTAATATACCATTATGTGTTCCCAACGGTCAATGGGACCAACTGGCTTTATTTCCTGACGATTGGACTGAACTTGGTGATGAGACTCAATTAGGTTGGAGTGAATATCAAACATGTCCAAGAATAGATGAATGTTTTAACTGTGTCCCCACCGATTTTGCTTGTAATCCAGACGATACTGGTCAATGGGAAGATTTAACCGGATATGACGGTAAAAATGGGTGTACTACTTGTTATAGCGGTGGGGCTGCACCCTTTGGTTGGGATGGTGCACCTCTGAGCTGTATGGGTGGGGGTTGCACCAGTGAACCTAGGTGTAATATCACCGCTTGTGAGACGGTTCAGGCCTGTATTGGTGAAATGCATCCGAATGATTGTAGTTCAGTCGAGGTGGATCCCTGGACCGGTATACCATATTATTTTAGTACAATGCAGGAGTGTAATGAGATGTTCAATTTCGAGCATCCCTTTGACGATGATCTAAATTTCTTCGGTTTGGTGAATTGTGTAGATGACCCATCAAAATGTTCAGGGATATGCATTGACCCAGACAGGTCTGGACAAGCAGGTCAACAACCAGGTCCCTGTACGGACGATTCTGATTGCACCTATTGTTGTGGTGCCACGGCGGTGTGGGGTTGTACTGATCCAAATGTCTGTGATGACAGTTATAACCCAGATGCTAATGCAGATGATGGTAGTTGTAATTATGGAACACTGTGTTGTCAAGATATGGTACCCGATGGTGGTAACGGGTTTTGTGATATAGGTTCACCATTACAATTTTTCTGTGATGGTTGTACTGATGAATGGATTCCTTATGATGGAACCATTGATGTATACGGCTGTACAGATTCATTTGCTTGTAACTATGATGAAACAGCTACAATAGATAATTACACTTGTATTCTTCCACCTGATACAACCATGTACTGGAATATGCATGAAGGCGCAAACCTCATAGGTATCCCACTAATACTACAGTGTTGTGATTGTACAGTAGAGGCCAATGTCCCAGGAGTATTCGAAAGTCTCGGAGCGACCATAAATGCAGTCCTGGGTGAGGGGACTGCTGCTATGAATACCGAATGGGGTTGGGCTGGTTCTCTTTGGGACATCAAACCAACAGCTGGATATTGGGTTATATTAGATGAAGATGCAACCTTAACTCTTACTGCTTTAACGGCAACCAACGAATCACTTTGGCCAGCTGGACTGTATCCACCGGAATCCGGTCTTGACTTACTGGATAGTGTCGCTCTTCTGTCGTTCTGGGGTGAAGAGGATACAACTGTGGTAGATGCATTAGCTGAATACAACGATGGAACTATAGTGGGAGTCCTGGGAGAGGGTGTGGCCGCACATTGGTCAGCTGACGGTTGGATGGGATCTATCGTACATTTCGAAAGAAATAAAGGTTATTGGATAATTCTTAGTGATGATATAATTGACTTCCACTGGGGTACTAGCGGCCAGGCTCAGTCAACAACAAGTTTTACATATATGCATATACAATTTCCACCAATGGACAATAATGGTGTATATCTAAATCCATTCACTGGTCAATATGAATGGACCATACTGGAAATGTATGATGAATATTTGAAATATCAATTTGAGGGGGGTGATATAGATAAATGGTGTGATAAATTTCCACACACGGCATGTGATACTGGTGAATTGTGGGGTATGTATTATGGTATATGTCAATGTTTTAGTGGAATTACACCACCTCCTGATCCACCTCCTGATATTAAAAAAAGAAAACTTTCCAATTCTGAACTTCAATCCATGTCTACTGAAGAATTAGAAAGAGAAAGGATGAGATTATTGACTAATATTCGGGGTAAACAAAAAGGTGAAAAACCTTAAAGTAATACTTTAATTGTTACATACTGTTACAATTTAATTTCCGAAAAGGCTTGTTTCGCTTTGTAGATCAGCCCTATATTATAGTAGATGATGAAAGAGAAATTAAATAACAAAAGGAGTTTTATGAGTTACGATTCAAAGGGTTTTACATTCCGTTCCGGTCCCTCTAAACAAACAACCAACTTTTCTTCTTTTTGGGATACGTCTTCAGATAGTAATGTAGATGAGTTTTTAGGTATCGATGAAGATAAACCAAAAGGTAAGGATATAGTAGCTTTAGCAAGTTACAAAAGAGCAATAGGTAACTTTGTCAATATTGTTACCGGTAAGAATATACCAGTTACATTTAATAATAATAATGAATCTTTTACTGATGGTAAGAGAGTCGTTATAGGTTCTAACCTTAATGAGAAAAACTTTGATGTAGCAGTTGGTTTAGCTCTCCACGAAGGTTCTCATATAACACTTTCTGATTTTAATCTTCTTAAACAATTAGAAATGAATATTCCAGAAGAGTTATTTGTTTTAGCTGAAAATAAAAATGTTTTTAGACCTAATGTTATCAGTATGGTTAAAACAATTCTTAATTATGTTGAAGATAGGAGAATTGATACTGATACTTTTAAATCTTCTCCGGGATATAAAGGTTATTATCATTCAATGTACAATAAGTACTTTTACTCAAAGTCTGTTGATAAAGGTTTATTGAGTTCTGAATTTAGAATTGAAAACATTGAGTCTTATATGTTTAGAATTATTAACTTACATAACTCTAATAGACAATTAGGTTCTCTTAAAGGTCTTAAAGAAATCTATGAGAATATTGGTTTGTGGAATATATCTCGATTAGAAGACACAAAAGCATCTCTTGATATAGCCCTCTGTGTTAGTAGAGTTGTTCTTAATTCAATTGATAAAGTTGAATTATCTGATGAAGCTTCTGAAAATACTGATGGTATGGAAAGTGGTTCTGAAGAAGAAGGTGATGGTAATTCTGATGGTGGTGGTAATGGTGGTGATGATAATACTGTTTCTGATGAAGATGTAGAAGAAGCTATTGAGAATGGTTCTGTTGGTAATGGTTCTTCTAATGATGATGGTTCTGATACTGTTGAACTTTCAGAAAGACAAAAAGAAATGTTGAGAAAAGCTTTTGAGAAGCAAGAAAAGTTTCTTGATGGTGATGTTCAGAAAACTAAACTTTCTAAAAAAGATAATAATGATGTTAAAGCTATTGAAGAGAGTGGAGCTTCTTATGAACATGTTGGTAATGGTATCCAAACTAATCGTTGGGAAGGTATTAGTGGTAAAGGTACAAAATGTTTGGTTGTTAAAAATCTTACTCAAAGTTTAATTGATTCTAATATCTTTGGTTGTGCTACCTCTTACAGACAAAAAAATTATAATGATGGTGGTCGTTGGGGGAGTGATTACAACTTTGTTGAAGAAGGTTTAAGATTAGGAAATATGTTGGGAAGAAAATTACAAGTTAGAGGTGAAGAATCTTCTCTTAAATATTCCAGAAAGAATTCCGGTAAGATTGATAAGAGATTACTTTCTGAATTAGGTTTTGGAAACTCAAATGTTTTCTCTCAAACTTTTGTTGAAAGATATAACAAAGCTTATCTTCATATTTCAGTTGACGCTAGTGGTTCTATGAGTGGTGACAAATGGAACAAAGCAATGACATCAGCAGTAGCGATGATTAAAGCTTGTGATATGGCTGGTAACATTGATGTGGTTGTTTCAATTAGAACTACTCATAGTGACAGAAGCAGTTACAGAAGAAATAATTCAACCAATGTTCCTTTGATTATGGTTGTGTTTGATTCTCGGAAAGATAAACTAACTAAAGTTAGAAATCTTTTTCCGGCACTTGATGTTGATGGAACTACACCAGAAGGTTTGTGTTTCGAAGCCATTGAAAAAGATTTGATTCCCGGAAATAATAATCAAGATAGTTACTTTATTAATTATTCAGATGGTTGTCCTTACTATGGTAATTCTGAAATTGATTACTCCGGTAGAGTTGCTGAAAGACATACTAACAAAATGGTTTCAAATATGAGAGCTAAAGGTATTAGTGTGTTGAGTTACTTTATTGGTGGTAAACATAGTTATGATGATGAAAATCAATCTTTCAAAAATATGTATGGTAATGACGCCTCCTTTATCAACGCTACTAATATGATGGATGTAGCAAAGACAATGAACAAAAAATTCTTAGAGAAATAAAAATGAGAGTTGCCCGCATACTTGACCTTCTCCCCAATTACTTGGGATGCGATAAGTCCAGTCCCTCCGGGCACTCTCTCCACAATTAAAGTAAAGGAGAAA
>Ga0080013_1003091_pt1 | contig 18151 bp, 4 predicted proteins | sample ETNvirenome_6_85_FD_69236 | JGI IMG/M metagenome (GOLD analysis project Ga0080013, IMG submission 69236) | Marine viral communities from the Pacific Ocean - ETNP_6_85 (SPADES assembly) (version 2) | ecosystem: Environmental > Aquatic > Marine > Oceanic | place: Pacific Ocean | collected 2013-06-19 | reverse complement strand
CAAAGCAGATATAGCTGCTCCTCCCGTACCCATACCTCTTAAATAAGAATCAGCAATAGTATTTACAAATCTAGATTTTTTCTTTTCTGCAAATTTAACATCTTCTGGATCGTCACTTTCATCGTCTACAGCAAACATAGCGCTAGATAAGAACGAGAATACCATGGTCTGTGCAAATCCATAATATAAGGCACTTAAAATGTTTTCTTGCATATTACCTCTATTATTAGCTATATCTTGAATACGCCTCTTATGTCTTCTAAACATCTGCATTGGTGTGTTAGCAAAAGCTAATATCGGTCTACCAAGAGCAGAGGCTTGTTGCATAGATATTAAATCAGGACGAGAAGATTGCTGTGTTTGTTCTGTCATTAAAGTGAAATCTTCCCAAGCTTGCGCCTCTGCTTCCTTGGTTTCCATACCTTGTTTTTTATATTTTCTTATACTATTTCTATAAAAAGTAGCACCACCAGAAGCAATAGCAAAACTATCCGCCCATTTTGTAGGAATAAATCCTTTCTCTAATAAAACAGCCCTGAACTTAGCAAAGGCCCCGCTACCACTACCAACTCTGTCTATTAATTCAGCCGCCTCTACGTTTATCTTTAACCCAGATCGCCTTTGAACTAACATATCAGAGTTTATTATTTTCATAAAATCTCCCCAGTATTGAGGTTGATTAGAGAATGCTTGAGCAGCTCTTAGTGGATTGTTAAAAGAACCATTAACATAATTTAAACTAGATATAGTTTGTAAAGCCGCTGATTTTTGATTAAAGAACATAATAGTCCCAGTAGCGCTATTAACCCAATTCATCCATTTATTTGTATTAGAATCTCTACCAACAGTTCTATTGGTACCGTTTTCCATTCTCCATAATATGTTTTCTAAAGCTTCTCTATGTTTAGGTCCATAAGCAGCTTCAATTTTATTCATATTAGGTCCTACTATTTTACCTCCCTCCCACTTTCCAAATATAGCCTCTCTATTTTGAACAAACTCTTCTAAAGCTTCTTTTCTATAAATACGATCAACAGCATTATTCATATCCATAGTTATATTTTCACCTAACCAATAGTCTTTTGGCTTAATGTAACCATCTTTTAATCTTGTTATTGTTCGTAAGTTTTCTGCAAAAGCGGTCATTTTAGGATCCGAGGCTACGAAGTCATTTAATGTTTTTAAATCTGTCTTCGATAACCCTGGTACCTCAAATCCAGATCTAGTCCAATTGTAAACTCTAATAGCTTGATCAACAGTAAATACATCATCTATCTTCTCGTTTAATCTATTTGTTACATCGCTTTTGAATTCTTTCCTTAGAGACTTATAGTCGTTAGAAATACTCTGCTTCATAACGTGAATATCATTATATGCTTTATTAAAAGGTCTTTGTAGGTTTTCTTCGAAAAACTCTTTATGTGCTTCTCCTTGTTTTCCCCTACCAGCAAAAGCATACGTTACTAATCCAGCAAAATCTTCAGCGCCAGGTGTTCCAAAGAGCTTCCATTTTCCTTTCTTTTTCCCAGCCATCTTACCCTTTGCTTCACTATATCTTTTTTTCTCACCAATACCTTTAACCTCTTCTAATATTCTATTAAAGTCCGCACTTAGATTTTCACTATATAATTTACCAACATCTTTAGGTACACCGTGAGTATTAGGATCTACTTCTAAAACTTTTTTAAGATCTATTCTTACTTTACCGTCAATTATCTTTATATAATTCTTTAGATCAGACTTTCCTTCTGGTGTCTTCCATCCTATTTCTGTAATAGGATTTGTTGGAAAATCTCCAAACTCCTGTAGGGCAGTTTTTTGTTGTTTAACACCTTGAGCTTTTAAACTAATTCCAGCAAAAAAGAAAGACTCACCATCTTGATTATATTGATGCTCTATCATATCTCCTTTCTCCTTAACTATGTCCTTAATCTTCATGTCCCCGAAAGGTTTACCGTAGGTGTTAACACTTGTCATTTTCCCTCCTGGTTCAAACATATACGAGGCAACTTCTTTTTCATTTTTACTAAACTCTACTACAGCAGCTTTGTTTCCCTCAGGATTATATCGAGTTCGTTTAACTACTTTACCATCAACTCTATTTTCTACTATCTTAGTACCAGCTCTCCAACCATTCATTGTCTCTGCGTGAATTTCCGTTGTAACAGTTTTCTTATCTTTACTAACAGTACGAGTTTCCATGACAAACTCTTGAACTTTACCATCACCTATAGGCACAAGTTCTACTGTTTTAGTTACTCTACCTTCTTTAATTCTTATAACGGGAGCGTCTGTATCGTTGTCCATTCTATCCCAATATTTTCTACTAGCTTTAAAACCTACTAATCTACCGTTTTGGAGTACCACACTTTTTGGACCATCCGAATAGTTTTCCCAAGCTCTCCAAGCGTCATCCATAATATCTTTTGGATCTTGCAGTTTTGGATGTTTCGATCTAGCTATAAGACACCATGGGTTGGATCTTGGACCAAAATGAGTGTCTACCATTTCTCTAACCGCCATCATCCCTTCTTTAGTGTTCTCAACTATGTGTTCTGTGATACCGTGCTTTTTATTTATAACGGTACCTTTAGAAAATTCTTTTACAGTTTTAGGATCTGTAGGTTTTGCCTTAGCTTTTCCAGCATATTTTTCTATAATAGCATTAGGATTTGTGTAAGAGAATATATCTTCTTTATGTCTTTCGGCTAGCTCTACAGCGTCTCTTATCTTATAAGCGTCTTCTTTTGGTTTTATATTACTTGTAGCTAACCACTTAGTAGTTATCTGTTCGTATTTTCTCTTTTTGTTATCAGGAACGTTAAGAGATTCTACGAGATCGAACATATCATCTACAGATTTAGAAATTAAACCTTCTTTAACTAAGTCAGGTCGATGTTTGGATATTGTTTTCTCATATTCCGATCTGTGTTTCTCAGAGTATAATACATTGTCATATGTTTCTGGAGAATCTAATTTGTTTACATCTTTAACGTTTTCTAAAGATATCTTTTCCTTAATCTTAGGATCGATTTCTTTTTCAACTCTTCTCGCTTGTTGAACCTTGGATTTAATATCAAGTTGATCAAGAACATTTTTAACAGCTTTTACATTTTGCATAGCGTCATCAGCGAAGTACATGTCGTTATATCCTTCTGCGAACTTCTCTAACATCCACAAAGCTTTTGCTTCTCCAGTACTATTACCTAATCCTTTTATATTCTCTAAAGGTATTTCTAATCCTTGCGCTTTTAAAAATTCGTATATTGGTATCTGAGCTTCCTGCGGTCTAGCTGTTAAAACAAACATATCCTTATTTCCGAATTTCTTAGCTCTTTTTAGTGCCTTTTGAAAGAAAGGTCCTTTTGATCCTTCTGTTACAACGTTAAATTCTGAGAAATCGAACTCACCTCCTTTATCTAATATACTTTTACCTTCTGTAGCGAATTGTTCAGCGTCTAATCTTATCTTTTCATATCCACTAACAAAGTCATTCATTTTATCGACAAGATCTTTAGGCATGGGACTTTCTTGTTTTAAATTGTCAGTTTTAACCTCCATAAATCTTTCACCAAACATTTCCACAAAACCTCCTTTATTTCCTTGAACTGCCTCGTGGTTTTTTTCTACAATTTTATCTGTCAGTGATCTTTCTTTTCTGTTTCTATTTCTTGTTAAGGCTGTCTCTAAGGAAGTTTCTACAAACAACATGCTTACATCATATCCTTTTCCTTTAAACTCCTTAACGAGACTCTCCATAGCCTTGATTGATCCACCAGTACCATCTACAACAACTCCCTCAGCGTTACCTTTATATTTCATCATTTTTCTCTTAGAAATATTCCTTGATTCGTGTTGTAACTTCCCTAACTCACTTAGTTGAGTCTTAGTAAGATCATTCATATTCTCTGGTAATCCAGAGTTTTTCTTTAGCCACTCTAAAGAGATATCAGAATTGACAATTTTAAATCCTTGTTTTTTTAATTCTAATTTACTAATAACATTACCTTTCCCACTACCAGCTCCACCAGCTAAAAATACTACTTTTCTACTTGGTTTTGGAGTTCCATCTGTGTTTGGTATTCTAGCTCTAACGCCGGATTTTGTAAGTGCTAAAGTATCGTCGAAATCCCAAGTACTCATTCCTTTTTTCTTCGCGTCAACTTTTCTTCCGTTAGATAAAGCCTTTCCAATATTTTCTAAGTGGTTTAAGTTTTCAGAGTTTAGTTTTCCTGCACCTTCATTTAATCCTAATTTAGTAAGAGCTTCTCTGTATTGCTCGCCAAGTAATTGATCTCTTTGTCTTCTTTGTTTAGCGTTTAGATTTGGATGAAAATCATACGTTTCTTTTAAGTTATTTTTTCCAAATAAAGGGTTTACAAATCCAAAACTGAAATCAGACGAATGAGCCATATCATAATAACGCATTAATACATCCATACCTGGTAACCAATTGCTAGGTGTTTCTGTTTTAGCTATTTCATTCACCATTTTATCCAACCTTTTTGGTATAAAAGTAGTGTGATAATCTCTTAAGGATAACTCAAAAGAATTTTTCTTAGTCTTTCCACCATTTATAATATAGTCATATAGTCTAGCTTTTATATTTTGGGCTGGTAACATATGTTCTAAAACCCAACCAGATTCATAAACTATTTCTCCTTTTTCATTTGTCACCACATTTCCATCTTTATCAATTTTCTCGATTTTATCTGGCCAGATCTTACGTAGTTCTTTAGGAGACATATTAGGTAGTAAACCTAAAGAAGCCGACTTCTTACCTAATCCAAACATAGGCCCAAAATGCATTTCAACCCACATTCTAACGTGTTTGGATGATATTGTTCCTCTTCCTTTGTTATACATCTTTCGCAATACTTCAGCAGAGTCTTTTAATACTTCTTTGCTTTCTTCTGCTGTTTTCCAGTTTTCTTCAAATTTAGTTAAATCCCACTTTTCACCAAAGAAACCAATATCCTTAAGCAGTGCTTCTTTTGTTCCTTGTAAATCGTATTTAGCTCTTTCTCTTAGTTTTCCCTTTGGTATTTCAACGCCCTCAGCTTTTAATTCAGCAACAATACTCTCTACCTGTTCTCTAGGTTGGTGTGCTCCTTCCCACAAAGCGAATCTTAAACTTCCAGGTACAGCACCCTCCATAAGTAACTCCCCTATACTACCAAACACCCCAACTCCACTACCTCCACTCTCTCCACGTAAAAACATAGTTTCATAAACGTCTGCACCCCACTTTTTCATAAGTTCTTTAGTTAGTTCTCTAGACAAACCATGTCTAACTTCAAATATATTCATTTCATCAGCAAAAGCTACTTTGTGACCCTCGTACTTGGGATTACCAGATTTTCTATCTATGTAATCTAGATCGTTGGTAAACTCTTGGACTTTCTCAATCTTTTGAATTAATCTCTCTGGTTTTATAGTGAAGTGGGGTTCAACGTTTCTAAACTCTTTAGTTAACTGCTCTGCTATAGTTTTTAAATCTTTACGTGAAATACTATGATACTTGCTTTTTTCTAGAAAGTGAAATTGAAAAGCCTTTATAACTCCCTCGCCCTCTGTTTTCTCTATTTTTCTAAAACCATTTAATGTTTTCGCGAATTTCTCTGTCCCTATTTCGCTTTTAACAAAATTTATATCTTCAGGTAATTGTTGCGTAAGTTTTTCAGAAAATAACTTAGAAGATCCACCAGATAATCTACCTAGAATTTGACCCTCGGCCATAGCTTGTTGTAACTCAGGTTTGTTTTTATAAGTTTCTTTAATCCATGTAACCATTTCTTGTGCCACGAAGTTTCTTCCAAGTACTTCCTGAAGAAGAGCGTCAGTGGTTAATTTTTGAGTGGCCGTGGTACCTTTTTTCCATTTAAACTCGGGAACAATTTTGTAACTACCGTCTGGTTGTTGTACTTTAGTATCTATGATTTCTATACTTAAGAAATCTAAAAACATTTCTTGTCCTTTACGATTTATTGGAAGATCAACTTTTTCTCTTACTTCTACAGAAGATCCAGTGGCGTCTTCTTTTGTTCTTTTTCCAGTACGTTCAAATAATTCTTGTCCTTTTGAGTTTTGTGCATTTAATATTCTTTCTCTAATTTCTATAGATCTACCTTCTTCTCCTTTAACGCCTTTCTTAGCCTTTGCCCCAGACATCATGACAACTTGATTTTCAGAAACCATACGATAAAGTAAATCCCATTTATTACCTACATAACCAAGTTTATCTTTCCCAACTATTTTATCAATAAACTTTTTACCAGTAGCAGTAAATATTACGTGTGACTTCTCTCCACTGAAAGTTTTATGGAAATCTCTAATATTAGTGAAGTTAGTTCCTATTATTTCTTTAGTGGAAAGTTCATTAAAATTACCATGTAGTTCGTCAATAGCTTCTTTTTGCTTCTTTGTGTCTATTGTCTCTATTTTTCCACCTGTTTTTTGACCTGTTTCTTTGTCTATAACTTCTATTACTTCTCCTGTTTTAAATATTTCATCCCTTAGTACCATACGGTTTGGATTTTCCGCATAATCACCTTTTAAATCGAAATCTTTTTGGTAGTCAAACTTACCTTCTGTGTCTAATTTTTCAGTACCAGTTCTTTGGCCTTCAACCTGTCCTTTGGTAATGTTTTTTAATATAGTACCTCTTTTTTTAAACATTCCGTAATCCCAACTTTGTACATAAGCCCCAAATTGATCGTTAATTTTAGGGTTATAGTTTCTAGCCATCATAAATAATTGTGCCTCAGCCTCTTTTATCATCATGTCATTGGTTGGCCGCTCGCTTTTTGGAACGTTCTTTTCTGTTAAGAATGATTTTATTAATTCTACTACCTTACCTAGAGCTCCTCTATTATTTTCTACTAAATTAGTTATCAAAGCATCTTTTATTGTACCATCTGGTAGATCTAATAATCTTTTTCCTCCATGTTTTTCCAATAATAACTCTGCGCTTTTTACTAATCTCGTATTTTCAGATACAATTTCTTCATTAGATCTTCCCTTTTCATAACCTATTTCTCCAGATTCTTTAAATTTAACTTTTTCAACAAGTGATTTTAATTGTGCGATTTCCTTCACATTGTCACTAAATTCTTTTTCATCTGCCTTACTTACCCATTTTCCTTTATTTTCTTTTTTAGCATTTAATAACTTCTGGTTCTTTACTATTAAACTAGTTATTTCAGCGCTAGATTCTAATGTTGTAGTTGGTGTTTCTGGACTTTGCAACGATTCTTGCCAAGCTTCTCTAAGTCTTTCTGTTTCTTCTCTTTCTCTCTTCTCCCAACCCTCTCTCAATTCTCCTGTCTCAGTAGTTCTTTCTTCGCTAATTACATTTTTCAAGTGTTTTAAACTTCCCTTGCCTTCGCCAAAAATATTAGCTCCTTTATTCACGGCTTCTATATAATCTCCAAAAAACCTAACTACCTCGCTTTCTATTTTAAGATCATATTTAACGTTCATCTTTTTTCCAATCGTACCGTTGATTAAGCTTTTTAACGCTCCGAAAGTATTAGATTCTACTAATTGACCATAGTTTTCTATTTTAGCTAATTCTTCCGCTAAGAACGTAAATAATTCATGTTCACCTATTCTGGCATTCTCCCAACTTGAAGCAAGAACATCCCATTTACCGTTTTTCTCCACCATTTTATCATAGAGAGTTACATCTTTACCGTCTATTTTACCTATTATAATTTTCTTAGCAATGTTACCCATAGTAATTAAAAAGTGAGATTTAAACCTAGCATCCTTTTTAAACTCTGCTTCTAGCGCGGCGTGTCCAATTTCGTGCGGCATTACTCCCTCAGATATCGCCTCTACATTAAATGTAACAACCACTTTTTTCGGATCTTCTTTACCAGTTTTAACATCTTTTTCTATTTGATACGATCCTCTTTTATTTCCCATGGTTTTATTGGTACCCCACGCTACTTTAATATCGATTCCGTGTTCTTTCTTAAACCATTCTTTAGTACTTTTCACTCTTTGATCTAAGATCATTTGCCCCTTAATAGGATCTAATAAATCGAGTTTACCTTGGGCACGCTGAAACATGTTCTCAAACATCTGTCGAGTTTCTTCGTTTCTAACGAATTCATCTTTTTTTCTTTGCTTTGTCGCTTTTGAATCACCTGGCTGTTCTTTGAGCTCCCATTTTAAATCTAGCTGTCCTGGAGCACTATGACCCTCTTCTATACGCCACCCGCTGTATTGCATCTGTCTTTTATCAAAATCTTCAGGAGACATTTTTTTTCTTTTCCCCCTTGGTGAAATAGCCACAACGTAATCCACTGTTTCATAGTTTTTATCAAAAGCCTCGTCTCTAGCCTCTTTCATATTATCTAAAGATCTCCACTCGTTAAAAAATCGGAAGTTAGTACCAAAATGACCCTTACCTTTCTCTACTTTTGTTGGAATTATGTGATGGGATAATCCAAAAAACGAACCAATTACATAATTAGATATAAGTCTTTGTGTTGGATCACTGTAATCTCCCCAATTTTCCTCTATATAATCATCGAGTGCGCCGTGTTCACCTAAAATTTCTTTTCCTAAAGATTTTACAACTTCTCCCACTTCTACACCAGCTATAAAACTAGTAGGACCTTTTAGCGCCATGTTGTAAACATTTTCAAGTATTTTCGAATACTTCACTAGCCATTTTTGTAACTTAGGAGCTTTTGTGACACCTCCAAATCTTGTCTTGATCGATTTAGGTGTAATTTGTCCAAACACTGGCGCTAACGCTTGCCCCATAAAACCAAATCCAAACCCAGTAAAAAAAGCATCTGTTCTATGACCAGATGAAGAAGGTAACGAAGAGAATTTAAGACCTTCTATCATTGATTCGGCAAAGAGAGCTTGAGCTTTTCCAAAAGTATTGTTCACGCTATTATAAACGGTCTTACCAGCATCGTCAACGTAAGCAAAACCCCTCTTTTTCATGTAATTAAGCGGAGATATTCCCATTACCGCTGCGTTTTTATGCATTTGGGCTTCGGTTTTTATAACTCTCCCGTTAAAATATTTTTTATTTTTCCAACCACCTATAATATCATCGATAGATCTCAGTCCTTTTCCGAAAAGTTTAGCCGCTCTTATACTCGCCGTGGCTTTGTTAGCTATAGCAAACTCTAATAAAATACCTATACTACTGGTTACTCCTTCTACTATCATTTCTCCAACACCACGATCTAAAGACATTGCTTGTTCGGGAGATAGTTCAAACCCCATTTCTGTCATCACTGGACTTGTCATATCAGAAATATCTGTTTCTGTCATCCCCCATGTATTTTGGTATACTTCACCCGCTCCAACTATCGCTCCTATTGAATTAAAAACCGTAGCCCCATAATGTTCCCAATCTATATTTTTGTCTTGAGATAGTATGTTATCTCGATTCAGTAAATACATATCACCTGCTACTGAGTGATTATCTAATGCTTCTTGATGTCTATTGTGGTGTCTTTCAAGAAATTTATTTGTTTCCTCGTTAGATAGTTTTTCGCCGTTAACCCAAATGAATTTATCCCTGTTAGTAAGTTGATTATCCTTCCAATATTTTATTGCCTCGCGCAACGTGATATCCTTATCAAACACTCCTGTTACAACTCGGACTCCATTTTCATTGATCTTTGTTGCTGCACCAGTATATTTATACGTTTCGTTCAAACTAGCTTCTACTCCTAATAAATTAGCAACATTTTGCTCGTAAAAACCTTCTAATATTTCAAAATCAGTAAGAGGTTTACCACCGTTTTGTTTTTGTTTTTCTTTTTGTTGCCTTAAAAGCTCTTCGTTTCGCGCTTTTATAATTTCTTTATTTGTTTCGTTGTAAATAGCACTAGGATTAGATTGTCGGAAGAATTCAGCTCCCTCTGCTTTAACTGATCTTCTTTTCCCATCAACTATAAATTCGACATATTCATCTCCTAGGTTTGCTATAGCAATATTTCCTTGTTCTGTATATTTTAACCTATCTTCCTCTGATAAATTCGATTCCCTTAACTTTAAGTTAGCTTCAGCAAGATTACGCTCATCTAAAAGTTCATATGTAGACGCGTAATCAAGATTAAAAAGTTTCAAATATTCTGACCAATCATTTACTGCTATTGAATCTGATGAATAGGTTGATCCAGTTACACGTTTATTTCCTTCGTAATGCAATCCTTCCCCACGGTAAAATCCCCCACGCTCGTTTAAAATATCTATAATTTTTCCACCGCCTTCAAAAAGCGCTGTTTTTCTTTGATGTTTAACTTCTTTATTTAACGCGTCTTTAATAAGAATTTTCATTTGATCTTCAGATAAAATACTAAAATTCTCACGAGTTTCATTATCATCATCAAGCCACCAATCAATAATACCCATATCATCAAATATCATGTCGACAAGCCTGTCTTTGTCGCTATCACTTGTAACGTCCTCCCACTCCCTGTACATAGCGTCTCCTTTTATACCCCACGCAGTAGCGCCTCCATGTTCATGTAGTTTTTGTAGATTCTCTTCTGTTATAAAATCCCTAACGTGTGTTTCAAACTCTAATTCTGCATTTACAAATTCGCTAGTTTTTTCTGGAGCGTATAAGATCCACTCTTCAATTTCATCCGCAAAATCTTTGTTATAATCCATAGTAAAAGTCCTTGAAACACCGTGGTTATTTGTTATTTTTACAGATTGTGTGCCAAACCCTGCAGCTACCGCTGTATAATTTGAGTTGAGTTCTTTAAATCTCGTATTTAACTGCCTCGCAACCTCATTATCAAGACCTACAAATGGATTATTACTCTTTTCCATAGCTTCACGCCAAGCAGGCATTACAACATTTGAAAGTTCAATTTGATTCTCGTTAGGTTTATTTATCACCCCAACGGCCTTGTTTATCTTCCTTATTATCTCGTTGTAATTTTCTACAAGATCGTCGTGTCCGTAAGATAAATTTTCTGTCCAAATATGCTCACCATCTATGTATATACCTACAGAATCTCGCGTTGGGCCTTCTTCTTCAAAAGTAATATTGTCATACTGTTTATAAGCTTCTTCTAGATACTCTACAACACGCTTTTCTTGGCCCTTAAAATCCTTACCAACAAGTCTCCATTCAGCCGCTTTTAAAAATCCTGATGCTTCAGCGTGTTCTATTTTTACTTCTTCAGCGCCGTATCCTTCAGGTACTTTTGTTAAGCCAGGACGATTCATCCTAATCTTATGTTGTGCTCTTCTTTCTGCACTCGTATGAGTCAGTTTAGATAAACTCTTACTTAATCCTCTAGCCTTTAAGTATTCGTCGAAACTTACATTAGATCCCGCAATAGCTGTCTCTATTTCTTGCTCACTATACGTGTATCCATACTTGTCTCTATACATATTTTATAATTTAATAATCTATTTTCTTACTATCAAAGTAAGCTTCGTCACTAACAAACCTAGGTTTGTATACACCGTCAATCCTTGCATCAGAATAATACCATTTACCATCTTCAAAATAAAAGAGATGCCAACCCGCTTCAACACTACCGTGAGCGTCTTTCCAGGCCATTTCTTGTCGCTTTCCTAGTGCATCTCCTGATTCACCTGGCTCTACTGCATGATCTTTTCTATCAAGAATATCGTTTTTAAGTTTTTCTATCTCCTTTTGTTCTTCATAATATCTTATTTTTCCCGCATTAAACGGTTCTGGATTATTCTGCTTGTGAACTTTCACTCCTTCGTTATAGCGTTCTATGCCTTTATCATGTATTGTTTTTACTATAGCGTCTGTAGGGTAATCATCATTAAGTATTTTCAATTTCATTATTTCTCTAGCTCCAATTACTTCATCTGCATCAATTATTTCATCCCCATTCTGATCAAATTCTTTAAACAAAGGATTGTTCTTATCGTTTACTACTTTACTAATTTGATCATCTATAAGAGAAAGGGGGTTACCATCTTCATCGTACCAAGCCTTGCTATCAAAGAAATAATCTACTTTTTCTTTAGCGGTCATCTTTCCAATTGCGCTTTCTAAAGATGATTTCTTTTCAAGAAGAACTCCATCTAACTCTGGATTTTCTCCAAACGCTTTTTGCGTACCGTTTGTGTAAAATCCCGATATATAATTATTAGCGTGTTGTGGCTGATTAGGATTCGCATGCGTAGCGAACTGCATGTCAGATAATTTCATTTTTCCACTCCACGTTAGATGACGACCGCTTATTTCAGCCATATATTTCGTAAAATCCTCTTTGTCCTCTACTTTATCTGTAAGAGGATTATCCCATCCTCCATCGAAAGGAGCGTCAATTTCTTGAAAATTTACGTATATTTCACCGTTTACAACCGACAGTGCATTCTCTAATGATCCGTTAATTAAGAGAGAAGTGTTATACATTTGCATAGCGGTATTTCCTTCTCCCCAACCTGCTATCGCTTGGTTCTCAGTATTTTCCCCTACTACAAATAGTCCATTATTTACTTGGTGTTGGTACGCAACTGTATCTTTAAATCCTTTGTATTCTAACTGTAGTTTTAATATATTTTTTAAAACCTCATCTTTGTCCTCTTGTGCCTTGACCATGTCTGGATGATTTGGCAGTAACATACCTCTAACGCTGTTTAACTTTTTATTTGACTTGGTTAGTTTATCTTTCATTTCTTGAACGTCTGCAAGAGCAAAATCAGCGTCATGAGCAACGCCCTCTAGCTGCGCAAAAATTTGACTTTCTTCTTTTCGAGAATCTCTTAAATTGTCCGCCGCTTTCATATAGTAACCTAGCGCATACCTTCCGATTTGACCTATAATACTAGTTTCAGAACTAGCTGCCTTTTTCGCACTAGCAGCGGCGCCACTAGCACCAATTTGATACATAGCGCCTACGTCAAGAGCCCCTGTGTTTGATTTTTCATTTGCCATCTTAGAATATGTTTAATACTTTAGTTAACCAGCCTCTACTATCTTTTTCCTGTTGATCTTCTCTAGCTATTTCTCCAGAAAGTAAACCTAGCAGAGCCTGTTGCTTATTTAAATCTCTCGACAAGGCGTCTTCTTCTCCTTTTCTCATCTGCATGTCAACTTGGAATTCGCCCTGAGCTTTTTGCATTTGAAGTTGCTGAGCACTTTGTGCTTTTTGTTTTTGTAATTCACTAGCTTGACCTGCTTTAGCTAATTGATTTTGTCTTTCTTGTTCGCCTATACCAGCGGCCATATCTCCTGACGATTGGGCTAATTGATTTGCTATAGCTTGAGCGTTTTGAGTTCCACCTCTTTTAGATGCTTCTAAAGTTGAGCTTAACGATCTTTGTAGCATTCTCTCTTGTTGTCCAAATTGTCTTTGATTTATCGTTAAATCCTCTGCGGTATTTTCTAATCCAGCCATTTGATCCGTTAACCCAGCGTATGGATTAACTAAATCTGCATAGAAATTTTTAGAAACGTCCGTTCCCATTAAATTTGTTTTTAATTTATCAAATTGATTTTCAAGAGATGTGTCTCCTGGGGTCCAAGTTGGTATACCGAGAATCTCTCCACGACTTGAATCGATAATTTTAAAGGGACTTTTCTTATATTTTAATGGTATTATTTTTCTTGCCATAATATTGTATTTATTGTATATATAGTTACACTTTTTGTCATTTATTTACTACTTTCACTTATATCAGCAGACACAGCGAATAATTTTGCTTTTTGATCTGAATCATTAACCATTTCAACTTCTGTATAATAACCCAAAATAGAAGACATATTTGCTGCATTATCTTTAGAGAACATTATAAAATCCCCTAGAAGAGGAAGATGTCTCTCACAATCTCCTGGAATAACATTATCGCAATCAAATCTACAAACTATAGTAGTATCTATAATATCGTGTACTTGTCCTATTTCAAATATCTCGGAGCTGTTAATTTCAAAAGTAGTTCCCATTTGAGTACCGTTTGTGGTCGGAGGCGGAATATTAGTTTGAGTCGAAACATAGTAAACAGTATCTCCTACTTGAAGAGATACGTTTATTGGTTCATTAAAGAATAGTTGTGTGTGATGTATTGGCATAGGTTATGTTAATGCTGAGGTTAATATACTGTCTAAATCTAACGTTAAAACAACATCATCTTTTGGCATTTTACTTACCTTCACCCTTGCTTTTATAACCGCCTCTTGTGCGCATCCTTCGAACGTTAATATTGTATTGTCTTTCAATGTTTGTGCTGATGTTGTGGTGAACGAATTACTACCGTAGGCTGTACCCGTAACATATTGCGTAGTCCTGTTATCAACTCCTACACCAGTGTAAGTAGCTCCAGCTCTTATACCGAATGTTGTAGAACAAACTATATCAGTTTGGCTAGATATAGCTGGTGTTACTGTAGCCGTAAAAGGTGTTAAAACCACAGAAAGGTCACTGAAAGATATAGTAGTATTTAGAGCCTTAGATACATCTGCAACGCCACCACCTTTAAAAGTGATGTCTTTTGCTGTTGCCCATGATTGTGCCACGGTAACAGTAACGCTTTTTGATGTTTTATTGATTGAGGATATTGTAGGTGAACTTGAAACGGAACCACTTTCGATTGTAGTTAAAGACATTCCAATAGTTAGATTTTCTACACTATCTAAATAAATAACAGTATCTGAAGATCCTGACCCTATAGACTCGTGTGTTGTTGTGAATTTGAAATCTGTATCTAGTGGCTGCCGAGTTATCTCTAAAGCACCACCGGTAATAGCGTCAACTGCTTTTATAGTCCACGATATACTAAAGAGATTCTCATTAGTACTTAGTGGAGGTTTGGTGAGAGTCACACTAGTAGGCATTGTTTGAAAGTCACCCGATGTTGTTGTTGCCACCGCTAATGTTAATACCGAATCTGTCTTTTGTTCTATAGATTTTCTATAATAAATAGAGTTTGTTGAAAGACCTTCACTGAGCTCAACACCATTATGAGGACTTACTATTAGTTGAAAATCGTATTTATCGTCATCTGTAACTGTTGGAAAGGTTATCTCCTTAGTATATTTTCCACCGCTTGGAATCTCTCCAACAAGTTTACTTTCTCCAGAGCTAAAAGTATCTGTAGTGAAGTTATAATGTTGAGGATTTTCATTGGATATATATAATATAAATTTACTACCAGGACTTCCCAGTATAGTTAGATCTCTACTAGAAGTAGTAGCTGGTAAGTCTGAAGAATCAATAATAAAATTTGTTATTTGTTTCATATTATACGTTTTATACTATTCATCACAAGGAGTCCAAATGGTAATTGTATTACCATTTGTATCAGTTACTCCTAATTGGCATCCATAATGCAACTCATCAGCTATTAATGCTGCATTAGCATTTACGGAAGCTATACCTTGAAACGAAAACTCTCTAGTGTCGATGTTTCCTATATTTGTTGTCGGTCCCGTTATGTGATTAAACCATTTCCCTTCTTTCTCTATAAATTCATTTATTTTCCCCTCTTGTTTGTCTGTTTGAATATCTGATACGTACCAACCCTTTTTAGCGTTTAAATTTATATGTTGATCATCATCTTCTCTTGATAAAACCCTAGATTGTGTTCCCTCATAGTTTAACGCCGTAAAACTCTTAACAACAGAAGGAGCGTCGTTGAAAACAAATTTCAAAGTAGAATCTACTGCTGGTTGATTATAAAAAGTATTAATAGAACCTATATGATGTTTGTATATTTTCCCATCCTTAAAGGTGAAGTAATCATTATTCATAGATTCTCCTCCTTCAGGTACAAATGATTTAAAACTAGTCCAACCCTTACTAGCTTCATTAAAAACTACTGTTTTGTGTCTTTCTACAGGACTAACATTATAGTGTGATTTATGATTATCGTAACTACCGTGTATTCTTTGGTTTGTATCGTCTTTTAAATTATCTCTAAACCAGTCCTTCATTCCGTTTTCTGATATTGGCGTTATTCCATCTCTTGATAATCTTAATACCGCACCTCTTCTTTTATCTGTAAAATAACTTCTAAAGTTTTCTTTAGCAAACGATTCTGGGTTTTTGCTTATACCGTAATCACCTATAAAAGGTAAAGTTTGTCCTAACACGTTTTCTGCCGAAATTAGATTAGGATTTTCATCAGCGTTATATAAAGCGTCTTTGTTTGATAGTATTTTTAAAACTTTATCTTCGCAAAAAGTAACTAGATCAGAATCTCTCGCGTGAAGTCTTTGTATACTTCCGTAGGATGGATTTACATCTTTTGTAATATTTTCTGCTTCTATAAATTGATTTAAGTCATTTAATCCAGTCTTAGCGTTATATAATCCAGAAAATATCAATCCGTTTTTGAGTCTTTCTTCTTCGTATTGCCATCCCACCGTGGTAGAAGCGGTAACTCCATTTCCTATTTCAACTTGGTTGAAATCATCTCTTATGGTATCTGACTCAACACCATTTCCAAAAGAATATGCGTTGAACCAGTCTAAAGTTCTTCCCCATTTATGTGTATCAGTTTCTACTTCTATAGTAGCATCTTGTCCGCTTAGCGAAATTAAACTCGCTGTTAACTCTATGTAATTTACACTATCTTTATCGTGAATTCTTATTAATTGATTTGATGGAAAATCAAAATTACCGCTTTCATTTACGTTTGTTATAACGATATATCCGGAAACAAAACTATTGAATGATTTTATTTTTACATCTTTACCTGGTATAGGATCAAAATCAATCGTACCCAAAGTTCCCGTGGTATCTGTTTTTTCAATTATATCTCCAATAGAAAATATATTAGAAATATTAAAAGGAGATAAGATCTTAGGATAAAACTGACTAGCTCCATAATAAATATCTAAATCTGACTCTTCTTTTGGTTCTGTTTCCCAAATAGCTGGAGTATTACTAGTTTTTTCAATTTCATCTGATAAACTTCTTTCTACAAATTCTATATTACAACCTGCCGCCGCGTGCGTACAGTCACTATCCGTAGGATTATAACCAGTGATAGCTTGATCTAAATGTAATCTATAGGTAATTCTTCTGTTATCTGCTGTTGCCTCTCGATCTTGTTGATTATGTATCATGTTTGCATACGCTCCACTTGTCAACGATGTGTCTCCATCATAGCCTCTAGCATATGCAGGATCTGTGTATCTATAACCTGTGGTAATTGGACCTACTCCTTGGCCATTTGCATAAATTGTTCCTTTATACCAAAGATCTTCATCTACATAATTCCATACTGTAAATACATCTATCGCGATTATTTTATATACAATATTATCACTATCTTCACTAAATTTAAACGAAGCTCCAACATGTATATTATTTACAAAGTTTTCAGAAGACGCATGAGGGCTTGCAGCCCAATTTGGTGGATACGTAGGTGTCCAAAATGACTCGTTTCCACCAAACCAACCATCACTCCAAGATAAACTAAGAGCATAATCATCACTACCACTCAATATTGTCCCGGTCGCAGGATCTATATAACCATTAGGGAATTGATATGCCACGTTATGCGTGTGTCCTGAAAAAGAAATATCTATAGTTTTATTTGTATTATTAATACCTTGTCCAGAACTTGGCGTGGAGTCACTTAGTTGCCATGGCGCCACCTGCGCGCTTCCTGATGCATAGTTAGCATTTCCAATCATTTGCCCAGAAAACTTTAATTTGTCTATAAACCATTTAGGCCCATTAGATACGTTAGCTTCTAATACCGTTCCATCTCCAAAGTAATTTGTCCAACGAGCCTTAGCCGTTAGATAATTTGTATCGTTGATTGGTCCAGTTGACGTTGGTCCATACATTGCTGTGTTTGATTCTACTTCTTCTTTATATAACTGTAACCCAACACTATTAGGGTCAGTCCATGTTGTTCCAGCAGTTCCTGTATGAGCAGGTTGATCAAAATAATAAAGGGATTGAGAAGCTAAAACGGTTGTAGAAGGACCACCACTTGCTATATGTTCATTTATACTAGCGTCTCTTAGTACTTTAACAAAGAATCTTCCGTCGAATTCTGGTAGATTTTCAGCTTCTTCCTGAGCTATTTCAATAGCCACGTAAGATTCAACTGCAGTACCAGCAGTATCTGTAACAAAAAGACAATCGTTGCCTAATTCTTTACCTAAATTAACCATATAGTCACTTCCACTCACAGCTGTAACTTTATCTATTTTATA
>Ga0080013_1003090_pt1 | contig 18152 bp, 37 predicted proteins | sample ETNvirenome_6_85_FD_69236 | JGI IMG/M metagenome (GOLD analysis project Ga0080013, IMG submission 69236) | Marine viral communities from the Pacific Ocean - ETNP_6_85 (SPADES assembly) (version 2) | ecosystem: Environmental > Aquatic > Marine > Oceanic | place: Pacific Ocean | collected 2013-06-19 | reverse complement strand
TACTAAGGGAAAAGAAACACGTCCAATGTATTTAGAATACGAAGACAGTTATATTAAAATGTTATCCAATGCACCAATCTATCCTGTTTATGATTTTTGTTATGATTGGGAAGAAAACGGTGGACGTAACTATGATGAGATAATTAAAACTGTGAAGGAAGTTTTTTAACGGAGGAAATTACAAATGAAACCAATTAGTTTTATACAACCAAGTAGAAACAATAAGAAATACCTACAATGGTCTTATGAAAGTATTCGTAAGAACTTAGGATACAAACACGAGATATGTTGGGCTGATGATTTCTCAGATGATGGAACGTGGATGTGGATGAATAAGATTGCTGATGAAGATAAGAATGTAAAGATACATAGAAACGAAGGACCAGATAGATTAGGTCATACAATACTATATGATACATTAGTAGATATGGCTAGTAACGATATTGTTATGATATATCATGCTGATATGTATGCTTGTCCTAATATGGATGTGGAAGTTCTCAAACATTTACAGCGTGGGAAGGTAGTTTCAGCCACACGCATAGAGCCACCGCTACATCCTGATGGACCTGAGAAGATACTAATGGATTATGGTATAGAACCTGAAGAGTTTAAGGAAGAAGAGTTATTAACTTGGTTAAGTTCATCACCCGAACTAACACATTCTAAGATGACTAACGAAACAACTGGAGGTATATTCGCACCGTGGGCTATATACAAAGATGACTTTTTAGCAATCGGTGGTCACGATCCTCTGTACGCTCCACAATCCAAAGAGGACTCTGATATATTCAATAGGTTTCAATTAGCTGGGTATGAGACAATACAGACTTGGAGAGGTTTCGTATATCATATGACTTGTAGAGGTAGTAGATTTAAGGATGGTGCTATGAGAAATCCAGCAGGTCAAGTCTTTATGAAGGGTAGAGAATCATCAGAGTGGTTAGCTCAGAATCTTAGGTCTACTCGTAACTTTATTCGTAAGTGGGGACATATGGTCCAACACGATGAGTATTTGAAACCAATAGTTCCACCAAAATATGATGTTGGATTTGTTGCTTATAATTGTAATAAACAAATGTTATATGAGTTAGAACCTTGGTGTAGTAAAATATATTTGGATTTAAGAAAAAATGATGTAATTAGTGAGTATAGAAAAGAAGAACAACAAAACACTCAGTTTGATTTGGATGAAAGAATCAAATTATATGGTACTAATAAGATATCAGAAATACATGATATTTGTGTAGAGTTTGACGCTAGTAAGTTAAATAATGAGAACTTTCAAGTGTTGGTTAATTTATCAAAGATGTTACAAGATAGTGGTGAGATAGGTGAGATGGAGTATGGTATATTTAAATTTTATATAAAGTCACTTGAAACATACGAAAAAAACTTGATTGTTTGTAAGAGTAATTAGATATTTATAAGTGTAATATGAGGTTATAATGGAGAATAAATTAGGTTCTTACATCAATAGTTTGATGAACACAATAAGAGATACAGAAGAAAAGTCTTTTTTGAGAGCACTAACTCTTGGTGAATTAAAAAAAATTAATGATGATATAAGTGGTTTTATTTTTCAACATATTGATGAAATAGAAACTTTACCTGAGTTTGAAGAAGATACGAGTGATAAAGCTAAAAAACTTTACATGGAACATTGGACTTGTAGTTTTTGTGGAAAATATACTCACGAGGTAGATTATGATTATTTGTCTGGTACAGACCATTTGAGTTGTGTATTGGAACAAGATAAGGGAGATGAAGTGAATCAATTAAAATTTAATTTTGGAGAAAAAAATGAAAATAAGTAATGAAGTATCTGTAGAACTAAAAAAAATTAGGGCTGCTTTAGATGACGCATACCAAAAGTTGAATGTGACTTTGTATGAAAAACAATTAGCTACTAAAGTTAGTTACACAGAAGTTAATCCCTCTGAAACGATAACTGAAAATTTTCAGTATATTTCAAAAATAGTCAGAAATTTACAAAATTCTGAAATAGTGGAGGACTAAAATGGCAAACGACCACGCCCAAGACCGATACGATCCACCAAAAATTGGTAGTGATTGGGAAAAAGAATACTTCGGTGATGTTAATATTGGAGAAGTATTTAGACTTAAACCAAAAAATGATGCTAGAACATTTCGTAAAGTAAAAGACAGAGTTGCTTTTGATATTACAGAATCAAAAGAAATTCAGTTGAAAGACAGAGACGAAATCTATGTCAAGTCGTAATTTTCAAAAACCTATAAGAATAAAAGGTCATCGATTAGTATTGACCAAGAAAATGATTGAAGATGCCCAATCACAAACCAAATCAAATATGGCAGCGGCAAGATGGTTGGGTGTTAGTTACTTAACTTATCGCAAATATGCTAGAACTTATGGTTTGTTTGAGAAACATTTAAATCCTGCGGGAGTGGGAATTAAAAAAGGTTATGGTAAATGGTTAAAACCACTTGATGAAATATTAGATGGTTCTAAAAAATATCGACTTAGACCAACATATATTAAAAAAAGACTTATCAAAGATAAATGGGTTGAAGAAGAATGTAGTTCTTGTGGGTATAATGAAATCGTCATGGGAAAAGAATCAGTTGCTCTTCGTTTGGATTATGAAGATGGAGATGTGACTAATAACACACTAGAAAATCTGAGATTGTTGTGTCCTAATTGTTTTTTATCACATAATGGGCATATGCCGTCATCGGAGAGGTTTTACAAATGAAAGAAAAAGCAATATTAATCAAAGACTTTTATAATGATAAAGGTGCTCTTCATCGAGGAGAGAAGGTAGTTATCGAAGGTAAGGCTGCTGAGGGATTCATCAGAGTTGTTACTGGCACAGGTGCTGTCTATGTCATCCCATCACATATAGTTAAAAAAACTCCTTGACTTTTATCTTATTTCTTCGTAACTTATTAATATGAAGAAAGTAATTAATTGTATAAAAGAACACAACCCTGTTATAAACAAAAAACTCCGAGAGGTGTCAGTTGAAGAGGGACTGGAGATTGCCACAGAATTATTTCAGATACTTAACCAAAGAGGGGACGGTATTGGGTTGGCAGCTAATCAAGTGGGAATTGATGCACAAGTGGCCGTTGTCAATGTTCGTGAACCTTTGGTTCTCATTAACCCAAAGATACAAGAACAATGGGATGAGATAGATTATTACGAGGGATGTTTAAGTTATCCTGAAAAGGGAATCCACACTAAACGATATAAAAACATTATTGTTAAGACAGAGCAAGAAGAAGGTGGTTGGTATTTTAGTGGAGTAGAATCATCTAAGGGTAAAGGTAGTTGGGAAGCATCTACTAAAGAAGACCAAGAACAAAGATTACTTGAAGCTGTTTGTATTCAGCACGAAATTGACCATCTGATGGGTAAGACAATTCATGATAGGAAAGTTGATACTACTGTTAGGGTTGAAAAGAAAATCGGCCGTAATCATCTTGTTACAATTAAAAAAGGTGATGCAGTTAAAGTATTGAAATATAAAAAAGCACAAAACTTTTTAAATCAAGGTTGGGAGATGAGATAATATGAAATCAGCACTTAGAGTCATTAAAGACTTGGTAAAGAAATATCCTAACGATATGAAGTTAGGATCCCATGTCAGACATTTTATTAGACAACTAGAAGAGGCAAGGGGTGAAAACAAAAGTTAAGTGGGATATGGTATTTGTTTGGTTTGTTTTCATACCAACATTTTGTTTTCTTTCTTGGTATGGGATATATAGATTAGTATTGTGGTTATTATATGGCTAGAGATATATTTGGAAATAGAAAAATTAGTAAAGAAGATATGTATACCAAAGTTAGTGTGACACATGCTGATGTTAGAATGGAATATGTTAAAGGTGTTCTTTGGTTAGTTTTAGGATATTTGTATTTTCATTTTGTGATAATGGGCTGGTCTTTATGAAAAAGAAAACCGAACAAGTAAATGGTAAAGGTGATAAAAGTCGTGTAGGTGATAAGAAAAAATTCGATAAGAATTGGGATAAAATTTTTGGAAAGAAAAGAAAAAATATTAGATTAGTATATAGCGATGATGTTTGTAAAATAGATGAGGATGGGGGTCCTTATGAAATTGATTTATCAAAATTGGACACCGATAATAAGTGAAATAAAAAAAAGTTTACCTTATTTATTAATGTTAATGGTAATTTGTAATGTATCTTATTTTATTATGAAAGGAATACATTCAATGTTTGAGAATAAGGTCGTAGAATTAGAACCTAATTTAGAAGATTTGCCAAAAATTGAAGATGAGGATATATTAGGGGTATGAAAAATCGTTTAACAAAGATACAAATATTCACAATATTTTTTTTATGTGGATATATGATATTCAGTATCATTGGATGTGCTAATACTACAAGTGGGAAACCACCAATAGCAAGAGTTCCTACAAAGATAACGAGTTATCCACTTATTGATTATAAGGGAGAACAGCATAAATATAGAGATAATTTTGATAGCTTTATATTCCCACAGGATAATAAAAAACTTACACAATATTGTGTATTTCATTTCCATTGGGAAGATATTAAAGCAGTCTATGGAAAAGATGAGAATGGGAAGTGGAACTACACTTACATAGTGAGTAAAAATAAGAAGAGTTTTAAGAAATGATTAAGGAGCTTACATAATGGTACTAGATAGTTTATTAACAGGTGTAATGTTATTCAGTTCATTTGCTGTTAGGACACCAAATGTACAACCTAATCCAGATGATTATGAAGTTAGTATTGGGGCAAGTCATAAATATTTTCATATCAATCGTCAATGGGAAAGAGAACTTGGTGAACCTTATATTGATGATTTGTTTTGGTTAAAAATTGAAGATGGTGTTTACTTTAAACCTGAGTATATGAATAAAGAGAGTCAAGGTGTAAAATATTTGAAGATGGATTGGCGTAATAAATGGAGAGATTGGTCTTATGGGTTTACGAGTCGTAACAGTAGCGATGATGTATTCAGTAGAAACTTTGAAACATTCTTTAGTTTTGGTATGAGTAAGAAAAAGAAATATTATAATGACAAGATAGAAGTAGATGTTTCTTTTGATGGTTATATACCACCAGATGAAACTGGAGAGAACACCACATTTGAGTTTGAAGATAAGTTCAAAGTATCATACAAACTTACTGAAAAACTTAGGTTGTATAATGTAGGTGAGATATCCAAACTTCAAGGTAAAGAATTTTACAAGGGCAAGATAGGTTTAGAGTATACATTTTAATATTTATAGGTAAGGAAAATGAAAATAAAAGAGTCAACAAATAAATCCTTTACTCCGTTTGTACCGAAGTGGACGACAAACACTTCACATAAAATAAACTATAAAATAGTTTATAAATTGCTTGACTCATAATATTATTTAGTGTTAAATTTGGGAGTAATATGATGAATGTTTGGGATACAGAAAGAAAAGAGATTGCCACTTGGTTATCTGGTTATCTTGCCATGATTAAGAAATGGGTAGATAAGATACTTGATAATGAAGACCACGATGTCGATAAGAACAAAATTATCACACAGATTGATGAATGGATTTCTTGGTTAGAAGAAACCAAAATTAAAATCATGAGGATGAAGGATGTTGATCCAAATATTGATGTGAAAGAGATGAAAGAAATGGGACTTGAACACTTTAAGAAAAGAATAAAAGGAAAATAAAAAATGAAAAGGTTATTTTTAATATTAAGTTTATTAGTTATTGGTTGTTCTGATTCATTATCACCAACATCGGAAAATTGTGATTGCAGTTTAGATATCACATCAGACTTACCACAAACCGATGATGTATATGAGTTAGAGTATAATTCTTCATTAGCACAAACCTACTCTGTATTAAGTTGTCAAACAGAGTGTGGTTGGTCACAACACATCCAATGGGATTCAGACTATCAATATGAAATTGAAGGACAATGGATAAGTCTTGTTAATCCAGCAAGTATGACAGATGAGTATGGAGAGGGTAATGTGGTGTTTGCTGTTTGGGAAGAGTTTATCGGACACACCATAACTATTTATGGTGGGTATACAGATGATTGTGGACATCATCTTGTAGATTCGGTAAAAGTAAAGGTAGTTGACAATGAATAGGAGATAGGTTATGAAATGGGTTTTGGTTGACAAACATGATAATGTCATTAATAAGATAGAATTACATTCTGGATATGGTATAGATGCTGCTAAGATGTATTTTGTAGGAAGAAAACAGATGGAAGAAAAAGAATTTGATAAGTTATGGAAAGTGATGAGTGAAACACAATATGACTTAAGCCATAAAGCATCTTTACAAAATAGACAGATAGAATGGTGGAAGGGTGAGTACACTAATCCTGACATAGATGTATCTGAATAGTCTGTCATTTTGACATCAAAAGATTTATGGAACAGTTATTGTATTATATATGTAGTACATCGCCACAAAGTGGGATGTCGTTAGTTCAAATGAATAACATAGGAGTAATACAATGACTAGATTAATAGTTAACCCGCAACATCTCAACCGAGATGAATTTTTAACACCTTTTGATAGGGTATTTGATGAATTGATGAATAAGCAATTCCCAACTTTTCAAGAAGAAGTTGGAGTATCTTTTAATAAAGGTTCTTATCCCAAAGTGAATGTCTACGAGTATGATGACAAAGTTGGTATCATAGCTGAGATTCCAGGATTGGATAAGAAAAATGTATCAGTAGAAGTCGAAGAAAATGTGTTGACCATATCAGGTGACAAACACGGTTTCGAAGAGGATGGTGGTAAGTGTATCACAAGAGAACTAAAACATTCTTCATTTAAGAGGTCTTTTAATTTAGGAGAACAATTAGATGGAGATGATGTTAGTGCTAATTTCAAGGATGGAATACTTTCCATCGAAATTCCGAAAGTAGAACCCGAACTACCGAAGAAAAACATCGTGAAGATTAAGTGAAAAGAATCACCGTAGGTGATAATGGTTATATTATTCTCGGTGTTGTGTCGGTCAATACTTCGTTTTCTACAGAAGAATTGAAGAGTCAATGGAGATTGGCCGACACTATTTTACAAAAGGACAATCAATATTATATATGTCAACAAATGATAAATGCTGAATTTTCGGATATTTAATGCTTGACTTGTATAGTTATTTAAAAGTATATTATTGTTATGAAACAAACACAACCAGAATACAATGAAAAAGGAGTTCGTTATATGATGTGTAATTGCGGAGCCTACATCGCAGTAGGAGAAACAGCAACAAATGTGGTTTGTGGAAATTGTACCAATCATAGGATGATGGTAAAGTTTCCTGAATTACATGAAGGTAAACCAACAAGAAAAACCACAGGTCGTCCAGCAGGATGGCATTTTATGAATGAGTTCGTAGATGCTGATGGTAATGTTTTTCACAAGGGTAAAGAACAACCTAAATTGAAGGGCACGCTATCACCTACCAAGGTGAAACCCAAAAAGAAAACCAAACGAAGAACTAAAGAACAGATACTTATAGATAGACACAAAAAAAAGAAAGAAGTTTTAAAGAAAGCAAAAAAGAAGTTGAGTGTGGATTGAAAAATAAACCACTTGACAGGGATTACTTTAAATACAAAGATAGACCTAAAAGAAAAGATGAAAAAGAATTGACACCTTGTTGCAACCAATCGGTTGACCACAGGGGTTTAAATGTCAATAGAGAAGAAGATTGGAAACTGATAGAAGATCACATTGAGGAAAAACTTAGGATGTATTCTAGTACAGAATCGATAACTCCTGTGTCTTGTAAAAAATGTGGTAGACTATTGAGTTACAGTAGTGTCTTGAAACGAGATAAGAAGTATTTTAGATAGGAGATAGTAATGGGTAAACAAGTAAAAAAACATGGTTATAGTTGTAAATTAGATAGAGTCGTAGATGGGGATACCTGTGATGCGATGGTTGATTTGGGATTTAATGTATGGCATAAAGTAAGAATAAGATTTTATGGTGTTGACACTTGGGAAAGTAGAACAAGAGACTTAGAAGAAAAAGCCAAGGGGTTGGAAGCGAAAGCATATGTTAAAGACCTTTTGGAAAATTCCGATGGTGGTAAATTTAGTATTATCTCACATGGTACTGGTAAATATGGTAGAGTGCTTGGTGAGTTGTTTGTTAAAGGACACGAGAAGTCTGTAAATGAATTACTTAAAGAGAATGGCCACGCTTACGAATATCACGGTGAGAAGAAAAAAGTATTTGGGAGTTAGTGGATAGTATGAATTTTAAAATGATAGGTTATGGTTTGTTGAGTGTTATATGTGTTACTTTTATGACTTCATCTATCATTCATATGACAAGGGTTAATAATACTATCAGAGAGTGGAGTGAATCCTATAGGGCAATAGAAGAAGATGTAGCCACATTTGTAAGGGTGTCAGATCCAAAGACAATTCGTTTATATGTTACAGAACTACGAAAAATATTAGATGAGATACACTTTCTTGGTAAGATGGTTGAGAGTGGTCAATTAGCTGATGAGGCTGTTATGAATATATTGGATGGACAAGATCATCTCAAAGTTCAATTAGAAGTGTTAACTGATACTTTATATAATCATACAGAACATGCTTCTCATCAATTCCGTGGATTGTGGAGTAATATCGAATCTCAACAATTGGAACTTGGTGAAATTCCATATATAGTTGAGGATGCAAAGAAATCTAGGAAAGAGATGAATGAGAATCTTATAAAGGAACTTACGGTTATACAAACAGATATTGATGATATCAAAAATAAATTAAAGACTATGAATAAAGAGAAATTATTTCATAGACATAACTAGGAGTTAAACAATGGGTGAGAGAGAAGAATCTGATATGCGGAGCCAGGCTATTCTCATGATAGCAAGGAATTATCAAAAACCATATGTTATCAGAAGAGTATTGAAAAGATTTAAAAAATGTATTTCAGGGGGATAATATGAAAAAAATAAAACCCCTGATTGAAGATATCAAAATTTCATTATTAGAATTAAAGAGAAAAGTTGGTTCTCCAAAATTAAATTTCAGAAAAAAACAATAAGTTAAAGAGGTTACAATGGCAAAAGCTAAAGGTGGTTTCGTAGAAGGTAAAGAAACCAAAGCCAAAAAGAAAACAAGACAAGGTTTAGGTCGTGGTACTAAGTTCAGTACCAAACTTGGTTCTAAACGATTTAAGAAAAAATACAGAGGGCAGGGTAAATGAGTAAATTCATGCAAGCAATCGAGACATTAAAAAAATGGATTGGTGTTGATAAAAGAAGTGGTGATGAGAGACGAGTAAAAACTTCCAAAAGAAAAGCTACAAAAAGAAAATATACAAGGAGGAAAAAATGAGTTGGAATGATATAGTAATGACAATTTACTTCAACTTTATACCAATTGCTATAATGGGATTTGGTTGTTGGATTTTTATTGAATTTGTAAAAAAAGAGAGTAAGAGGTTAAATGCTGAAAAGTAAAGTTTTAGATAAGGGTTTTGTTGAGGTTGTAGATTCACTTGGTAATGATATGACAGTAGTTAACTCTGCTCGTGTGTCATTTGGTAAGAGGAAAACCGTATGGAGTGCTTCAGACAGAAGGTTATGTAAGTATCTGGCAAAACACAAACATTACTCACCATTCAGACATTTACAAGTTCAATTCCATATTAAAGCGCCAGAGTTCGTTATGAGACAATGGTATAAACATGTTGTTGGCATTGAAACTACATCTAACTCATCTGCTAAAGACCACGCTTGGAATGAGATAAGTGGTAGGTATGTAGAGGTTGAGGACTTTTATGTTCCTGATGTTTGGAGAAAACAATCAGAAGATAACAAACAGGCAAGTGAAGGTGAGGTAATGTTTACCAAGGAAGATGGTACTGAGATAGTTGATCCAAGACCAGACCATATGTATCATTCACTTATGAAACAAGTTGAGATGTATTATGAAAGATTGATAGATGTAGGGGTGGCTAAAGAACAAGCGAGGATAGTCTTACCATTATCACAATATACAGAAGTATATTGGACAGCATCATTTCAAGCGATTATGAACTTCATTGAGTTAAGAAATGAAGCCACATCACAATGGGAGATACAACAATACGCCAAGTCTATGTTAGATTTAATGTACGAGGTTTATCCAAAAATAACAGAAATATGGAGTGAAGCTCATGGGTGGGTATAAGGAATTAATAAAAGAAGTACCAGACTTCCCAATTCAGGGTGTAAATTTTAAAGATATATCACCGTTGTTAGAAGACCATAGGGCATTTAGGTCCGCGGTTGTTGATATGGGTAGGTTAGTTAAAAACCCTGATTATTGGATTGGTATAGATGCTCGTGGATTCATATTTGCCTCGGCACTTTCGATGGTCTTTGGTGGTGGAGTTGTATTATGTAGAAAGAAAGGTAAGTTACCACCTCCCGTAGAGAGTGAATCATATAGTTTAGAGTATGGCACGGCTACTTTACAAATCAAACAAGGTAGTGGAACGGCAGTTATAGTAGATGATGTGTTGGCAACTGGTGGGACATTAAGAGCAGTTAATTATCTAGCAGAAAAGGCTGGTTATGATGTCAAGGATAATTTAGTGTTGATTGATTTACGATATGTCCCTACGACAGTTGAAATTGATTTTAAAGTAAAGAGTTTAGTTCAATATGAATAATGTTGTCAAGGGAATTTTTAACAGAGAGAGGGTATTGTTGTGGATACGGATGTTTGATGTGTCCATATGAACCTAAACACACAGAAGGGGTTACAAAATTAATGGTTAATAAAGACATATTAATAGTGTCTGCTCTTGAAGTAGAGACACAAGGCCAGTTGGATGATTACAGAGTTTTACATACAGGTGTTGGTAAGGTAAATGCTACTTTAGAATTAACAAAAGTGTTACAGAAGGCACATCTATATTATTTACCACCAATGCCAAAATTTATTATAAATTATGGAACTGCTGGTAGTCGTAAATATAAAAAGGGTGAGCTGGTGGATTGTACTAAATTTGTTCAGAGAGATATGGATGTAACAGGCCTTGGATTTCTAAAAGGACAAACACCATTTGAAAATGACATACCAATTATATTAGATTATGACCATGTAAAATTTAATCCTATTGGTAGAAAGGCTAGTTGTGGTAGTGGTGATTCATTTGTAGAAGATAAAACAAATTATTATGGTGAAGTGGTGGATATGGAGGCATATGCATTAGCTAAAGTATGTCATCATTATGATATACCTTTCATATCATTCAAATATATTACCGATGGGGCAGATGGTGATGCTAACAATGATTGGGAAGAGAATGTCAGTAAAGGTATTGTAGAATTTAAGAAAAAAGTGCTTGACAAATTGCCAGATTCTTCGTATTTTAATAGAAATAATAAGGATAAATTATGACTAAAAAAGAATGGTTAAAACAACAGGTTATGTGTGATGAATGGGGTAGACCACCATCACTTGCTGATGTTCCAATGACAATAATGAAAAGAAAAGACGCCTTAATTAAACAAGGTGGTGATACAAAATCAATCAACGAACTATGGGAGAAAAGAAAGAATGCCGAAGAAGAAGGATAAAGGTCAATTTGACAACTACAAAAAATGGGTAACTAGTGAAGGTTTTACATTTCTTGCTAAAGATAAAGCAGATGCTTTAGACTATTTGAAAAAAATGCCAAATCATATGGGTGATGCTAAAACTCTTAGGGAAGTCAAAATATAGTGAGTAAATACTACTACGAGAAAAGTGGTATCATTGATTCTAAAATCAATATCACTTATCACGAGTTGTTCCTAAAAACTGATGAAGAACTTGACGAGTGGATTGAAGAAGCTCGTCAGTTCATCATCAAGGATTGGGATGAGAATGGTACACCACCAATGGTTGGTCAGAGTATTGATAAAATAATTAAATCATTCAAGAAACTCAGAGAGTATGACATACACGGTTTCATAGAAAAAGCCGATGATGGCCAGAGAAATGTAATTAAGAATTTTAATAAGTTTGCTAATGGTGTCAATCAGTTCTTTCCAACTATGATGAAAACTCGTATCGGAGATATGGGTGATGAGTTAAGTTCTATCTATGACCGAATAAAAGAAGAGTCTAACAAGGACTTATTTTTTAGGGCTATGCGAAGGGGAGTTCGTAGAGACTCTATGTATACTTTCAGTAAGTGTATATCTTTGGATAGAAAAGAAAACGATAAGGGTGGACTACCATATTGGAACGATGAGTCTGCATTAGAATGGTTAGAATATTATCATAACAATAAACTTAAGTTTAAGAATCACAGACTTTGGATAGGTAAATCACATCAGGAGAAGTATCTTAAAAGTTATGTAACTTTAACTGCAGATGATATAAAGTTGGCTTACGACAAAGGATTAATTACCGATGAGATGGTGACTAACTTATGGTGTCCTACTCTGAAAAAGAAACTTAGTGTCGAAGAATTAGATGACCATGTTTCTACAAAAAGTGGGAAGTTAAAAAGAAATGTATTTTTGATACGATATTATAATGTAAAGACAAGGTTGTTCCCCAAAGCATTTCAGATATTCAGATTGAGTTTAAACTCACAACCGGCAGTTAACTTTCCACCACTTACAGCAAGACTTCTGTATGAGAAATATACAGATCATATCAAACAAGATGAACCACTAAACATTTACGATCCGTCAAGTGGTTGGGGTGGTAGGATTCTTGGTGCTATGGCTTCCAAGAAAAGAATACATTATATCGGAACAGACCCGAATACAGATAATTGGATAGATGAGATAGATAAGTCAAGATACGAGTATGTTGCTGACTTCTTCAATGAACACGGTTTGGAAACAAATATGTTTTGGGAAGAACAGAAGAATACATATCATTATTTTTGTTTGGGTTCTGAGCGTGTGGGTGACCATCCAGACTTCCAACAATACAAAGGTAAGTTGGATATGGTATTTACATCACCACCTTACTTTGATAGAGAACAATATTCTGATGATGATGAACAATCATTCAAGGCATATCCAATGTATCATGATTGGAGAGATAACTTCCTAAAACCAACATTAACAAATGCTTACGAAAGTCTCAGAAACGATAGATATCTACTTTGGAATATTGCTGATATTAAATTAAGTGGGGATAGGTATCATCCACTCGAACAAGACTCCATCGATATCATAGAATCACTCGGTGGTCAATACAAAGGTAAATTAAAGATGTTAATGGCATCGATGATTGGGGTTGACCAAAGTAATGTCAAGAATAGTGTTTCCGTTGATGGTCAAATTTCCAAATACGAACCTATTTTTATTTTCTACAAAGGTTAATATATGTGTGGAATAGCTGGTGGTAATCTGTTTACCACAGACACTATAAAAGAATCACTTGATGATACAAAACATAGAGGTTATGATGCACAATTAGTTTACGAAGATGGTGATATGGTTTTGGGGCACAATCGTTTGTCCATCCAAGACTTATCAGAAAATGCTAATCAACCATTCACAGATTCTACTGGTAGATACACGATAGTTTACAATGGTGAGTTATGGAAGTCGATGCTCAGATACAGAAATGAGTTGGAGAAGAAGTATGATTTCATAACAAAAAACTCAGACACAGAATTACTTCTTTATATGTTTGTAGAGTACAAAGAAAAATGTTTTGAAATGCTAGATGGTATGTTTAGTTTTGCTATCTATGACAGAGAAGAACAAAAAATATGGATGGGTAGAGATTGGGTTGGTAGATTACCTTTCTATTATTTTCACAGAAAAGGTAAGTTAGCATTTTCATCCGAAAGAAAAGGATTGACTAAATCACTTGATGTTAGAAACAAACATATCAAAGTAGTCTTACCATCACATTACTATTGTTTTCACATTGAAGACAAAAGGTTAGAGAAGGTAAAATATTATTCTGTTCCTAATCGTATCGTAGAAGAACCAAAAGATGAGATAGTAAAGAACATCAGAGAAAAGATAGAACTTGCAGTAGACAATGAATTGATTAGTGATGTGCCAGTTTGTACGATTTTAAGTGGTGGTATTGATTCAGTTATCATAACTTATCTATTGTCAAAGAAAGTAAAGAATCTTGAAGCATTTGTGGTAAGTAATGGTATAGATGAGAAAAAGAAAGACGACTTATATTATGCTCGTAAAGCTGCTAAGTTTATGAATATACCACTTAACGAAGTTATCATAGATGATGAGTATGTGATGAGTAACTTAGAAGATACTATATATGCGGTGGAAGACCACAAGTGGGTACAAGTATCACCAGCAGTTGCTCAGTTACCAATGTCAAAGGCAATCCACGAAAAAGGTTACAAGGTGGTTTTTGGTGGTGAAGGTAGTGATGAGATATTTGGTTCGTATGGTCATATATTTGCTTGGAAGTGGAAAGACGATGACTACCATCAAGCTAGAATAGATTTGATAGAGAAACTACACGAGAAGAATTTAGTCAGAACAAACAAAGCTATGATGTATGGTGGAACAGTAGAGTTAAGGACACCATTTTTGGATAAGAACTTTGTAGAGTATGGTTTAGGTATTCCACCTCAGTATAAAAAGATAGACAACCATTGGAAACCATTGTTAAGAGAAGCATTTGTAGGTGAGATACCAGAAGATATATTATGGCGACCAAAGAAGACTTTTCAAGTTGGTTGTCATACAGATTTCTTACAAGACCACAAAGAGTTGATGGCTGGGTATTTTAAAGAATTATTTGACAAGGAAAGAAAATCAATATTTTGGTAAATAATGCTTGACTTGTATAGATTTTATTTGTATATTGTAGTTAATAATTAAAAGATAAAACATAATGAAAACAATTATAATAAATGGTGATAGATTAGCACACCTAAAAGATAAGATGGAAGCTTCTGATATGACTTCAAATATTTGGGGTGCAGAATTTGCAGATGGAGCTTATGATTATAAAAGTTCTGAAATAACATTTAAAGTTGCAGAAAAGTATGATGATGGTAAATTAAAATTAATCGACATATCCAATGATGGGTATCCATTATCAATCAAGAATTTAGACAATAGATTTTTAAGGTTTCCAACAACAGTATTTGATTATACACCAGGTATGATTGGTTGTAGAGGATCTGGAACAAAATTAACGGCATTTAGGGTTGGGTATTTTGAGTATATTGATTCATATGACGAGGAGAGTGGAAAATCTTATACTGCTAGACTTATTCCTTGTACTGATAAAGATGGAGAATATGAGTATCAAATTGATGACAATGTTTTTATAAAGAATGATTTTAAAGAGAAGGTTAATTCAATTAGGGTTGATATTGAATTTTACGAAAAGGATGCTGACACAAAGGGATTAAAATATGGGGTTAGATGGTTTTCTGATGCTGACATTGAATTCAAGGAAGATAAAATAAAACGATGGTTGTCAGTTAGATATAGTCAGACAAATAATTTTAAAATATATTTTGAAGATGTCACAAAAAATGGAAAGACATTAAGAAATTTAGTACCTAAAACTCATCTTGGTGTTTTGAAAAGTGGTAAACCAGTTTATGAATATACAGACCTTAAACTGCATGATGACTTGATTGAAGTGGATGGAAGAGAGTTTGAATTATATTATGGTTGTAGAATTTCCAAATACTCAGATGCTAGGAAGCATAAGAAATTAACCGGTTTAACAAAAGGAGAATACCAAATAAAAAGTCTAAGAAAGATTAGAGGGGAATCTCCATTGGTGGTTCATTTAAATAATACTGATATTGTTAATTATATTGAACATTGGCCGACAACTGAGTTTAACAATACAAATTCTTGGATGATTTATGTTCTAAAACCAAAGACTAATATAAATGATGTATATGCCTCAAATAAATCATCTGGATATTCTGATGAGAATTTTAGTGGGGATCTTAGTGGAGATGTAAAACAAATTGTTAAAGATAACAAAATAAAAAATAATTATCATGATGCACAAAAGAAACAAGAAAATAGTGAGGTTGAACAATTTGTAGAGTACATCTGTGATTCAGGATCTACTGAAATACAAAAGGATTTTAAAAGTTTACTTGGTATTAAGGATAAGTCTTTATTAACTAAAAAGAAAAATTGGATTAAATTTAAAGACGATGAATCTAACAGAGAGATTGATTTAAGAAATCCGAAAGTTAAAGTTGCTTTTGAATTTCAATCTTCAAAATATAACTCAGATGCCGAACATACGGATGGAATAGCGTCAAGAGTAAATTTAGTTGGAAGAGGACTAGATTCAGATGGAAACCCATGTGATTCGCCTTACGACACTTTTATTTGGGTGGCTAAAAAACATAATCACTATAATGAGTTGGTAAAGTTATTAAAAGGTTTTGAGTGGGTTGGTAATCATCTAAAACGAGTAGTGTTCTTAACATCAGAAGAAGTATTAGACTCCTTTGATTCTGATGAAGTATTAACAATAGATATAGAAAAAGATATTTTATAAGTGTGAATATACTCCTGAAAGACAAATCCGATTTAATAGGTGTTGAGAAATATATTCCCAACGCCTACATACTTGGAGCGATGGAGAAATCAGACCATATACCTGTAAATGACATCAAAGTTTTATCAACCAAGTTCAGTAAGGTAGGTAAAACCACATTAGAGAAATACCCAAACTTAGAGTGGGTTGTTTATCGTGGTCATGGTACAGACCACATCAACTTGGACTTATGTAGAAAACATAATGTGGGTGTGATACCAACTAAACCATCGGCAGAGACAGAAAGTTGTGCAAGGTGGATGAAAGATAAGTTAGTAGACGGTAAGACTCTGATATTTGGTAATGGTTCTATATCCAAGAAGTTACAAGAGTTAATTGATGGGGAGTATGACATAGTTGATAGCTCAACGAAGGTTGATAAGATAAGTGAAGAGTATCAGAATGTCGTGGCGTGTGTTCCATTGAATAAGTCTACTGAAAATATGTTTAATTATGACTTGTTTTCTTCATCAAAATGCCGTATATTTGTAAGTATAAGTCGTGCAAGGTGTCACAACAATCAAGCTTTACTTTGGTTAGTGAATGAGGATAAGGTACAAGAAATGCACATAGACATTTTAGGTTCTTATGGTAGAAAAAAACTTATTAATACTGGTAAAATACATTATTATAAACATACATCGTGGAAGTATATTGAAAACAAAAACCCACACGACCATACAGAGTTGAAAGATATAATCGATAGTTGTTTGTCTAATGGTGTAAGTAACGCTGTGTTGAACAGAACAGAAAGAAAGTTTTTCTGATGGACTATAAAGAGATATCAAAATTATTTATTGAGTATGATGGGGATGTTCAGATAAATCCATTTGCAAAGATGCATTGGGGTATATTAAAAACTGAAGATGAAAGTGGTAAGTTATATGTAGACGACAACAAGAACTTTGGTATTGTCTCGTCCTATGCTACGAGTAATAGAAATATTAGAGATTTTTCCACATCAGTTGTTGGTTATATAAAGAAGGGTGATGTCGTTGTTAAAAGGTTTTTTTATAAAGATGGCTACAAAGAAGATGTAGTTAATTATATCAAACAGATTAGAAATCAAGGTAATATATTTGGTGCAGAGAGAGATGTTTGGTTCACTCACATAAACATGGAACATCCAGGTGATAAGGCAATACCCGAATCACTTGGTTCAACTTGGGTGTCCTCAAAGATTGATGCGGTATGTGCAGAGGTAAGGGGGGTATATTATAGTGGGAAATTACAACAACGAGGATTAGAAAAATACGAAGATATCTGTTGTTGTAAATTTGACTATCCTATGATTGAAGGTTTGGATGATTTTACTATGGAGTTGGATGAGTATGTTGGAGATGGATGGGGAATTGCAGACCACCAAAAGTCATATGGTGGTAAAGAGAAAACTTGGACGAGTATAGAAATCATTCCATTGATTGTAACTTATGGAACTGGTAAAGCTAAACAAGGACTCAGAGGTGAGTTAAACGAAGACTATATAAAAAGGTTTCCTATCATTGAAGAGATAGTTGGACACATGACATCATTAGATGATTGTCTGTGGTTGGCTGTTGCTAAGGTATCTCCTGAACGAGGTATCATCACAAGACATAGTGACAAAGGTATTGAT
>Ga0080013_1003089_pt1 | contig 18154 bp, 21 predicted proteins | sample ETNvirenome_6_85_FD_69236 | JGI IMG/M metagenome (GOLD analysis project Ga0080013, IMG submission 69236) | Marine viral communities from the Pacific Ocean - ETNP_6_85 (SPADES assembly) (version 2) | ecosystem: Environmental > Aquatic > Marine > Oceanic | place: Pacific Ocean | collected 2013-06-19 | reverse complement strand
CAAGCTCAAAATAATTCTTTTCGAATTTCCGTACGCAACTTGTCGAACATATGTACGGGCAATGTCTACTACGAACCAGCCTGTTGGAAATCTTTTTATTTTGCCATGCGTTCCAACGCTGAAAAATCCCCGGTTATAAGAGTTGCAAACTGCCTCCGGCTCACAAACTACAACACAGTCTGTCCAAAACTTTTTGGGGATTTTCAATTTTTCCAGTTGCTTTTCAGCTCTCTCAACAGCTCTAACAAGACGCTCATAATATAGCTTTCTCACTGTAGCTTTTCCTTCCACAGCAGAGATAGCCTCCGTTATTTTTTTTTCATTAGCTTTTTGGTAATCAGCCCTGTCATTACTTACTCTAACTTTCATTTTTCATTACCCTTTTTTAGTTGTCAATATGAGACGGTTAAAAAAGCAACCTAAAATTATTCTCTCTAAAAATTAAGGCCTATAGTTTTTAATTTTTTGGAAGTGAGAGGTGCCGGTTAGCTGATTTTTATCTAAACGATAAAACCCATCAAGCCACATCCCATCATACCGAACCAAACCAACAACTTTGGTATTTTCACTTAAAACCTGGACCTGGCAATTTGAAAAACCGGTTAATTTAGATTCATACCACAAACTTTCATACCACAAGCTCCGATCATTATACTGAAAATTTGGTTTTTGCAGTTTCTCTACCAGCCATACTGCTGACAGAGCGGTTTTACGCTTAAAGGCATCAGTTTTGTATCGAAAGCTGGCTTTATCCTTTTTACTGCATTGATAAAACCCATCAAGCCACATAGCGGAGTCTGCGAATTTTTTCATAATAATAATCCTTTCTAAAATATTTCACCAAGGTAAGAGTTACAAATGGAGGTCATCTCACCAAGGATAAATTTGGCATCGGCATTCCCTTGATTGGCCGAAAGCTTAAACCACCGAATAGCAACCCCATAGTTTTGCTCAACACCTGCGCCCATGAAGTACATTACACCAAGGTTAAACTGAGCTTTGGCATTCCCCTTGTTAGCGTATTTCGTCAATAGAGCGATCCTCCTTTTGACCTTGTTCTTGAAAAACATCATGTCATCCATAGTAATCCTTTCTAAAAAAGTAAATCATATATTGTAAATCATACACGATCCTACCACGACATGATAAAAAAATCAATAATAATTAAGGTCCCTATTATTTATTTTGTTAGCACATTTGATACCTAAACAGTGTTTACTTTGGCATGATATTTGATAACTGGATAGTGTTTACTTTGGCATGATATTTGATACCTGGAGAGTATTTATCTTGGCACGATACTTGCTAATGGAAATTATTCAAACATTTCAACCATTGCATTATGCAACGACTTCATATTTCAACCATTGCATTATGCAATCAACTTCTAGAATCTAAAATGCCCTGCACATTATATTCCTTCTATCTGTATCCCTTCCATCTATATCCATTCCATCTGTATCCATTCCATCTGTATCCATTCCATCTGTATCCATTCCATCTGTATCCATTCCATCTGTATCCATTCCATCTACGTTCATTTTGCCTATATTCAATTTGCGATTAGATTAGGGGGACACTTTTATTTACGCTATATATAATATAAAAACTCTCCCACTCTCTATGTTAAAAGTTTTTATCTAGCAAAGGGGGGGGGTCTTTGCAATACACAAAATACAAATTTTTATTTTTTTTTCATTTAGGCTTACAAATTTTTATTTTACTTCTAACCCCTTAAAATTCAAATATTAGTCAATTGTCTGTCAATTGTCTGGCAATTACCTGGCAATTGTCTGGCAATTGTCTGGCAATTGTCTGCAAATTACCTCTCTAAATCTAAACTCTTAAATCTAAATCTAAACCTAAATCTAAATTTAAACCTAAAAGCATTAAAGGGGGGGGTGGGGTTATGAAAACAGTTATTCTAATTTTAATTTTTTTTTACAACCAGGCAAGAAAATGTCTGCTTTTTACTGTCAGTACTGTCAGAAGCCTAGATTGAATTCTAAGCACGTTAGACTTGTGGGGTGTAAAAGGGTATAGGTTAACCGTTAAAAGCCCGTAAGAGCGATTTGAGAGCTTCTAAGGAACATGTCAGAATATAGGGGAGAACACGATGGGCTAAAGAAAAGGTATGTTTTTTATTGTCACAGTCGTCACAGTCGTCACAAACTGGCATGTTATTATTTTGGGTTGACTTATTTTAAATTTAATGTTATGCCTATTGCAATATGCAACGTTAATGGTTTTTAATTGCAATATGCAATGATTTATGACAGTCTTACAACTGTTGTAACAAACTGATAGGGTTAAAAAATATGTCCAACATATTAAAGCTAACGGATGAGCGAAAAACACTGTTTTTAGAATCCCTGACTAAAACAGCTAATGTATCTTTATCTGCAAAGGCTGTGAAGGTTTCCAGGCAGTATATGTACAAATACAAACACAGACCAGAAAACGAAGAGTTTGCTGAAGCATGGGATAACGCTATAGAAATAGGGATTGATTCGTTAGAAGAAGAAGCAAGGCGCAGGGCTTATCTGGGGGTTGATGAGCCTGTGTTTTACCAGGGGAGGGAATGTGGAGTTATACGAAGGTATAGCGATACACTGTTAATATTTTTATTGAAAGCCAACAGACCTGAAAAGTATAAGGACAGAAGGGATATTACCACTGGGGATCAGCCAATCACAGTTGTGATTAACGATCAGGTTCTTCCTTCGCCCCCTAAATTAAAGCTTTTAAATGAATAAAACATTAAAAATAACATTACCTTATAAATTTTCTCCAAGGGAGTACCAGGTTTCTGTTTTGAGAGATGTAGGTTCTAGTCCAACCCAAAAGAAACGTGGTGTTTGCGTTTGGCACAGGAGGTCAGGGAAGGACAAAACTTATATTAACTTAATGGCTAAAGAGGCTATGAAGCGAAAAGGAACTTATTTGTATCTCCTTCCTAAGCTGAAACAGAGCAGGAAAATCATATGGAAAGGTATGGACAGGGACGGGTTCAAGTTTATTGATCATATACCAGAACAACTGGTGGTAGGTAAAAACGATACAGAAATGAGCGTTGAACTTAAAAACGGATCAGTAATAATGCTGGGTGGAACAGATGCACTTAACATTGATGGATGGATTGGAACTAACCCCGTTGGAATAATATTTTCAGAGTATTCACTTCAAAACCCAATGGCATGGGATTATCTACGCCCAATATTAACAGAAAATGGTGGATGGGCTTTATTTAATTTTACCCCAAGGGGACAAAATCATGCGTGGGAACTATATGAAATGGCTAAACTAAATCCAGAATGGTTTTGCCAACTCCTGTCTGTGGATGAAACAAAGAGACCAGATGGTACACCTGTTATTTCAACAAAAATGATTCAATCTGATGTTGGGGCTGGAATGGATGCTGACCTCGTAAAACAGGAATATTATTGCAGTTTCACAGCCGCTACAAAAGGTGCTTACTATGGAAAAGAAATGGAAAAAGCCGAAGAAGAGGATAGAATCCATAATTTACCATACGATTCGGCATCACCTGTTTGGACAAGCTGGGATATAGGGGTTGGAGATTCAACGGCTATATGGTTTTATCAAAGGTCAGGGCCGTGGTTTCATTATATTGATTACTATGAAACCAGTGGTGAAGGGGTACAACACTACGCTAAAGTTTTGAAAGACAAGAGTGATAAGGGTCAATGGGTGTACAGGGATCATTTTGCTCCACACGATATACAGGTTAGAGACTGGAGTGCTGATGGTAAATCAAGGTTTGAAGTAGCTAAAGCACATGGAATCAAATTCATAACTGTTCCACGCCACTCAATAGATGATCGGATAGAAGCTGTTCGTAGTCATCTTTCCAAATGCAGATTTGATGAAGAAAAGTGCCAGCAGGGTGTTAGGGCTTTGAAATCTTACCAGAAAAAATACGATGAAGAACGAAATATTTTTCAGAACAGACCACAGCATGACTGGTCAACTCACGGGGCTGATAGTTTTGGATATGGAGTTATGGGACACAGGGAAATCAAACCTATGGATAAGGTCAGAAGATTTTTTGTAGATCTGCAAACAGCAGATAACTGGGCTTGTTAATCAGGGGGCTTTATGAATAAGGACGATTTTATTAAAAGTTTAACCAGGGATAAAGGTGGGCTAAAACCTGCTTCTTCCCCTCGCCTGTCCACACTTGAGCCTATGGAAAGGGATGATTTTGTTCGTGTGGCTAAAGAACGATTTAAGATGTGTGTGGATATGGATTTTGAGAACAGAACACTTGCAAAAGAAGATGTTTTGTTCATGGAAGGGCGTGGGCAATGGTCTGATGAGGTAAAAGAAAGGTATAGGGCAGACGGCAGACCTATCCTCACTATAAACAAACTCCCTAGTTTTGCAGATCAGGTCAAGGCAGATATCAGAAACAACAAGATGTCTATAAAAGTCAACCCTGTAGATGATATAAGCGACCCCAAAACAGCTAAAGTCTTTGCTGGTTTGATAAAAAATATAGAAATGCAGAGTAAAGCGGAGCAAGTGTACCTTCATGCTGGTGATTCAGCAATTGATTGTGGATTTGGGGGAATGAAAATCAACACGAAGTATGCTGACGAAAACAGTTTCGATCAGGAAATAGTAATAGATCATATAAAAAACCAGTTTTCTTTTTACCTGGACCCCTTCCATGAAAAAATAGACGGGTCAGACGCTAATTATGGCTTTATTTTTGAAGATATTGAAAGACAAGCTTTTGAAGAACAGTGGCCTGATGTTCCACTGGCTAGTATTGAGGGGAATACGAATAATTATGCAGGATGGTTCACGGCTGAAACTGTGAAAGTGGCTGAGTATTACTGGAAGGAAATTTCAGGACATAAAACTGTTTATCTCCTGTCTTCTGGGGACGTTCTTGATTCTGATTTGCATAACACGAGTAAGGAAACCTTTAAAACCTTGGATGATATGGGGTTATATAAACTTCAAGAGCGTAAAGTTGACAAGATAAAGGTTATGAGAGCTATTGTTAATGGTACTGATATTTTGGAAGGGCCTGATGAGTGGCCGGGAAGCCATATTCCTATAATACCTGTTTATGGTAAGGAAGTTCAGATAGAGGGGCGAACAATCAGGAGAGGAATTGTAAGAAATGCAAAGGATAGCCAGAGGATGTACAATTATTTCCGGTCAACTATAACAGAAACACTGGCTCTTCAACCAAAAGCTCCATATCTTGCAACACCAGAGCAGGTTGAAGGGTTTGAGCATCAATGGGAAGGTGCTAACAGAAAAAACTATTCTGTTATTTATTATAATGACATACAGGGTGCCCCAAAACCGCAAAGAGAGCCACCTCCAATGGCTTCACAGTCAATGTTTGCTGAAGCCGCTACAGTAAATGATGATATGAGGGCAACTACAGGTGTTACTGAAGCCAAACTTGGACTTAGAAGCAACGAGGTAAGTGGTGTAGCTATAGCTGAGAGGCGAAGGGAATCTGATCTTGCCAACTTTGTTTACTCCGATAATTTGAGAATGTCGGTTGAGTACCTTGCAAGGCAGGTAGTTGAGCTTATTCCTAAAATTTACAATACCTCCAGGATAATAAGGATACTAGGCGATGATGGGTCTAGTGACACCATAAAAATAAATGAAGAGGTTTTTAACGAAAAAACAGGTGAGCTTGAAAAACATGATCTTAAACTTGGGAAATATGATGTAGAGGTTAGTGTTGGGCCAGCTTTCGATACAATGCGTCTTGAATCGTTACAACATATGATTGATATAGCTGGTAAAGTACCTCATGTATTCCCCATCATAGCAGACCTTGTTGTGGGCAATATGGACTTTAAAGACAGTGCTGAGATGGCTAGACGCTTAAAATTAGTTAATCCTCTGTTCCAGAACCAGAATCAAGGGCAATCCCCAGAAGATCCAGAAAATCAAGAACAAACACCTGAAGGACAAACACCTGAGGGAATGCCACCACAGGGACAACCACCTGAGGGAATGCCACCTGAGGGAATGCCACCACAGGGACAACCACCACAGGGACAACCTACTCCAGAAATGCTGAAGGCTATGGCAGCGCAGATGGGGATAGTATGACAAAGATTTCAAAAAGAGATTTTAAAACCAAGAGAGATAAGAGGGAAATCTTTACATGGTTGAAAAACAAAAACAAAAAATCTAAATGGGATCATTCAGCCCATAAATCTGGATGCAAATCCTTGAAAAAGGTAAAAAGGAGTTATTCTTATGAATGATAAGACGATTCGGCTGTATCGCAGTCCCGAAGGGGATGAAAACACCGCAACTACGAGCGAAGAAGAGGTTTCAACTAAACAAGGTTTGTCTGAAATTATTACTGATATTGTAAAAGAAGGAAGTGAGAATGAAGAAAAAGCCGATAACGTTGAAACGGAAAATGTCAAAGCAGAAGATTCACCAGAGGAAAAGGGTGCATTCCAAAAGCGTATTGACAAAGCTACATGGAAACAAAGAGAAGCTGAAAGAAAAGCTGAAGACCTCGAAATGAAGCTTGCCTCAATGGTAGCTGAAAAAGAGGTTAAGGCTGAACCAGAGCCAGAGGCAGTAAAACCTGAACAGGATAATTTTGATACTGAAGAAGGTTATTACGAGGCCATGACAGACTGGAAAGTGGATCAAAAGTTCAAAGAACAGGAAGAAAAGCAGTCTGAAATCAATAAGAAGTTAGAGTGGTCTAACACAGTTAAGGCACACAATGACAGAGTTAAAGACTACATTGAAAAGACTGGAACGACTGATTTCAACGAAACAGTTGGAAAAATGCCGGTAGCTCCACATTTGGCAAACACTATTTTCCGCAGTGAAGATGGCCCTGCTATATCCGTGGAACTATCAAAGAATCAGGAGAAACTTCACAAGTTAAATAGAATGAATTCACATGATGCAGCTATGGAACTTGGAAAGATTTCCGCAACAATTTCAATTAGGAAAAAACCAGTAGAAGCTCCAGGCGGTGCTACCCCTATAAGTAAGGTTAGTGGCCGCAATACGTCTACCAAAAATCCCGGAGATTTATCTCAAAAAGATTTTGATGAGTATGCGAAGAATCTACTAAAAAAGTAAAGCCCAGTTTCGGTTATATTTTTATTGCTGACTGGGTGATAACAGGAGGCTTTAATGGCTAATACGATTATAAATCCGACCATTATTGCCAAGTTAGCGTTGTTTCATTTGCGTAATAACTTGGTAATGGCTGGTCATGTACATCGCTCTTATGAAAAAGAGTGGAGTGCAAAAGTTGGTAGCACTATAAATGTGCGTAAACCAGTTCAGTTTACTGTAACTGATGGTGCTACAAGATCGAATCAGGATGTAACCGAAACGAACACATCCATCGCAATTGACAAGCAAAAGCATGTATCTTGGAATTTTACCAGTCAGCAGTTAACACTGTCGATTGAAGAGTATTCCAAGAGGTACATTGAACCTGCTTGTATTGCACTTGCAAACAAAGTTGATATAGACCTTTGTAATCTTTACAAAAACATTTATCAACAGGTTGGTACTGCTGGGACAACCCCATCTACTTATTCCAACATAGCGGATGCTGGTGAAAAACTAGATCTCTCTGCTGTTCCTATGGACAACAGGTCTTTAGTTTTAGGCCCATCTGCTCACTGGTCTTTGGCTGATGGTCTTAAAGGCGTTTTCAACCAGAGCATTACTAATGAAGTTTTAAGAAAAGGACATCTTGGCTCTTATGCTGGGATGGAATTTTTCAGAGATCAGAACATTGTTTCCCATACTGTTGGGGCACATGGTGGAACACCACTCGTAGATGGTGGAACACAAACTGGTTCAAGCCTTGCAACTGATGGTTGGACAACTTCAACCAACGTGCTTGAGATTGGTGATGTTTTCACTATTGCTGGTGTTAACAGTGTTAACCCGATTTCTAAAACTTCAACCGGTCAATTGCAACAGTTTGTTGTAACTTCCGATGAAACTTCTGATGGATCAGGTGATTTAACTATTGATATCAGTCCTAGTATTACAACTTCTGGTGCATACCAAACTGTTAGTGGCTCCCCCGCTGACAATGCGGCTATCACTGTTGTTGGAACAAGTGGTGGTTCATATGTTAACAACATGGCGTTTCATTCAAATGCGTTTGCACTTTGTATGGTTCCGCTTGCAATGCCTGATGGAACAAGTTTCAAGGCACAGCAGTCTGAAGATAATATCAGCATCCGTGTGATTAAAGATTATGATATCGCTAACGATACTGACATTATTCGTTTAGATTTATTGTATGGAGTAAAAACTATCTATCCAGAACTCGCAGTTAGAGTATTGGGTTAGTTTTTTTGAATTTATGTGGGGGCGGTAAAACGCCCCTCACTAAAATATTATGATTAAAAAATTTAAGGATTTGATAATGATGAAGAAGAAAGCTAAAAAAGCAGTAAAAACTAAAACTGTTGTTTCTAAAAATGTTTCCATTCCCAAATCAACTAAAAGCAATAAAGAAGAACGCAATATATGTATGTATAAGGCTGGCACTCAAGAACCAGAGTTGATGACAAAATCTGAATCTGAGGCTGCAATGAGGGGTAAGAAATATTTTGATAGCCCTTCAAAATGTTAGTTAGGAAAATATAATGACTGCAAGAGATATAATCATACAAGCCCAAAGGAAACTTGGAGTGGAAACTGTTCAAAAAACTCCAACTGCAAAAGAAATTTCTGATGGACTCGAAGCTTTAAATAGCATGATATCATCATGGTCTGCTGACAGGTTGTTGATACACGCAAACACTTTGAGTTCTCTTTCCATTACAAATGCCAAGGCTACATATACCTATGGGTCAGGAGGGGATTTAGGATCAACAAGGCCTATAGGCAGGTTTGCAATTAAAAATGCGTATATTAGAGACAGCAATAATAATGACTACAATCTTGCTATCAATACGAGGGCTGAATATTTAGATGAACCTTCAAAAATAATACTTAAAGCCAGACCAACAGAGTTGATATACGATCCACAATATACACTCGCACAGATAACATTTAATCCGTGGCCTGATGCAAACTACACGGCTTTTGTTGATGCTATAGTTCCTTTAACAGAATTTGCACTTTCAACTACCAGCCTTAGTATGCCTCCAGAGTACAAGAGAGCTTTGATTTATAACCTGGCAATAGAACTAGCACCAGAATATGGAATCAGTGTCCCAAAGGAAGTTGGATTCATAGCTGGAGATTCACTTAGAAAAATAAAAAATGTTAATACACCTACCATGTTGAGGCGAGCCGATGAAGGTGCGTTAGGGCACTCCGATGGGTTTGGCAACTCAAAAAGAAGTATTGAAGGAGGCTACTAATGCGTATTAAGGCTTTTATCACCTCTGTGTTGTTAGCAGTTTCGGCAACAATTGCTACACCTGCTGAACTGCTTCCCCCTCCACTTTTCAAATGGAATCTTGCAACAGGGGCACCAGCAGAGGGTTATTGTGTTTACACATACGAGTCAGGAACAACAACCAATCAAACAACATATACAGATGGAACTCAAACAACTGCCAATGCAAACCCTGTTGTTTTAAACAGCAGAGGTGAAGCGGCTATATATTTTGACAAAAGCTTGTCATATAAAATAATTGTTCATGCCCCTTCAGGGGGTTCTTGTCCGGGGTCTCCCACATCACCAGAACTCACAGTTGATAACTACGGGGGAGGATCTACCTCTGAAACCGAAAAAGATGCCAACTTGGTTACTAATGGGAGTTTTGAAACTGATGACAATGGTGACGGTGACCCGGATTCTTGGACTGAAACTGCATATACAGGTGGAACTGTCTCACTAGTCACCAATGCACAGGCACATGGAGCAACAAGTTATAAGTTTGTTTCCACTGGAAATGGTGGAGGTTACTTTGTTTCAGATTCTTTTATACCAATATCACCAGCTAGAGTTCTTATAATTTCAACCATGCTTAAATCATCTGTTGCCGGGGTTAGAAACCTAGTGGAAGTCTTATGGTACGATTCGGCACAAGATGCACTAACCGGAGGAGATGTGCAGACAGATGTTTATGATGAGGCTGTAGCCAATCCCACCAGTTGGACTAAGAAGTCTGCTGAAATAACACCACCTTCTACTGCTTATTATGCAAAACTTAAATTGTATGGGGCACACAGTAGCGATGCTACATCTGGAACAACATGGTACGATGACGTTAGAATCACAACCAAAGAATGGACGGATTATACCCCTATTCCTATTAACCTAGACAACATTGCTCTTAACGCATTTCGCATCGCAATAAATGGATCAATAAGTGTTCAAGGGATGGTGGATGGTGTTGTTGATGAGTATGAGGACGAAACTGGGGTGGATACCGGGACATCTACCGGTGAGAGTTATGATGCTACAGGTGACTACTACTCAAATCTGGCTTCAACTCAAGAGATTTACGATGAGACAAATCAAAGTTCCGTCTACAACATGCGAGGCTCTCAAGACCCTGAAGTCGGGCATTCATTTACAAATACCACAACCGGCACAACTTCCACAGTTTCGTTATGGTTTAAAAAGACCAATTCGCCAACCGGTACGGCTGTAGTTGAGTTTTATAACGCAACAGGAACCATAGGAACATCAGGCATACCCACGGGAGCGTCAATTGCCACTTCAAACACTTTTGATGTTTCCACATTGACCACAAGTTATCAATGGATATCTTTTACTTTTGCATCGCCTGTTAGCCTCACGGCAGCAACTGATTATGCAATAGCTATTCAATACACCGGAGGTGATGGATCTAATTTTGTATCGCCCGGTGCGGATAATACTTCTCCAACACATGGCGGGAATCTCTTCAAGTCTGCGACAGTGGGAAGTGGTTGGTCAGCGCAATCTGGAGAAGACTTGATATTTAAGTTCACTGTCTCAGGTGGAGGCGTGGATATGGTTTTTGTATCCAACGCTACTGAAGCTGTGGCAGAACCCACAAAAGGAAGAGTAGTAGCCTTTGTTGAACCAATGGAATCTATTACCCTCAATACTGATTTGAAATGCTATATGAGTCTCGATAATGGGGCTAACTATAATGAGATAACACTTGCTGATACTGGTGAATATGCGTCTGGAAAAGACATTTATTCCGGGACATTGTCAAGCTTTGCTCAGTCTGGCGATCAAACCATGAAGTATAAGTGTACAACTCACAATTCCAAAGAAGTTCGTATTCATGGTATAGGATTTTTCTGGGAATAAGGAGAATTATGAAGAAAATAGTAATTGTATTTATCGTGGTACTTGCAGTCTGTTTTGGGTATTCAGATGCGGCAAGGGAAAGAGTTATTTCCCCTGAAGCCAAAACAATGCTTGAGAAAAGAGAAGTTGCCAGGACTAAGTTGAGGGCGGCTTTTGGGAACTTTTGGAACAAGGACAAACAACAGATAGCTGCCATTCTAGCCACTCTCACCCCAGATCAACAGCGAAGAGTTCTAGCTGGAATATTGCATAACCAAATGACACTAGCAAAGATAATGTTAAAGGTGAGGTAAATGGTAAATGGCAAAGAAACTGGAGCTTGCCACGATAAATTGTATAGTAGGATTGATGAAATATTTAAAGTACTATCCAAGATTGAGGCAAGAGCCGCAGGGGTTGAAGAACGCATTAAGAATTTGGAACATGACGTTGGAGAACATGGCAACCAACTCCGTGAAGTTGATAGGGCTGGATGGAAAGTTGCTCTTGCAATATGGGGAGCTTTTATAGCAGTTATAACAGCAATATTTTCGTATGTGAAATCGTTAGTATGAAAACTTTAACCATTATAAGAACATTGCAGAAAGATGGAGCTACATGGGGAGTGCTTGTCCCTGTTGGTGGAGTTCCATACTTTACAATGGAGAGAGAATGGAAAGATAATTTGCCCTTTGAATCGTGCATTCCTGCACTGGAATATAAGGTTGAGAGAGATACTACTGGCAAATTTAAGTTTTTCAAAATCAAGGATGTCCCAGACAGAACTGCTATAGAAATACATCCTGCCAATAGACCAGTAGAGTTGGCTGGTTGTATTGCATTTGGAGAAGGAATAAAAGAGATTAACGGGAAACTGGTATTGATGGATTCCGGTTTTGCCGTTGACAGATTTAAAGAATATATGAGCGAAGAGAGTTGGACTTTAAAAATAGAAACAAGGGAGGAACGTGAGAGACTTCCAGAGGAAAAAGCAGAGTATTACTGTGATTTAAAGGCAATGATAGACAACAAGGGATATATCCACGGCTATAACAACTGGAGGGAAAGAAATTTTAAACAAAATAAAAAAGAGATGGTTATCGAATGGCCTGACTATTAGAATTTCTGTTTCTACTTTGTGGAGGTGGGCTTTTAAATATAGAGAATATAGAGAGCGGAGAATTAAGAAAAACATTAAAAGAGTGTACGAAAAATTAAGGAGATAAAAATGTTGTTACAAAAGATTTTGAGTAGAAAACTCATTATGACGCTGTTAGGTGTCTTGATTCTTGTTTCTGGAATTGATATTCCAGAAGAAGTTCAGACATGGATAGCAGGTCTTATTATGGCTTATGTGGCTAGTCAGGGTGTTGTAGATTCTGTTGAAAAGAACAAAGAAACTCCTTCCACAAATGAGGAATAAGAATGGCTAAAAGAGTTGAAATACCTTTCTTTTCGTCTTACGCAAAAGGGCGATCCGAAGACGCTGTAAATACGTTACTTGAAAATATGTATTTGGAGAAAAACAGCGGTTCGGGCAAAAGAAATGTTGCGGCATATTGCCACCCCTGTCTCGATTTGCTACACAGTACGGGGGCTGGTGGTTGCAGGTCTAATGGGGTTGTTTGGAATGGAAAAGGATATTTTGTTCGTGGAGCAAAACTCGTGGAGGTAGATGCTAATTTTGTTTTTACCGAAGTAGGAACTTTAAACACGAGTACAGGGAGATGTGGTATTGCATCTGGGTTTAACCATCTCATGGTTGTTGATGGGTCAGACGGATGGACATACGGGCCTTCAAGCGGTGTTCCAAGTTTTGCGAAGATAACAGATGTAAATTTCCCATCCAATGCGACTACTGTTGCATGGGTTGATAACTATTTTATTGTTGATGACCCAGCTTTTTCTGGACAGTTCAGGCATTCAGAGTTAGATGATGCTACGGATTGGGATGGAACTGATTTTGCCAATGCGGAGCGTAGAAGCGATGATATTAAGAGACTTATCTGGTTTAAGGGAAACCCCTTGATGATAGGGGAACAAACATCAGAACTTTTCTATAACACAGGAAATGTTAACAGGGTCTTTCAACCATATTCTAACGGCATTTTTGAAATGGGAACACCAGCACCTTACTCCGCTTCAAGCAATAAAGATTCTTTATACATGATTGCACATTCAGGTTTTGGAGGTTACCAGATTATAAGAGCAACAAGTACAACCCCACAGGTTATATCTTTTCCTTCCCTTGAATTTGAGATGGAAAATATGACAAGTGTATCTGATGCGTATGGTTTCTGTTATGAATGGGCAGGACATGGATTCTACCAAATTCATTTTCCATCTGCCGGTGTTTGTTACGAGTATGGAGAAAAAACTGGTGCATGGGCGAAGAGGACTACTAAAGCGGCAAGGTACAGGGCTGGCGGTCATCTGTTTTTCAATGGAGTCCATATTATAGGTGACTGGGAAAATGGTAAGTTTTATAAACTTAATGAAGGAAAATATACTGATAATGGTGATTGGGTTAGAAGGGCTGTTAGAACCCCTCCTTTGCATTCTTCCAGAAAACTTATGTTAATGAGAACATTAGAACTTGAGATAGAACCGGGAGTTGGAAACAGTGATAAAGAAGACCCACTTATAGGTTTAAAGTTTTCAGATGATGGAACTGCCACATGGTCTAATGAATGGTACATAAATATGGGGAAACTGGGGGAAAACAATAGAAGGTGTATATGGTATAAACTTGGCTCTTTTCGGGAAAGAACCCTTGAATGGTTTGGGACTGACCCGGTTAAATATGTGTTCTTGGGGGCACATGCAGAAATTGATAAAGGAAGAAATTGATGCCAACTATTAAAGGAATAGAGCCACCACCTGCGGCAACTGCTGTTCAAGCAGATGACGGGAATTTAGACCATAAATGGTTTCAATGGCTGAATGAGGTGTGGAATTCAAGTGCTAAAATTGAGACATACGAACGCACTTTAACCCCCTTAGCTATTCCAGCTAATAGTTGTACAGAGGTTTTGTTTACTGTTACTGGAGTTATTACGGAGGATTTACTTGTTGCCTGTAATAAACCTACAGCTACCGCAAATATAGGAATTGTGGGATTTAGAGTTAGTGCCGAAAATCAGGTGGGAGTCACTTATATTAACAACAGTGGAGGGATTATCACTCCACCAGAGGAGGCTTACAGACTATGCACAGTACGACTGTAGAGAGTTCTGAAGTTCAACAGGAAGAAAGATCAGAAGTTAATAAAGACTTTATATGTGCCGATAATTGTGGAATCTGTTGCATTGATTTGCATGAACAAGTACACGCTAGATGGTTAGTTGATGAATCTGGGTGTGGTGTTTGCCCTAATTTAATGGATGATAGAAAATGTTCAATGTATGAAGAAAGACCAAGGGAATGCAGACTTCCCCTTCATAGAGATTTTGATTATACAGCTTGGTGCAAAAGACAACAAGATGTTTATAAAAACATAAAGAAATACAAAGGGATAACCTGTCGATTTGCCTCACCAGAGGAAATAGATATTGTTGGTTATTTATGGAAAGAGTTAATGGTTGAACAGGGGCATGAAATAAAAGATAAACAGTTGCAACAGTTCAAGGTTGATTTGGCAACCAGAATTGGCAACATGCCAGCATGTTCTTTTGTTGCATACAAGGATAAGAAAGCTATTGGAATGTTAACTGGAGGTTTAGCTAACACATCCTTTGATACTGAAAATTTAATAGCAGGGTGTGAGTACCTTTACGTTGTCCCGGAACATCGCAATGGGGAGGTGTTTGCCGCATTAGAGCAGGAAGCGACAAGATGGGCTGTTCGTACAGGTGTTAAAACAGTAGAAATATATGTTCCCTTAGAACGCAGAAAAGTTTATCAGAGGCGAGGTTATACCCCTGAGTACTTACGAATGAAGAAAATTTTAGGAGACTCTAAATGATACTATTATACAACCCAAATGAGTCATATTCCCCTTTAAACGCCTATGGGGAGGGTATCATTCCCACCGATGATCCTCCACTATCAGATGCTACTCGACTTCTTAGAAAAAGAAATCATTGGGAACTGACTCAAAGAGAAATAGGCCAAGGCGAAGGCATCAGTCCAGGCCTTGGTAGTCCAGGCCTTGGTGGAGAAACACCAAAGAAAGATGGAGACCCTGTTGCTCTTACAGGCACTGAATATTTAGTGGCAACAGCAGTGTCTACTGTTCTTTCTAGCCTTATAACTGGGAAAGGAACAAGAGATGCTGCTAATAAGCAGATGCAGATAAGCAAATATAACCAATACGCAACCCAAATGGCTAATAAATATAATGCTGATATGGAAAAGGCTAAGACAGCTAATATAATGGCACAGAGGAGCAGGGAAAATATGATGAGTGCCTTGTCCCAATATGCTGCCCCTGGTGCATCTTATACTATGGGACAGGTTGGAAGAAGGTTCCCATATGAAGATTACCCGGAATCTTCAGATTATGAAGCTCTCAGCTATGATGAATGGCTGAAAGGAAACAGATAAGGAGATATAATATGCCTACTACTTTTGGTGATATTGAAAAAAACGAAAAAAAAGCACAGGAAGAAGAAACTGCTATTTATGGTGGTAGCTTTTGGGCAACGCTAGAAGCCAATGCCGCTATAGCTAGAGAAGCACAAAAAAGATATGAGTATGATAAAGGACTCAGACAACCTTATATAGACAGTAGCAGAAATTACCTCACCATGCTAAACCAGATGATGACTGACCCATCCTCTTTTGATCTTAATACTGTTCCGGGGTATCGGGCGAGAGTATCTCAAGGACAAAAAGCCATTGAAAGATCAGCAGCGGCAAAACATGGACTGTATTCTGGCGAGACAGGAAAAAGCCTTAACGCATGGGCACAAGACTATGCGTCTGCTGAATGGGAAAAAGAAGCCAAGAGAAGAGCCGAACTGGCTTATGCTCCATCTCCGTGGGGATGGTCACCCGGCACTGCAGGAGGTGCGTCTGATTATCCTACCCTTAGAAGTTTTCAAGATAGTTATAAAGATATGTTTGAGAAAAAAGAAACCGCCCCTAGCACAGGTGGTGGTGCTAAGGAATGTGATGGTGAGCATCAAAGGGAATATTACGACGAGACAGGAGAAAAGAGTTGTATAACAGACGAAAAAGCTAAATGTGAGGATGGAGGAGGAACATTCAGTGGTGACGATTGGTGGGAATCGGGCAAGTGTTCGGAACCCAAGCCAGATTGCGACCTAAGATACTATTATATTAATTGGGAAGGGAAATGTGTCAAAAAAAGTGACATAATATTTTGAAGAGTTGGGAGGAGGAGCAGGCTGGCAGAACTAAGGATGGTGAGCATGGGGATTGTTTGATTATAATTTAAGGAGAATAAAATGGTAATGACACCAGCAACAATGGATGTTGATTATGATACGTTAAGAAGAGCCAGTGGTGGGCCTTTAGAAGACGCTCTAATAAGTTTACCTGCTGCTGTGACGGCATATGAAAAAGGGACAGAGTTGGTTGAAAAATGGGAGATAGATCAAGCTAAAAAGCTTCTGTTTAAAGCATATGAAGTACAGGATTCTGCGAATGATAGAAGGAAAATAATTGAAGAATCTCTAAGAAAAGCAAATGTTGGGAGGTATGAGGGTGGGGCCGAAGACACATATTTTATGCCACTGTCAAAAAACATGGTAAACAACTCACAAGAAATGCAAGAAATGTTCAAAGGGGCATATAGTGAACTTAGAAAAGATATTCCGGGGTTGCCCCCTGATATTACATTTGATATAGATGGTTTAAATTCTATGGTAAAGAGAATAGAAAGGAGATTTGTAATTGCCTCAGGTGGAGCTAACGGTCTGGTGTTATTAAAAAAAGAAGCCAGAGAAGCCAGAGAAAGAAAGGAAAAGAGGGAATGGGAGAAGGCAGATCTAGAATCAAAACATAAACATGAGGCAGATATTGCAGAGAAAACGCTTCAAGCCACTCTCAATAAAGCAAACACTCTGACACTGTCAGAGAAACATAACCTTTTACTTAATGCCTATAAGGATGCCAAGAAAGTCTCCGGAAAATTATACTTCTCGCTGCAAGAATTTATAAACGCTCCCGAAGAAGAGGGTGGGGCACCTTTAAAGATAAAGCAGCTATATTGGAAATTGTATGGTAAAGGTAATAAATTTAACTGGAATCCAGAAAATATCGCTTTAATGAAAAAATGGGATTATTGAAGGAGATAATATGGCATATTCTTCAGAACAGTTGATGAACGCATTAAGAAATGCTGATGCTGCTGGTGATGTTGAGGCTGCAAGAAGTATAGCCCGTATGATTAAAGATGGTGCTGGTGAGACCCCACTGCCCTCAACTTATGAGTCTGAAGATACTCGTGAAGAGGAATTAAGGAGTACCAAAGAGACTCGTGAAGAGGAATCAAGGGTTAACCTCCTCTCTGAAATACAAACTATAATAGGATTGGATACAGCCCCTAAGGATCAATCCTTAAACCCTCTACAGAGGAGGAAGAAAACATTAGGGATAGAGGGTCAATCCTTAGGTATAGATAAAAAGGATTTGCATCCAGATTTAGCAGTCTCCACAAAGGCAGATACAAGTGGAGAAAAGCTTCGGGCAATTGTATCTGCTTATGATGAGGCTGTAGCTAAAGAGGGTGTAGGTATGTTAGGTCAGTTTGGTAGAGGGGTTGCTAACCAAGCCCTTCTAGGACTCCCTGAAGCACAGGCGATAACCGAAGGGCGTACTATCCCTCAACCCCGAACAGGTTGGGAAGGTGTATCTAAGGGGGCAGGTTCGTTAGTTGGTTTTGTTGCAGGACTTCCCTTGGTCTCAGCTCGTGCTATCCTATCCATCCCATCT